>Ga0222711_1000096_pt1 | contig 28803 bp, 43 predicted proteins | sample AntAcemetage1699_FD_179814 | JGI IMG/M metagenome (GOLD analysis project Ga0222711, IMG submission 179814) | Saline water microbial communities from Ace Lake, Antarctica - #1699 | ecosystem: Environmental > Aquatic > Non-marine Saline and Alkaline > Saline | place: Antarctica: Ace Lake...
TAAAAACCGATCCAAAAAGGAATTAGAAAACAGAATTTTGAAAGCTGAAAAACGAGCAGCGCAAAAATTCGAAATCATAAAAGAAATAAATCAAAAATAAAATTTAAAACAAATGCCACATTACAATACCACTAACGAAAGCGAAGAACAATTAGGAATCTTTCACAGCAAAACAAAGACCCAAGACATTTTAATACTCGAGTTTTTCCAGGATCAGCCGCTGGTTGAGTATGGAGCTAGTCGAGTACACTTAGCACTGTTTGGAAATAGTACGCCCATAACAAGCGTAAGGAGGTCAATTACTGACCTTATAGCAGATGACAAACTAGAATATTCTGGCCGAAAGCGCGCAGGGAATTACGGACGAAACGAAAAATTAATAAGACTAAAATTAAAATAACATGAGTAAATTATTCACAGGAAAAATTGACGTTACCAAAATCGACAAATCAAAAATATTTGAAGGTAAAAAAGGTAAGTATATCAACCTTTCAATTTGGATTAATGACGAAGTAGATAACTACGGAAATAGTATGTCGATCCAGCAGAGCACGGATAAAGGCGATGCACCGCTTTATTTAGGTAACTGCAAGGAGTTCGAGCCAAAGAAGCAAGAAGCAGATCCAGCGGCAAAACAAGAAAGTAAAGAAGAAGAGGATGATTTCGCTTTTTAAACTAAATTAAAGACTATATTTGAATCATGATTAGTTGCATTAATCTTACAATATTTTTATTGAACCTCTATTTAATGGATGAGATGCAACCTCTGAAGTTAAGTAGGGGTTTTTTTATTTAACAGTTTATAGGTAGCTTAAAACCTTTAAAATTATGGCAAAAATAGATTTGAAATTTATTGATTGTGTAGAAAATACAAGTTTTATAAAGGCTGATAGTGCTCCAAAGGAATATGATTCTATGGGCACAATGAAAGAAGATTTTATAGTTGTTAGTGGTTATGATAACCATTTTGGAGAGGAATTTTCTATTTGGCTGGATAAGTCTACCGCAATTAAATTTGCTAAAACATTAAGAACTCACATCAACGAAATTAAAAAGGAGTTGAGCGATGAGAATTAATGGATTTACACAAATTAAAGCATTCTACTCTTGGTCATTTGATAATCAAGAAAAAGGTGTAAAGCCTCAACACGTAAGTTTGTATTTATTCCTACTGAACCAGAACAATAGAAACAACTGGGTAGAGTGGTTTAAGTGCCCATACGACCTAGCAATGGTTGGAAGCTGTATAAGTAGTAAGAAAACATACTACGCTTGCTTAAAAGACCTACAAGAGTGGGGTTTGATTGAATATCAAAAAGGGGTTAACAATTGGAAAGCACCAATAATAAAACTTGAGGTACTAAAAGACACCTCTACTGTACCTCAAAGCGAACCTCAAGTGTTACCTCTACCTATACAAGCAGGCACACAAGCAGACGCACCTCTACCTATACACATATATAAACTAGTAACTAGTAACTTAGAACTAGTAACCAAAAACCTAAAGGGATGGATTGAAAATGAATCTTCCAAAAATTCAGAAAAAGAATTTTCAGAGGCGGTTAGGGATTGTTTTGTAAATTGTTTAGATTTTTTCCCAGAGCATTACAAACCGAAAAACCAAAAAATAACTAACCAATGGATGGACACTATCCACAAACTAAACACCATTGAGCAAATACCTTTTGAGAGCATTGAGGCAATAACGAAATGGGCTCGTGAAGGTTGGTGGTCTAAAAACTTCCAAAGTTTGCTTAAATTGCGGAAAAAAAATAGTGATGGTATAATGTATTTGTCGATTTTTAACGACGGTATGAGCGCAAAACCAGTATCTAACGGGAAGTCAACAGCAGAATCGAGAGCAGAAATAAACAGACGAATTATTGAAGATTTAAAAAACGTATAATGAGCAACGAAATAATTAAGCAGGAAAAACAACAGGGAATATCAGTAATAAATAGATATAATTTTAAAAATTTAAGTCCAAAACTCACAGCAGGTGAAAGGGAAATAATAATGTGCAGGGATATTGATACACTTAAAAACTTATTGAACTCAAACATTGCATTGTGTGGCGCTTATTTTGCGGAAATATTTGACATTGCGCTGCGTCTTTCTGGCCATGCCAAAACAGATGAAGATTATGAGAATCAAAAAACAGCGTACATAAAGCAAATGACCCGCAATATACGCTCTGGAATGTATGGAAGTTTAACGCAGAAAGAACTTTATTTAGCTGTAGAACGTGGAATGTCAAAGCAATATGGCGATTTCATGGGGGTAAATTACTCTACAATAAACGATTTCATTATCGGATACATGAACGAACAAAATGCAGCAATCACTAAGCAGCGACTTTACGAGGCAAATTTGAAATGGGAATCCGACAAAGAAAACCGAGATATTAAAAGCAGGAAAGAGTATGAAGATAGTTTTGAAGGGATGATTGAAGCAGATAAAGCAGCTAAGAAAAAAGATCCAACGGTTATGGTTGATGATTTCGGCTCTCAAAAATTTCTGCAACTTCAAAAAGAAGGGACAATAGATTTAAAAGAGCCAGAGATTAAGAAGTTAAAGGAGCGTACGCTTTTGGCTTTTGATACTGAGGTTAGCGAGGCGCGAAAATTAGTAGTTAAAAAGAGAGCAGGTACCACAGGCGATAAAATTAAACCAGTATTTAGGCCGCCAAATGAGGAAAATGCAAGGAGTTCAAAGAATCGAATTTTTGCGTGGTTAGCTTACAATGAATTTTTAAAAGGGTAACGAATTATTAAACTAAAAACTAAATTATGAAATACGAAGATTTTTTATTTTCTCAATTGTTTATGAATCATATTGAGAATACAGAAACAGAATATAAAGACTTGGCTTATGATATAATATACACCGAATTATTAAAGCATAGAGAACTTTTTTTAAAATATAACTACAATACTAATATGCAAGGTGAATATGATTGTATTGTTAATTACTTACTTAATGAAGTTTAATGGAGGTAAAAGAAATAACATACAAACAAGCTATGAAGTGGTGTTTAGAAAAGCACTATGCTAAAAGGAAGCCGATGTTTCAATTTGCCTACGGTTTAATTATTGACGACAAAATTGAAGGTATTGTAGTTTATGGAAGACCACCTGTGCAAATAGAAAAGAATGTTTTTTTAGAGCCTATAAAAAGTGATTTTAAGGTTTATGAATTAACAAGGTTAGTTATACAAACAAAGCAAAAGAATCGCGGCAAATGATTTTATTGGTTTATACCAACAATTTAGAAAAAGGTAACACAGATAATATTAACGAGTTAAATTAAAAAAGATGCAATACGATTTAGTACAAGATGGAGATCAATGGGCTTTGGAATTATTAGGCTTTAGCACAATGAAAGAAGCTGAAAAATATTACAAGGAAAACATAGAAAAACGGTGGGCGTTTATTGTTGAAATGAAGATTGGTCGAATTTGGGGAAGCTGCGAGCATTTTAGAGGCGAAGAAGGGGCTAAAGAATATGTTGATAGTATGGTGAATGAACATGGCAATAAGAGAGAAAACCTAAGAATTGTTATACAACTACTGTATTAATTATACAGTTAACACCAACAAAAAATAATGGACAAGGAAACAATATTAAAAGCAATTAGATCAAAACGGCTAACTATTCAGCAAAAAGAAGAAGCTGGAGAAGTTTACGCATACGCATATACCGACGCTATTAATGACTGCATAGAAGCCATAAATCAAGAATTTAACCAACAAAAAACCCCCGAATAAACGAGGGCTTCAAGCCTAAAAACAAACTAAATATGCGCAATGCACGAACGAAGAAACAAAACTAATCATTTATTTCACCCACAGAAACCCGCTCCAGTATTACATTTCCAACGGGTTTAGATAATAAAATCTAAATAAATATTATTAAAAGGGTTGTTTATATAATAAAAGGAGTATATTTGACTTCTAAAACAAAACGAAATGACAACTATAACAAACACAACAGGAACAAAAGCGGTAAACATTACAAATAATGAAGCTAAATCTTTTATTTGTATGTATGTCCAAATTTATAACGGACAAGAACAGGTTTTAGAGTCAAAAACTTATTCAAGCATAAACGCTTCTAAAAAATGGGCTACTAATAAACTAAAATAAAAACGGGGGTGTAAAAGCCCCCATTAAATACTAAAATGAAATACCACAAAATAACATTCAAGGAAAGCGGAGAAAGTAAAGAGTGCAAGACCTTTAAAACAGCTTGCAAAATAGCAGGTCTAAACTACGGCAGCGAATTAAACAAACGATCCAAAACCAAAACCAAAACGGTTGACACTACTAAGTTGAAAATCGAGCAGCTGGAACTAAAGAAATAACTAAATAAAACGAAATGAGCGAAATAAAAGCAACATTTGAATGCGAAAAATGCAAATCTGAAATAACTACAGAAGATTGCAATCACTGTAAAATTGAACAAGAACTAAATAAAACGAAATTATGATCTGTACACCAGACTACAAATATTTGGATGCTAAGAAAATAGTTGAAGAATTAGACGAAGAAAACGAAAAAGAAGCGTTAATAAAATACTATATCGAAAAACAAGAAAGTCAAATTAAAGAACAGGAGCACGAGACAATAAAATATAAGAATTTCTTTTTTAAACTTAACCAATTTTTACCTAAATAATTCTAATAAAAACGAAATGAAATTAACAGGAAAAGCAAAACAAGATTTTAATACATGGCTCGTGAGAGGGGAGAACTACCAAGACTATGAGGAAGTCCTTCAGAGCTTTGCATTTGAGTCATTGCCCGACTCTATGAAATGGGGCGTTTATCAAGATTTTTTTTATTCTTTTGGGATAGGATTATACGCATATAAATTTAAATCAGAAGCAATAAAAAACGCAAACGAAACACTAAACGAAATACTAAACTAAACGAAATGACAAAACAAGAAGCAGCACAGCACATCAACGAGAATAAAATATTACTAAATAAATTCAAGCTGAGTGTAAAAAAGCTGAAGAAGGAAATCAAAGCATTAGCGGTAATTGCTAACGGCATAGAGGATGAAAGAACCTACAGCATAGGTCAGTATTTTACTTTTGGAGATTCAACGAATATGCTTTGCGCGGTTGGAGAATCTAAGGTGGCTATGATGAGCCTTGATAGTTATTGCGTATGGTCAAAACCAGTAAAAGTAAAAGACATTAGATTTATAACTGAAAAAGAATTTCAAAAAATAACAGGTGGTTTTAATTGCACGCTAATAGACTAAACAAAAAAACACTAATAAATTTATAACTAAATTTGACATTATGAAAGAACAACAATTTAACGAAATGAACAGAGTAATGGACTTAGTTAACAAAAGGCTTACCAAAGCGGTTGCAACATTTGTAACGATTGTAATCATCGCTGCAATAGGTTCAATACTGTTTACCAGCTGCAAGAAGAAAGGACCGGAGAAATGCTATGATTGTACTTATTACTATCATTACAAACACGGATTTAACATTGAAACGGTTGATCTGGAGACTAAACTAGAATGCGGAGACAAGGCAATAGAAAGAATAGTCGATAGTCCTGAGTATGGTACGTTCATAGTAAACGGTACACCAATAGAAGCAAAAAGAACGCTTCATAAAAGATGCAAGTAATGGGAGCAACAAAAGGCAACGAATGGTGGAGGCTAAGAAGCTCACACGGAAGAAATCCAAAGTTTGAAACACCAGAGCAACTATGGGAAGCCTCACTAGAATATTTCGAGGCTACGGATAAGCGGAAATGGGAGAAAGTAGAATTTCATGGAAAAGATGCTGAGAGGTGCATAGTAGACCAAACAACACCATACACGAAAACAGGGCTATATATCTTCCTTGATATTGTAGAGGGCACGTGGTTTAACTATAAAGAAAAGAAAGATTTTTTTGGGGTCATCACACGTGTAGAGGATGTTATTTACACTCAAAAACTTGAAGGTGCTTCAGTTGGAGCGTTCAATGCGAGCATAATAGCTAGGGATTTAGGACTAAAAGATAATTCCGAAATAACTATTAGCAAGCCTGCACCTATTTTTGGTGATGATAGTCTGTAATGAAGTACACCTACGACTATAAGCCTACTGTAGCGCTTAAAAAGATTTCCAAATTAGTCAAGTCAGTTGATGATTTAGCGATCATTCAAGGCGGTGGAGGTGCTGGAAAGACAATAGGCATTGAGATGCTTATTATTGACTGGTTTAACCAGAATCCTAATAAAGAAATAACTATTTGCTCCTTCGAGCGGACTAAGTTAATGGATACCGCATTTGATGATTTTAAGAAAATATTAATTGATTACGGACTTTGGTACAGTGGAAGGTGGAATGAAAATAAATCAAGGTTTACGTTTAATCGCGGGGTTACTGGCTTTATTGAATTTATTGGTCTGGATAAAGCCGACATTGGAAAAGGTAGAAGGCGCGATTTAATCTATATCAATGAGGCTAATAAGATAACCCATGAAAAGTATGTAGATATTTCTTTAAGAGCCAAGAAAACAATCATTGATTTTAACAGTGATTCAGAATTTTGGGCGCATGATTATGTAACCAAAGAAAACTTCATTGCATTAACGTTTTTGGACAATGAATTTATTCCAGAAGAAGAAAAGAGAAATCTATTAAGCTACCTAGAGCGCGGTTTTTTTGATCAAAACAAAAAGGACCTATTCAGTACGGCCAACATCAAGAATAAATTCTTTGCTAATAAGTGGAAGGTTTACGGTCTGGGTATGACGGGAGGCGCAGAAGGACAAATATTTACCAATTGGAATAGAGGTAAATTCAACGACGAATTAGTATTCATGTACGGCCTTGATTGGGGCTGGACACACCCAATGGCAATAGTTAAAATTGCGGTTGATAGGGATAAGAAAATTATCTATGCAAAGCAAATGCTATACGGTACGAATATCGCAATGCCTGAAATCCTAACTTTTTGCGAGAATAATATTAAGCCAGATGATTTCATTGTTTGCGATAATGCCGAGCCTTTAAACATTGACCAGTTAAGAAGGGCCAACTTTAATGCGGTAAAATGCTACAAAAAAGGCGGAATAGTGCAGGGTTTGCGATGGCTCCAGGAGTATCTAATCGTTGTAGATGATAGCCCAGACCTAGAAAAAGAGCTGAATAGTTACGTTTGGAACGACAAACGCGCTGAGATACCAAAAGACGCAGATAACCATATCATTGATGCTTTACGTTATGCCTACACCCAATGGCATCTATGGAATATGTAGAGAATAATACTTTTTAACCGTAAAAAAGTACAATAATAATACTAATACTATCTAAAAAGTATTACTTTAGCAGTCTAAAACTTCAAGACAATGCCTAAAATATCATATTGGAAACTAACGAACATTGCAACAGGAATGCAAACGGAGGTGCGATCATTTAAACAAGCGTGTGAATTGGCTGGGATTAACTACAACTACGCGAAACAAACCAAAGGAAAAGGAGTTAACACCTATACATCAAAAGGTTTTAAATTAACTAAAAAACAAATGTAAATTATGAAATCATACACACTAAAAGACGTTAAAACTAAATGGACTTCTAACTCAAAAAAATGCATCGAATGTAATGAGGGAAGTCTTATAAAAACAAGATCAGAAAATAATGGTTGGGTTGATATTTTTAACTGCGATAAATGTAGTTTAGAATATAAATTTACACATTCGGATATGGGGCAAACAAAATTCTCACTAACTTCTAATGCTAAATAACTTAGTCTTAATCAAATTTATTCCATATCATAACTGAAATAACTATTACATTTTTTTTGGTTAATTTTGCCAAAACTGTTTAATATGGCGTTTAATGATATCGGTAGAGAGTTAAGAAGGCAAACGGCATCATTTACGGATGAGTTCTTTAAGATAGGCTCAAGCCTAAACAGTAACGCCATCAGCGATGAGGACGCTATTAAGAACGGTTATTTGTGTTCCGCAGTTGTTTACACCATCATCAAACGAATTAGCACGGGAGTATCTACGTTACCCGTTGAACTATACGACAAAGCAACAGGTGAAGAAATCACTTCGGGCGAGGCTTACGACTTTGTATTTACACCAAATAAAGATCAATCCTTCATTGAATTTTGGGAGCAGCTAACCACTTTTTACGCGTTAACTGGTGAATGCTATATTTACAACGACGTTAATAGTATTGGCTTTATGGGTGGCCGGCAGTTAGTTTTACCTCCTCAATCAATGGAGATAAAGACAACCAGCCAGAGCATAATTAGCGAGATTTCAAGCTACCATTTCAACGATGGGATAGCAAGTAAGCCACTACTTCCAGATTCAGTGATGCACGTGGCAATGAATAACCCATCAATTGACGGTTTGCAAACGCGCAACGGATTAAGCCCACTTCAAGCAGCACAAAATCTATTAAATGCATCCAATAATATCGAAGTTGCCCTAAGCGAATACTTTGAAAATAGAGGTGTTTCCGCTTTAGTAAGTGGAGGCGGTTCAGACGGTCAAAGCCTTAAACCAAGTGACCAATCATTTCTCCAAAAGGCATTGAATCGGGTAATAGGTGGAGCGCATAAATCAAACAGAATGCACGTTATTAGCTCTCCAGTTAACGTTCAGCAGCTTAACGCATCATCAACCGATATGCAGACAATTGAAAATAAAACTCAATTGATCCGCGAACTTTCCGCAATTTGGGGTTTTCCTTCAGTACTTGTTAATGACAATGCAAGCGCAACGTATAACAACATCAAAGAAGCCAAGAAAGAAGCAGCTACAGAGGTATTTATTCCAATGTTCAGCAAGATAGCCAGTTCATACGATAGGCAATTTTTATCGAAGTTTGGTAATTTCGGGCTAAGAGTAAACAAGTCGGAAATTGAAGCGCTTAATCCAAGTCCAACGGAACGACGAAAGGAAGCCAGAGAAGACGTTAAGGAAGGTATAATTACACCTAATGAAGCTAGGCTTGAAATCGGATTAGAAGAAATAGCGACCACAGAAATGAACACCGCAACAAGGGGGAGAAGCAATGCAAGACAAAGTTAAGATAGACAAAGACAAGCTGGAGAAGTTGAAAACAGCTAAAAAGAAAGCGTTAGAGAATAACAAAATCATTCGGAAATGAAAAAGAATCTAAAAGAATTAGTCATAAATAAAGCGGAGTTGATGCGCCTAAAGAAAGCCCAATTAAAAAAGGCTGATGTTGTTGATTTCGATAGCACTAAACAAATAACAACTAAAGCCGATGGTTCTAACAACGATACAGCAACCGAAATTTATCGAACAATTGTCGGTAACACCTACGGATTCATGGATTCGCACGACGACGTTCACATCAAAGGAATATTTTCAAAATCAATCAAGGAGAACGGAACCAGAGTTTTGCATTTACACGACCACGTACACGAATTAGCTGCGAAAGTTGGAAGCCCTGTAAGAGTGTATGAAAAAGAAGTCCAGTGGTCTGATGTTGGTTTAAAAGTGGCTGGTTCAGCTACAGCGTTATTAATGGACACTAAAATAGAGAAAGAAAGAAACGCTAATATCTTCAAAGATTATTTGAATGGGGAGATAGACCAACATTCTGTAGGGATGCAATATGTGAAGCTAGAACTTTGTGTAAATGATTCAGAAGAAAAAGAAGAGTTTGCCAATTGGGAGCGTTACAAGGGTGACGTAATCAACATTGAAAAGGCAGAAGGACAAGGATATTTTTGGGCGGTGTTAGAAGCCAAACTAATTGAGATAAGCTGCGTAATTCAAGGTTCAAACGAATTAACACCAACACTAGAGAATAAAAAATTAGACTTTGAGTCTATCAACATATTAAGCGAATTAGTGAAAAGCAATCCATCAAAGGAAAACTTTTTGCATTTTTGTAACCAAGTTAAAGCACTTCAAGAAGGTGAAGCCGTCGATAAGACACTTCCAAAGGTCGAGAAGCCGCAGGGAGAATTAAATAAAACATTACTATCATTATTAAAAAATTAAGATGAAAAAGACATTAAAAGAGTTTCTTGAATCCAAAGAGATCAAGGACATTTCAAAAGATTTTGACGGTGCTACAACTGAAGAAATGCATTCGTATTATGTTGCAAAATTAGAATTTGAGCAACTAGAATTAAAAGCAAGATTAGAAATACTGGAAAACGGAAATACAGAAGAAGTTGAAAAAGCAAAAATAGAAATTGCTACTTGCAAAGAAGCTATTAAACTTCAAGGCACTACTTTGAAGGCTATCCAAACAGGACAGTTAAGCGGTGCTACTGTTAACGGATTGGAAAATTCAATAGATAAGGCTTTAAAAGCTAATCTTGAAAATTTTACAAAAAGTAAAACAGAAAGAAATCACGATTTTAGCTTTACCATTGATAAGGTTGTAGATATGACCTTCGGAAATAGTTTGTCTGGTGGAAATATGCCACAAGCACAAAGACTAGAAGGAATTAACGATATTGCTGAGAGAGTTACAGTAACTTACCCATCAATCACAAAGTTGACTACTGACCGTAATACTATCGAATGGGTTTACGAAACAGCTCAAGACGGTACAATTGCAGGCACAGCAGAAGGCGCAACAAAAGATCAAATTGATAATACTTTTGTAGTTGCTTCAGTTTCATTAGAAAAAACTGCCGCCTTCTTCAAAGTATCTACTGAGATGTTGGATGATGTTAGCTTCATGGCTGGATGGTTAAGAAATAAACTAATCGTAAGATTGTTACTTTCTGTAGACAACCAATGTTTAAATGGTGACGGAACAGGCAACACAGTTAACGGTTTAATGAACCAAGCTATTGCATTTAATCCAGGAACATTTGCAACAGGTCAAGCAAATGCAGTCGAAAACGCTAATGCAGTTGATGTTTTAGTGGTAGCGATGAACCAGATTAAACTTCTAAATCAAGGAGTATCTAATTTAACTATTCAAATGAACCCTACTAACGTAGCAGCTTTGAAAGTGATTAAAGTTTTAGCTTCTGATTCTGACAACAGATATGTTACAAGATTGTTGCAAGTTGGCGCAACTCTAATGTTAGATGGTGTTCCAATTTTAGAAAACAGCAACATGGCAATAGGGAGTTATTTAGTTTATGACGCTTCAAAAGCAACGATAGTAGAAAAGAGTTCTATTATGGTAGAAGTTGGTCTAGACGGTAACGATTTCACTAAGAACATGAGAACTATCCTAGCTGAGTGGAGAGGTCAATTGTTTATTCAAAACAATGATTTGAACGCTTTTGTAACAGGTGTTTTTGCAACTGATGCAGCAGCTATAGAAAAAGCATAATCTAAACCAGATTATTAGAAAGCCCTGCCATTAATTTGGTGGGGCTTTTTTTATTTAACTTTGTTTAAAATTAGAGCTATGATAGTTATAGGAAAGAAAGTAAAAGAAGGAAAGACACAGCATTTAATGATAGGTGTAGAATATAAAGTTACGGAAGAAGTTGGAAAACTCATTATTAGCAACGGCCAAGCAGAATTAAAAGGAGCTAAAAAACCAGAGGCAAAAAAGAAAACTAAATAGTTAACTTTGAGCAATGAAAGAAAAGCTAATAGTTCGATTTTTAAAGCCATATCAAAACAAAGAGAAAAAGTTTAAAATTGGCTCAGAGTTAGATTTAGTAAAGAACGCTCAAAGCCCATTTACAGCACGACTTGCAGCAAATAACATGGTCAGAAATGGCACGGCAATAATTATAGAATAATGGCAACGATATTAAGTACAACAGATTTTGCAGGAGGTATAACAGCAATTTCTTCAAACCAGTACACAGATGAATATTTAGCGTTATACATAACCGAAAAGCTAGAAGACCAAAATATTAGGTTGATTCTAGGTACAACATTGGGCGATGCATTTATAGCTGATTTAACAGGCACTCCACGAGTACCAGCAACAGCAAAGTATTTATTAATATTCAATGAGTTAGGCTTTTCAATATCGACTGAGCCGTATTACACAACAGGAATAAAGGATATTCTTAAGAAAATAGTTTTTATTGGATTTACAACTGATCAAGAAACTTTCAATAGTGGTTCGGGAAATGTCAATATTTCGCAGGAGGCCGCAACTTCTGATAGGTTGATCACTAAAAACGGAATATTAACTAACAGAAACTACGAGAGTATTACCAATTTGCAAAATTATGTAATGGAAAATCCTGTAGATTATCCAGATTTTAAAGGTTACATTCCAGACTTATATTCGCCTTTATGATTTTAGTTGAAAATGTTTTAAATGATATTGTTGGAGCGTTAAATCTTCAAGTAGATATTTATACCATAATCACAGAAGATGATAACAAATACAAATGTTATGCTCTTAAAACGCACTGGATAAATACAGGTACACGGCTAACCATTGACGGCAACCAATACAAGGTAACAGCGTTTGAAATTGACAAATACTTCACGGTCCAAGAAATAGCAAAACAAGCACTTTCTCCAACCATAGGAAAAAAAGACCTACCAAATCCTTATTTTGTAGCAGGATCACTTACCCAAACAAATTTTGAGCTAGTGTTAAAGGCAAAATCAAACGGAAACACAGCTTCATGGTTTCCAATTGTATGGTTTTTCAACAAGCAAACAAGGTCAAGAAGTGCAGATGTAGATACTGTAATTGATTCGGATGGATCGGTAAGGTTGTTTTTCCTTAATTCTGATAAATACGGAGATTATTTAAGCGACAAAAGACGCACCGAAATAATACAACCGATGTTGTCTCTGGCAGAATCTACCTACAAGGCAATTAAAAAAAGCCCTAAAACGGGTTTGATTGGAACCAGTGACTTTATATCACATGAGAAATTTATAGTCGGTGGAGACACGCTATCCAAAACAGACGAAACGAATATTTTAGCGGTTGGTATGTTGTCGGGTGTTGAATCGGTTATTGACGTGCCAATAAAGAAAAGCCTACTATGTGCGGAACAAGAAAACGTAACACCAAGCGGTGCGGCTTTCAGCTCTGGATTTAATGTTGGTTTCGATATTGACTAAAATTTATTTATTTTTGTGTTAAATTTAAAATTATAAAATTATGGCATCATCATGTGATTGCAACGTAACATTATCAAATACAGGCACTCCAGGGTGTATGCCTATTCAAGACGTTGCGAAACGGCTGATTTTGGTTCCTATGTTTGATTCTAGTAACGATGCTAATAGAATACCAGTAGGAACAATTCCTGCTGATTCGGCTATCAGAGCTTTGATTAATCAAGCTGACGATAAGAAAAGGTTTTACCCATTACCTGAAATGGAAAATGTGACTAATGAAAGAGGTGACCCTATTTCTGAGGATTTCCCAAGTGGAAAAAATGTAAAGATTCGTAACGGTGTAAAAACTTTTACTGGTCAGATGCTAAGTTTGGGCGGCGATTACGCTAAACAAATTGAAGGATTTGGTTGTTCAAATATGGGCGCTTACATTGTTGATTCACAAGGTAACTTAATCGGTGACGGTTCAAACCCTGCTTATTTAGCTCCACTTTCAATAGACCAAGAAACTTGGGATGTTCGGACTATGGACACAACAGATACAACAATTGCGAAAATTCAATTGGGCTTCCAATGGAGCATTTCTGTTAAGGATTCAGACGTTAGAATGCTTTTAGCTTCTGATTTTTTAACCGATGTGGACTGGTTGGCTTATGATGGTTTACTAGATTTATCTGGTACACTTACTGAAACAGCAACTACAACAGTTGCAGTAATGAAAATTACTAACGGTTTCGGTTCTTTAGCTAATCCAGGAATTGCATCGGGTTTGGTTAAGGATGATTTTGTTTTAACTGAAATTTCACCTACTGCAGGAGCTATTACGATTTCATCAGTACTTGAAAGTCCAAAAGGAACTTATACTATTACATATCCAACGGCAACACCAGGAGACGAATTAGAACTGTCTATTGCACCTGCAACATTGGGTTTTGATGACACAGCATTAAAAGCGGTAGTAATTACTTTCTAATGATTAAATACTACCCAAACGTAAGTATTGCAAATGATGCTTTTGCACCTACAGTAGTAGGAAAAAAGGCTTTCATTTCGCTATTAGTTGGCGGTGGTGTAAGAGGTGACTTCAATCGGCTTTGGTCAGAGTATAAAGACCAGTATCCAAAGAAGAAAAAGAAATCTCTTAAATAGATATTCTTACACAAATTAAAAAGCCTCGTTAATTCGGGGTTTTTTTTTGCCTTACATTTGAAGAATGTTTGAACTACTGAAATTAGCAAAGAATATAATCAAAACCGACGTTGAAAAGGTTTTTGTCCTAACCTTCAAAAAGAAGCCGTTAAAGGATTTGGTAATTAGCTTAAACCTAGACCAATTAAGAGCTGGGAAAGCGGCAAACAACCGAATAATGCCCCCATACTCTAAAAGGTCAATAATAAAATACAAGAAAAAGCCCGGACCATGGCGTTTATTCGATAAGGGTGATTTGTACAAGTCATTTAAAGTGTTGTCCGTTACTGAAGATTACATTTTAGAATTTGGCGATTTAGTAAAAGAGCCAACGAAGCCAGGAGAAAGCGGAGCAGATTTCGAAAAACTACTTCCAACATGGGAGGTTTTAGGATTGGATGATGACAGTTTCGACGAATTAATTAAAGAAGCCATACCAATAATGCAACAAACAATATTAAACGAATGGCAAAAGTAAAGTACTACGATTCAATTGATGATTTACCATGTTTGAAATATCATCAAGTTACTGAAAATTCTGATCTTAAATACTTGACTATTGAAGGGGAGCCAACAGATGCAGAATTATTTAACGCTTGGGAGCTAATCACTGACCAAGTAATTGAGCAACATTTAAAGAATCCGGAGTATATCGAAGGCTTAAAGAAGGAACAGCGTTATTTAATCAAGCAAATCAACGCTGAAGTGGGCAATAGTTTAGCGGCCAAACTAATTGCAGAAAATGAAAAGGATTTATTGGAGCAAAAGCTAGACGCAAATACTGATTTCTTTGAGATAATTAGCATCATGAGCCAAAACCTTTACCCGTGCAACCCAAACGAATTAAGCACCAGAATGTATCTAACCAATTTGAGTAGGTTAACGAAGCAAAACAAGACACAAAACAAGGCACAGAAATAATTAACTTTGTAGTATGGCTAAGAAAATTATAAAAAGGGCTGATTTAGTAGCCGCAAACGCGATAACAAGCGTTACAGATGAAGCGAAGAAGCTAGTCACGGAATTAGAAAAGATACTTCAATCACAAAAAGACATATTAAAAAGCAATGCTTTCAAAACGTCCGACGATGTTAAGAGGCATAAAAAAGTCACTGCAGACGTAAACGTCACAACCAAAGCACTACTTTCAACTCGTAAAAAATTAGAGCAATCGAGAACCAAAGAAAACCAAGAATTAACACAATCAAAAATAAAGCTACAAGAGCAGAACAAATTAAATAAAACATTAGCCAGAGAGAAATTAGGCTTAATAAGCGCATACGAAAAAGAATCGCGAACATTAAACGACCTAAGAAAAAAGTATAAAAATGTAGCTCTTTCAATGGGTGAAAACTCACAGCAAGCGCGAAAGTTAAAAGCTGAAGTTGTAAAACTTGATACTAAATTAAAGAAGGTTGATAAATCAGCAGGCCAGTTTCAACGAAATGTAGGTAATTATCCGAAAATATTTAGCGGAGCAGCAGCAGCAATGGGAGCCGCTTTTTTAAGTATCGGAGCAATTACAAGAGTATTCGGAGACGCAATAAGACGAACGCGCGAATTTGAGCAGTCAAACGCTAATCTAGCCTCTGTATTAGGAACGACTTCAGACAACATTAAAGAACTTACAACCGATGCAAAGCGCTTAGGCTCAGAAACATCCTTCAGCGCGTCGCAAGTGTCATTGTTGCAGACCGAATTTGCAAAATTAGGATTTAATAAGGCTGAAATTTTAAACGCTACAGAAGCAACACTAAGTTTAGCGGCTGCAACAGGTACAGATTTAAGCGAGGCAGCAGCAATTGCGGGCGCAACTATGGGCGGTTTCGGATTAGAAGCAAATCAAACCCAGCGAATTGTTGATGTAATGGCTAAATCATTTAGTATTTCAGCCTTAGACATGGAGAAGTTTAAAGAGTCCATGAAAGACGCAGCACCAGCAGCAAAAGCCGTAGGAGTAAGCGTAGAAACAACTACCGCTTTGCTTGGTACTCTTGCAAATGCTGGTATTAATGGCAGTAAAGCGGGTACAGCGTTAAAAGCTGGTTTCATTGAATTAAACGCAGCTGGGTTAGATTTAGATCAAGGACTTGAACAAATTGTAAATAGCAACGATAAACTTGCAACGGCAACCGCTTTAGTGGGTAAAAGAGCAGCAACATCATTTCTTGTTTTGGCTGATGGTGTTAAAACAACTAAAGAATTAGAAAAAGGATTAAATAATTCAGGTGGAGCAGCCAAAAAAATGGCAGATACTCAATTAGATACATTATCAGGAAGCATTAAAATACTCGATTCAGCTTGGGAAGGGTTAATTTTAGGACTACTTGAAGGAGATGGAGCGTTTAGCAGTCTTTCAAGGGGTATAGTAGAAGCAGCAACTTCAATGCTATCGTTTTTCACAAATACAGAATTAGCATCTGATGCAATGAGAGATGAGCAAGTTGCTATTCAAAATACTTTAGTCCAAATAACAGAAAGCAATTTAAAAAGCGAGGATAGGATTAAACTTATCCAAGAATTAAAAGAAAAATATCCAGATTATTTAAAATCTATTGATGCCGATAAAGTTTCAAATGAAGAATTATCAATTGCAATAAAAGATGTTAATGCTGGCTTGATTAATAAAATAATACTTCAAGAAGAAGACGAAAAGATAGCAGAAAAACAAGCGAGCATAATCGAAAAGGGATTAGCGTTCAGAAGACAAGAGATGGTTGTAAGGGAACAATTAGTATCTGTAGCAAAACAACACGGTTTAGAAATTTTAAAGGAAGGAGAGTTAATAGATAAATCTATTGATTTACAAAAACAACTAGAAACTGTAACTAACGACAAAGGGCAGGGATTTAACGAACAAAGAAAGACAGTAAGATTAGAAATGGCTGCATTGATAAGGGCGCAAAATGAATTTAATGAAGCTGAATTTGAAGGTAATAATTTGGTAAATGCTAGAGATCAATTAGCCAGAAGGCTAGGATTAGATACAGAAACCCCAGCATCAATTGAAGCTGAAGATATTGAAGAAGATGCAGAAAAAGCAGCCAAAGCAGCAGCAGCAAGAAAAGCCAAAGAAGCCGAAGCAGCAAAAAAAGCAGCAAAAGAAATTGGTAAAATAAACCTTAAAGAAGAAGATGAACAAGATGACGCTTTAAGCATTGAATTTGATATTGACTCAAAAGCAATGCTAAAACAAGACGCTGATTATCGTGCATGGCTAAAAAAACAAGAAGAAGAAAGCGCTGCTTCACTTGAAAAAATGAAAGCCAATAAAGAAAAAATCAGAAATCAGGAAATATTAGATGATGAAGCCGCGTTAAAAGCTAAACTCGCAAAAGAAGAGGAGATGAGGCTCGCAAACATTGACACAATCACGGGCAGTATTAATACAATTGGCGAGGCAATGAACAGCGCATCATCTGACAGAATTAAACAACTAGACGAAGATACTAGGCAAAATGATAAGGCATTAGAAACCCAAGAGCGTAGAGCAGAACAAGGACTAAAAAACAACGCAGCAGCATTAAGAGCAGAACAAGACAAACTAAAAGCAAGTAAAAAACGAGAGCAAGAAGAACAGGTAAGAAACAATAAAATATTGGCTTATATCAATTTGGCTTCTGAATACGCCAAAGACGATGCGAATACAGCACCATTTAAAGCACTGGCAACAATTGGAACAATGGAGGCAATCACAGCCTTATTTGAAGAAGGAACGGACAAAGGAGTAGAGGCCGATATGTCAGGCAGCAAAGTAAGAAATACTGGTAAAGATGACTACTTAGGCCGAACCAAAAGCGGTAAAGCGTTTCTATTTGATGGACGTGAGAAAATAATGGGTATTCAACATTCCGCAGCGTTAACAGACTACACAAATCAGCAAATAGTTGACATTGTACAGAACAGCGAGAAGGGCGGGATGATGGCTTCAATTAGCCTAAACGATAGTAGAATAGTTAGCCGCTTAGATTCGCTTGAAAAATCGATTAACAACAGTAAAGTGAGTTTGCATATTGATGAAAATGCGTTTGTTACTCACACTCAATTCGTAAACGGAATGAAAAAAGTAAGCAAATCGAAACCTAAAAGACTTTATTAATGCAAATTAACGATTACATAAATGGTGTTTTAGTTGGCAGTCCAATTAATAACGATGATGCAGAAATTGAAATTAACTTTCAGCCTGGAGAAAATGACGTAAAATTATCTTCATTTTCTTTTGAATGGGGAGAAGCTGAGGCGAAGATTTTAACCGACTACTTAAACGACGGTGTTTCTGGAGGAAGGGGAATAACTAACGGGGTTCCTCATATCCGAAAAATACTAGAAAGCGGTAACACATTGCAAGTGTTGGACGGTTTTATTGACTTATCAACCGCTCAATGGGATAGAGACTTGGTCACAGCGGACACAAAAGAGCGTGCTGGATTAGAATGGGTTACTGAAGTAGCCGATGGAATAGACTTCCAAACACTATACAATGAAGGCTATCTAAAAGAAAGCCAAAAAGTCTTTATGCCTTACGTAATTTCCAGCGTGCCGAATTACAAGGATATAATGATCACTTCTTTAACGTTGGCATCAATTAGCATATGGATAAAGCAAAGCATTACAGAAATTGCAGCTAATACAGCTGAGGCGGGTTCGATTATCGACGCTTTAGGCGGTGTTATTCAGTTGATAGCCGCAATAATTTACGCTATATTTTTACTGATTTCAATTATAAAGTTGATTCTAGATCTTGTGGATTTAATTATTAGTAGGATAAAGTACGCAGCTTGCATGAGTCTTAACGACCAAATAAATGCAGCGTGTGATTATTTAGGATTAACTTACTCTAGCCCAATATTGCAGAACACTGAATGGATCAAATTGCATATTATTCCTGAAGCCTATGCTCCACCAGTTACACAGTCAGACGATAGAATTAAAGGCTATTTTGTAGGCAACGAAATTGACCAAACAGGATTTTACAAAGGGACGTTTGGCGATTTATTGCGAAAGATTACAGGAATGTTTAATTTGCGAATAGTTAGCAACGCAGCAGGTCTTCAGTTGCTTTCGGCTTTAAAACCGCTTAGTCCTGCATCTGTAACAATTCCTGATTATTATATTCCACAATTCACAACCAATGCAGATAGTTTAGTTTCAAATATTATACTTCGCTTTGAAACAGACATGGTGGACTTAAATACAATTGATGATTATAAAGGTACTATAGTTCAATCTCAACTACTGCATAAGAAAATACCTAATTCAGTAAGAAACTTGCAGCTATTAAAAGGATTCAATCAAACTTCTTTTGGTTTTGCTCGGGCTATCCGAAAGAATGATTTAACATCAGTGGAAAGAACGGTTGATGCTTTAATGAATGTTATTGGCCCCTTAATTGGCGCTTTAATTAAGGTAACAAACGGGGTAATTAAGATAATCAACGGCATCAAAAAGGCTTTAGGAAAATTGAAAAAGGCTTTGAAAGTTGTTGGAATTAAAATTAAAATTGAGCTAGACCCCGTAAAAGAGCTTAAAGACCCAAATCTAGATGAATTACTAGACAATCGTGTAGGGATGATGCTCTTGGAGCGCGATCAAATAGGCATCGCTAAAATTGCTCTACTCGATGTAAATGCAAATGATAAGAAAACAAAAATCTCAGTTGATAATAATTCAAAAGTAAACGCACGATATTTATTTGAGAATTACCACAAAAACAAGTCTTTCGCTCCGGGACCAGAAAGCGCGCAAAGATTTATCTACAATATTCCAAAAGTAGAAATGAATTTAGGAAACATTCTGGATATTATGACTGAGGGAAATGTAAGATTCAAGAATAAAATAATGCAAGTTGTTAGTTGCTCTTGGAATAGCGGAACAAGATTAGCAAATTTTGTAATTGAGGAAAGAAAGAACTACACGACCTTTTTAAAAGAGCGCACAACGGAACCAGATGGCAATTAATTAAATAGTATTTTTGAAAGATGGAGTTTGATTTGAAAGGCGTTTTGGAAATTACTAAGAAACTAAGCATTATTTCACATGAATTAGATGTCGAGTTGAACAAAAACATGGGTAAATTAAAGAAAAACGCAAGCGAGGAAGAGTTACAAGAAGCTGCAGAACTGTTTGAAAAGTTCGACGTTAACGAAAAAGCGGCAAAGATGAAGCAAGATTTGGAAGAACTTAGAAAAAAATTCGCATAATGCCAGGCTATTTAGTAAGTTACGAAGCGAGAGAAGAAGAAGCAGATTTAAGCACTTCGGTTGATTATTTAAAAGGTAATCTATTCCAAAAAATTACAGTAGAAATTAAAGTAAGATTTGAGACTTGGTTTAATTGTGCTAGTCCAGATGGTGAAGTAACCTTTGCCGATAATACAATGCTCACTCCTGATTGGATTTATGATCCTAGCGGTAGATTTATAGATTTCGCAGTAGGTGACGAATTAAGTATTACCAATGCAGAAGATGGAGGAAATGACTCTGATCAAGGCGGAGGATTAAATAGAAGCGGTCTTATAATTAGTGAAAAGATAAGTGATTATAGAATTAGGTGCGTTGATGAGGATGGTGATTCTGTATCATTCACAGCTAACCCCGATGACATTGAAGCAGTTTTTAAATTGGTTCAATATCCAACTGGAATTAGCTTAGATTATGGCCTTCCAGAAAATGACGGTGCAACTGTTTTTACCTCTCCAATTGATGGCGAATTAATGCGTTTTTCTTTTGGAGAATCTTCAGCGCCATGGGGGTCAACATCTCAGACATTAATTCCACAAGGGAAGGAGTCATGGCATTTAGGCGATTGTACAGTAGTAGACACTACAACCAGTACACAATTAGAAGGTTTTCAATATAACTACACAATTACACAGGTGTTATTTATACACCCTTTTTATTTGACTCATTAAATATTTGATTGGTCTACTTTTCCTAATGTAATAGCACCTAATTATTTTGATAAAACTAAATGTTTAAAGCAAGTTTTCAGAATAAGAGGCTATAGAGATTTAGTTGACCCAAATGTATTTCAAGAATTAATTTTTGATAAAAAAGAAGGAAATACAGGCTGGAAAGATGAGCAGTACAACGGTGGAATTTCAGAATTTACAGCAACAGGTGCAACCTATGGCAACGCATCAACGGTTAATTCACTGACTAGAGATGATGTTGTTTCGGTTAGCTTTACAATTAACCAAGTAAATACAGGAATATCGACACAATTTCCAAAATACGTTTGTGTTAATTTTATTCTGCATCCTGAAATTGATTCAGACTACAAAAATATTAATAGTACTGTTTTAGAGAATTATTCTTGGGATAGGGCATTTGTCACGGAAAGCGGCCCGACTATAAACGGAGAAAATAACGGAACAGGATTTCAAGTTATAACATCCGCTGCGCCTACTAGCACTTTAACAAGTACAACAATTACTTTTAACGTTGATTTTGGAACAGATGCAAAGGCAAAAATCGATTCATTAAGTCAAAAAAATTATTCAATTTGGGCCTATGCTGGCTCAGAAAGCTTGACAGCTGAAACGGCTAATTATACCACTTTTTTAATTGATTACGGTTCTATCAAAATAGATATTCCAGATAGCACAGCAACAACAACATCAAAAATATTATTTCACGATCAACAAGACGCGACAATTGAAAGCCAATCACCAAAAATAAAGGTAGAGGATGAAATAAGCGTAGACACTTTGGTAATGTTAGACCAGCCTTCAAAGCTTCCAGATGCTCAAATTGACAGCGTTAAATTACAATTAGTTGCTATTAATTCCAGCGACAACGAAGAACTTGTTTTGCAAAGTGAAAATATAGATTTGACAGGTGAGCCGCTAATTGGCAACGTTCGATTTATTAACCAGACAACGCCTACCAATTTTCAAGTAAATGCATCGGAAATAAGAGCAAATAACACAGCGTTTCGTTCGCCAACGGATGACGCAGGAACTGCATTCGCTTACAAATTCATGCACACGTTTTTAATGCGATGGGCAGATTGGGATCAATTATTAATATCTACATATCCTGCAGACTTTCAAGACACTACACAGAATTACAACGGTTACAACAACAACTGGATAAGGTTAGCAGCGTTTTCTGATTGGGCTATTAATTACCGTGTTCAAACCAATTTAAGTAGTGGAGTTACAACGCACACGGTTAATAATGACACTGTTTTAATAGATAAAGACTATGAGGCAGACAGCGCACAATGGCCGACACTGGCTTTAAATACCTTCGATGGTACAACTGCATTGACTCATTCATCAGCGCCTTACATTCTATCCAATAAACAAACTAAAGTGCAGGCGGTTTTCACAAATACAGCTTCTTCTCCTTCATTTAATGAGTCAGATGTGTTTATGGTTGCTAGGATAATTCCGAAAGGCGATGGAAACTTTGAAAATAATTCAAGTTTTTCAAGCGTTTATGACCGTCAAAGCGTATCAATATTCGATTCAAACGGTGGAAATGGTAAGATTTCAATAACTAAAGTTGGAAATGTTTTTACAGGTACTTTTTATATTGACCATAACAAACTTCCTTTAGGTGTTTTAGAATATACTATTTCTGTAAGCATTAACAGGAACACCCAAAACACTGCATTAACTGATTGGGGAGAGATATTTAAAACGGATGTTCTAGCTTTAGAAACTATTGTAGACAGCCCTGTTATTGATTTGCAATCAAACCCTTTTAAAGTTTGCTGTCTTCCTTTAAACGTTCTTGCAAGCGTTTCAGATACCAACACTTTTATAAACGATTACAATAATTTTATAGAGATTTTTCCAGTACAATACACTGTTTCAATGTACATTCAAAAGTACAATGAGTCAACCGCTGCATGGGATAATATTGGTAGTGCCTTAGGAAATGATTTAAGCGTTACCCGTAACAATATGACTTATTACGCTCATAAAATAGTTTGGAAAACTTATCTAAATTTTGCTACTTATGGAGGTGAAGGTAAATATAGGATGGATTGGGATTATGGAACTGGACATAAGTACTCAAACGAGTACTGTTTAAAAACATACACCCAAGCGCGAGCCGATGAAACGGTAAGAATCGAATATACTTTAAACTCAGTAATTGGGGATAAATTACAAACCGTTACAACTGATTTTGTCGGGTTAAACTTCACTAGTCAAATTAGGCTTTCAGATGCTTTATTTAATGATAGAGCAGCCCCATTTGAAGTTGAAGGTGTGCGAATGAGCAACGGTAGAGAAAGAACAATTTCAAAAGGATTTAGAGAAACTTACAAATTAGAGTTAAGGCGTTCTTCCCGCGATTTATTCGACTTGCTTATGTATGTGGTTTTAATGGCAGATGATTTAAAGATTTGTGATTACAACCGAGCAAACAATGACGATTTTGTTAATGTTTTGGTTGAAGTAAACGGAGAATTTGCACCAGATAATAGCAATTCAAGACCTTATCCAAGCGGTTCAATAGATTTTATAAGTAGATATTCGAATAACAAGAAATTTTATAGTTAATCATTAACTTTGCATCATGGCAATTAAGAATAGAACAGATTTACAGACAGCGATAGACACTGATTTGCCAGATAATACAGCAGGCGCAATTAGTCCAGCCGACACACGCGGAACGCAAACAGATTTAAACGATTCGAGTTTTAATACTCAATCTGATGATTCTGATTTAATTACAGAAGGAACAACTAATTTATTTTTAACCGCTTTGCTAACTACAACCATAGGGACAGCAGAACAGGCGGCAAATAAAGCCGCTGCAAATGGATATGCTTCTCTTGGTGCGGATTCAAAGATACCAGTTGCACAACTTCCAGCAATTTCAATAGTTGATTATTTAGGAGTTGCGGCTGATGAGTCTGCAATGTTATTACTAACAGGTGAGAAAGGTGATTTTTGCGTTCGTTCGGACACAGGTACAAACTTCCAAATAATCGGAGATGATCCAACAGACGTATCGGATTGGCTGCAAATGAGCTACCCTACAGCTCCAGTTACAAGCGTTAATTCTGCATCGGGAGTAGTTGTTTTAGATGCTGGCGATATAGCAGAAACAGCAACAAGGCTTTATTTAAACGCAACTACTCAGACATTAACGGGAAATAAAACGGTAGATGGCACACTAACAGCAACAGGATTAATTACAGCCGATTTAGTCAATGCGGCTAGACCAGTTGGAACAATATTAACATCCAGCGCAAATTTAGAATCAATTCCTGCAAATACTTTTTATGATGTTAATGCAAATGGCGGAGCTATTGTAATAACGGTAACGGACCAAGCAAACACAGATTTTGCAATTGGTTCGGAATGGGAATTTAGCCCCGTCGATTTGACAGCCGATGTTAGCTTTGTCGCTGGAGGAAGTACAGCTATTAATTCCGTTGATAGTAATTTAAAACTAGACAAGGCATTTAGCGGCACAATGTTGAAGAAAACAGCAAACAACACATTTAGACTAATTGGAACATTAAAAGCATAGGATGAGTGGTAGAATGGGAATATACAGTCAAGCGGCTGGAGGTTTTGAGCCTTATAAGTTATTTAACATTTGGTACGATGGGGATAATGTTACTCAATCAGCGGCTAAAATCAGCGGGCTAACAGACCTGGGTCTTGATGGCAATAACGCATCACAAGCAACAGCTGATAATCAGCCAGATTACACGGCTGGAAATGCTACGTTTAATAGTTTACCGACTATAAATCCAGCATCGACACCAGTTGTTGATTATATGACTTTAGGTAGTTCATTTAACATTACTTTAAATAGTAATTGGACGCTTGCATTTGTTGGGAAAATGACTGGGTCATATTGGTCAATGTGGGAATCTAGCACAACTTCGGGTGCATACTTATGGGAGCAATTGACAAGCACACGTAGTTATTTCCGTGATGGCACAAATGTTAAATTCGTTGATAGTGGAAGCTTTAGTGCTGAGAATATTTGGATTTATTGGGGCGATGGAACTAATATTTATTGTTACAACGGATCCGCGGGTACAACTAATAGCGTTGCGGTTGGCGCGGCTACGGCAACAATAACCATTGATACTCTTTTCAAAAGGTCAACATCAGCGGTTAAAGCAGATGGGCAAATGGCTGCTAGTGCTATTAATTATGGTAATCACTTATCAACAGTAGATAAAAATTTAGTCGGAAACTGGCTTTCTGCAAAATACAATTTACCATTTACAGACATATAATATGAAAGATTTTTTAATATACGCTCTGGTTATCATTGTCGGAGTGCTGGCCACAGAATTTATCCACTACCAAAATCATGAAGATTATTATGGTAAAAAGCCAAACGGATTTAAGGTAAGTTTTGAAAGGTGGTTTTCAAAACGGTGGAATAATATTTTAATAGGTATGTTTTTCAGCGCGATATTTGTAACTCTAGTTCACAGCGGAGTAAATAACGATGCCTTGACTAATTGGGCGTTAAATAAGGCAGGAGAAGGCGATTTAAGCCTAGAAGTAAGCGGTTACACATTAACGGGAGTATTTGCAATTACAGTTGATTTCTTAGGCCGAAAAACAGGTATAATTAAACCCGAACAATTTCCAGAAGATAACAATAAATAAAATGAATCAATCAGAAATTAATTCGTTTATTCAAGCATTTCACGAAATGGACACAGTGCAATGCATAATATTTAACAACTGTTCAACTGGGAGTCTTTCGGAAATGTCACAAAGCGCAACGGTACACAATAACAGTGTCTCAATTCTCGCAATAAAATTTAATGATTTAAATGTTGCTGAATGCAGCCAACTTTGGGAGGCCTGTAATGACGCTACTATTTCTGGTAAATTGAATAAAAAAGTAAACTTCAAAGAATGGCTTTAAATAATGACCATCGAAAAATGGAGGTTGATATTATGCTATTGACCGACATGAATAAAAAATTAGGTGAAGTTCATAGGGCGTTAGTTGGAGAACCAGAATACGAGCGAATTGGATTAATCGCAGAGCATAAGCAAACAAAAGCAAAAGTGATTAAACTTGAATCTGAAAGGAATAAAGCGAAGTGGGTACTTGGTACAGCTATAGGTGTTTCGGGCGCAAATGTAGCTTCTTCATCATGGTTAAAAGTGGCGCTAACTAAATTAGTATTAATATTTTCATAGATAAAAACTTAAGATGAGAATCGAATTAAAAAGAGACAAGTACACAGCGAGAACAACATTAGGAAAACTTTATATTGAAGGCGAATATTTTTGCGAAACGTTAGAAGATACCGTTAGACCTTTTGGCGTAAAAGTAGCAGGAGAAACAGCAATTCCAGCGGGTGATTATTCTGTTTTTGTTACCATGAGCAATCGTTTTAAAAGAGAAATGCCTATTATATCAACCGACAAAATGCAAACGATAATAATTAACGGAGTTTCATTTGTTGGCGTAAGATTTCACGGAGGTAATACTCACGAAAATACACATGGCTGCCCTTTGGTTGCTAAAAACAGGTTAAGTAATGACATGATTCAAGGATCAATGGAAAAGCCATTAACAGCAAAAATTAAACTTGCAATCCAAGCAGGTGACCGCGTTAAATTACACGTAAGAAATGGCGTACAAAATGCTTAATAATGTTTTGATTTTTATTGCTGGCTTTGGTTTGGCTTGCGTTGTTTACACTTTCTTACCCGATGATGAAATAACCCCGCTTAAAGACGATGTAAATCTTCAGCGGTTAGATAGCTTCAAAACTGTTTTAACCGCGCGGAATGATAGTTTTAAACTGGTTATAGATAGTCTGAACCTACAGCCAATTAAAACAGAAAAGGAATTTGTAATCATAAACGAAAAAATTAAAAATCATTATGCGAATACTGACACTTTTACTAATAGCGATAGCCTTACCAACGTTATTAAGCGGTCAATTCAACTTGGAAGAGTTAAAGGTCATTAGAAACTATCAAATTAAGGCGTTTTACAGTGATTCCCTGCTTCAAAACAGGCAAGTCAAGATAACACAGCAGCACGATATTATCAACGCTCAAAAAGGCTTAATCACTAACTACGTCAGAAAAGAAGAAATCCAGGTTGAGGAAGTTGCATATTATCGCGAACTAATCCGGAGCCGCGACAAATCAATAAACAACCTGAAGAAGAAAAACAAAGTGCTGAAAATCGGATGTATTTCGCTAGGATCAATCGCGAGTATTTTCGGAGCAGCTGTTTTAATAAAATAAAGACACATTAAAACGTGTCCTAACAGCCAACAAAGGGCATAAAAACGCCCTTTGTTTTGGTGTTATAAGCAAGCTGCTACGTTCCTGCTCAGAATGAAAATTCCCCATTGAGAAGCCATTCCGTTAGCAATTCCCGTAAAGGTTTTTGACCGTGCTTTTCGCCTTTCTTCTTTTGGTAGTTTAAGCGTTTCATAATGCAGTCGGCTATCAGTTTTACCGCTTTTGTGAATTATAATATCAGGCTCAACTATTTCAGTCGGTTCTAATTTTGGCAATCCGGCAAGCCATAAACAAGTGCTTTTCCTTTCTGTATGTCCAAATTGGTAAGGCTGTATTATTTGGTTTGGCTTTTTATATATTCGGCTCATTATTCCAATCGGATTTTCAATATATCCGCAGCCAATTTGCTCTAATGCTTTAGCACATTTCAAAAAGTGTTCAACCGCTTCGGCTCGTTGTTCGTGAATATTTGGAAATCTTTCAGCATATTCCGGTTTATAGTATTTATTGGCTGCAACTGTTAATCTTGTGCATTCCGGGTGCATACCTAAAAAATCGGGCTTAATCAATTCAATAGCTTCAAAGCAATCCATTTGTAAATGCCTTTCCGGATATTTTCCGCTCGATGGTAATAAGTCGCAACTATACGCATCGTGTCCAGCGTTCAAAAATGCTTCCATTACGGTTTGGCTTTCTTCGTGTGTTATTAATACTTTCATATTTAAGTTTCGTTTTTAATTAACCGCAGCCAGCTTATAACACGTGCTATAATGCAGCTTGCCGCAGGCGCAACACAAGCCGCACCATAGCACCATCCGTTAGGCACAATTAAAACAGCGTTAGTTGTTTCTTATGCGTTTCTATTCGTTCCATTGCTTTATCGTAGTATTCTTTATCTAGTTCGCATGATGTTAGGTCATACTTTCTATTATGACACGCTATTGCTATACTTCCAGAACCTAGATGAGTGTCTAGTATTTTATCCCCTTCTTTGGCGTAATTGTCAAGAAGCCATTCGTATAGCTTTACAGGCTTTTGTGTTGGGTGTAGTCTTTCACCTTCTTGCAGTGCTTCGGGTCTTGTCATTGTGAATACCCTTAACGCTCTTTGGAATGAAGTATAAGCCAGTTCACCATCAGCAAGACTAAAATTTCTCTGTCCCTTATCCCAAAACACCCAGCCCATTGATGGTGGTATATTGTCTGTCATATAATTTCCTCCCCAAATGATTTGATTTTTACTAACCCTAAATAATTCTTTAAAATATTCTTTGTTTGGTGCTTCTTTATCCCATTTTTTCCTTTTATGTTGTTTCCATCTATGTTTTGTTAGTCTTCCAGAGCCGTCACCGCCTTTATCCGCATAATTT
>Ga0222711_1000103_pt1 | contig 27032 bp, 44 predicted proteins | sample AntAcemetage1699_FD_179814 | JGI IMG/M metagenome (GOLD analysis project Ga0222711, IMG submission 179814) | Saline water microbial communities from Ace Lake, Antarctica - #1699 | ecosystem: Environmental > Aquatic > Non-marine Saline and Alkaline > Saline | place: Antarctica: Ace Lake...
TTCTGCATTAGCTTATGGAACTACAGAAGCAAGTTCAAGAGGAAGTGACCCAACTACAACACAAATGAGTGCAACAGACGATAACTTTACTTCTAAATGGGGTGTTATCCAATCAACTGGTTGTATGAATATCTGGGGTAATAATTTTGGTGGACCTAATGGTTCTACGGCTTACACCGCTAATACTGAAGGTCGTGGTTCAACTTATAATCTATCTAACGTCGTGGTACTCGGTGGTTATTGGGGTCTTACTTCTCAACCTGGTTCACGTGTTTCTCTTTGGAGTAGTGCTCCAACTGTGTCTGTTAGCAGTATTGGGTCTCGTGGCGTCTGCAATCATAAGGTAGGAGAATAATATGAAATATATAATTAACACCAGACAAGACTTAAATAAAATTCAAGGCACACCTGAATATAATGAATTTATTATTTTACTAAAAGGTACTATGAGTAGAAAGCAAAACATTCAAAACTATCCTGATAATTATAATGAACCTGATTATGATGGTGCAACACTAGAACCTATTTGGACTGATATAGAAGATTTATCTACTATTGAAAGATTTGGATTTACTAAAGGAGATTTTGAATAATGGGTACTTGTTCTTGTGGTGGAAAATGTATCTGTGGTAAATAGTTAGATATTATAATGATTAAGTGGGTATTACTTATGCAACTTTGTTTGCCACAAGACTTTAAAGAATATTGTGTAAGAATTATAGGAAACCCTACTAATTATAGTTTTGATGAATGTATGTTTGAAGGTTATGAGATAAGACAAGACATAGATGATGTATTTAAAGATGGTGGAGACCTTAAATATAGTTGTGTTAATACATTCACCTTAGATAGTTTAGATAAATACAGATGACAATTTTAGAAAAACTTGCAAGTATGGAAACCAAACTAGATCGTATTCAAAAAGACCTTGAAACAAACAAGAAAGATATAGAAGATTTAAAAAAGAAAATGAATATGGGTGCTGGTGGTATAAAGGCTATAGCTATATTTGGTGGTATTATAATCGCCATAACTGTATTTGTTACTAAATTACTTGGATTAAAGTAAAAACGCACATACTATATTTGTATGAATAAACGAATATTAGTAATATCAGATTGTCATTTTCCTTATCATCACGAATCAACATTTAACTTTCTTCGTAAATTAAATAAACAATATAGACCAGATACAATAATTCATATTGGTGATGAGATGGATTGGCATAGTATTAATGTAAGTCATGTTATAAATCCAGACTTACCTAGTCCAGCTGATGAGTTGTTAGTTGGTCGTTCTTTATGTCAACAATTAGAAAAGATATTTCCTAAGATGGTACTGTTAGAATCTAATCATGGATCAATGGTACTGCGTAGAGCAATGGCTAAAGGAATGTCTAAATATTTTATTAAAGATTATAATGAAATACTAGACGTAGGATCAGGTTGGAAATGGAAGGAGAAGCATATTATAGAAACGGATAAAGGGAGAGTAATGTTTGCTCATCAATTTTCTGCAGATATATCTAAGGCAGTTCAGCAATCGGCAATGTCTTGTGTACAAGGTCACTATCATACTGTTAGCTCTATTAAATATGTAGCTAATGATTTTCATTTGAATTGGGGAATGAGTGTAGGGTGTTTAGTAGATAAGAAGTCTTTAGCTATGGCATATATGAAGGTAAACTTAGCGAAGCCAGTATTGTCTTGTGGGGTGATTACAGAAGGGATTCCGTACATTGTACCTATGGTCTTGAATAATGATGGATCTTGGGATAATAATATATACTTATAAAGGAGATTGATATGAATAAACTAGAAGAGTTATGGTTAAAATATGAACCATTTATTGTTAGTTATAAAATGTATATTATAATTGCTGTTGCAGTTGTAGCTATATTAGTAATTAGTTAATGCTAAATTTATTAGGTGCGATTGGACCTATAGCTAAAATAGCGTTAGGTGTAATAGATAAGTCTGTAGAAGATAAAGATTTAAAAGATAAACTTAAATCTCAAATAACTTCACAGATGTTAGATAATAATAGTAAGGAGTTACAAAGTGCTGCGTCTATAATTAAAGCCGAAGCAAGTAGTCAGCATTGGCTGACTGCAACTTGGCGACCAGCTCTTATGTGGATTTGTATTATAGTAATTTTTAATAATTATATATTACTTCCTTTTGCTAATATTATATTCGGTGTTTCGGTTGAGTTAAGTATTCCAGATCCTATGTGGAATCTGTTAACTATTGGTGTTGGAGGCTATATTGCTGGTAGATCTGCTGAAAAGGTAGCACAGAACTGGCAAAAATAGGTTTTAAGAGGCACACAGGTGTCATTTACCTGACCACCTGTGTGATTACATACTGATTATTAAAACGGAATGTCCTGACCAGTATCTAACTTAGATTTAGGTGCTTCTTCTGTAGATGCTTGAGGTTTATCGTCTGACTTACCTATCATCTTGAGCATACCTTTAAACTTAGCAATGATAATTTCTGTTGTGTACTTAGTCACACCATCTTGTTCATACTTTCTAGTCTCGATTTGACCTTCGATATATAAGGTCTGACCTTTCTTACAGTATTTCTCAACTGTGTCTGCAACCATTGGATCAAACACAACAATGTTATGCCATTGGGTTTTTTCTTTGACTTCGCCATCTTTAGTTTTAAACCTTTCGTTAGTAGCAAGATTTAATCTAGCGAATTTAGTATCGGTACTTGTTATTTTAATTTCAGGATCTGCTCCTAAGTTACCAAGTAGTATTACTTTGTTAATCATATTATTACCTTTCGTTTATTTATCTGTAGTCATCATGTCTTGTAGTGACACATTCATCAATCACACTATCTAAGTATGATCGTCCTTGTGTTGTCAGGTAAAAGATTTTCTTATACCATGACAAACCCATATATACATTATGGCATATTTCGTGGTGACTGTCGCCTTCATAGTTTGCAACTGTTGAATCGCATACATCACGAAATAACATTTCTGGTATTGTTCGCATTATATTCCTTTCTGTTATAACATCTAATACATAAATATCTTTGAGCATATTCGTTAATCTGCATCATCATTGATTTAGTGTATTCTCTATAGCACTTACTACATTTAACTTTTGTAAGTGAATCTTGTTTCGGTGGTGTGTAGTGGCTCATGTTTCCTCTAGTGGGGGAATAGTAGAAAGACTATTAGGGTATCGGAGGACTACCATTCCCCCTTTAAGCGTGAGAAAACACCTCCGTACCCAACTGTTTAAGATATCTTAGTGACTTTATCTTGGTCGATACCTAAATCTTTTTTGACTTGTTCTACATATTTACTACTGTCGAACAGTCCTAAGAATACATCTGCTGACATACCTAAGTGACTGAAGGCTTTAGTTAATGCATCGGTCATAACTTTTTTACCAGCTTCGTCATCAAACTTACCTTTACTATTTTGTAAAGGCATTAATGAACATACTGGACCATAGAAATTCTTTCTATCTTCTGTCCAGACTGATACTTCTGCTGATATATACTTGTCAGTATAATGATAGTTTACTACATAACCCCAGCCTTGTCCAACTGGACCAAAGATTTCTGTCATTTTACCTATTTGATACATAGGATCAATGCTTGTAAAGCCACGACCAAAGTCTACTTTTTTAGTAAATCTTGGATCGGTTTGTTTTACTTGATCCCATATATTTTTGTTTTTTATTCTTACTGATGTAAGTTCTTCTACGCTATTTTTAACTGTCATATTAGTCCTTTCATATTTTTCTCCAAACAATATGTCTTTTACCATTGTCGAAAGATTGTCTTATACCTGAATCGTAAATTAAACCTTGTTTAAATAATTCACTAACTCTAGGTCTTATTGACAAGACGCTTTTGTTTAATACTCTAGCGACTTGGTCAGCTGTTAAACCACACTCGGTATCTTGTATGGCTTTTAGTGATTGGCTTAGTAAGGATTGTCTTACTGGCTCAATTTGTTTTGCTGCTTCTTTACTAGTGGATTCATTAGTATAACCAGCATTATTTGGATATGTCATTTTTATCTCCTAACATAAATAGTTTAGTTATTAAGTCTTGTAGATGTTGTATTCCTCTTTATAATCATGATAAAATTCGTCATCTAATTTCTCTTTTCCAATTATACATTGATAAAGATACTTTTCAATATATTCTAACTTAGATATATATTTATCATCTCTATCTACTTTAAAGATATGGTGTGCCATATTACCAGATAGGATAGATAAGTATGAAGTTTCAGATTCTATTACCATCATATAATGTTGTAGTTGACCATAATATTTTGATATCTGTTCTTCTGGTGGTTTAAATGGATTAGTATGTTTAGCTTCAAATACAGCTAAATTTTCATCATAGATAATTCCATCTAATCTTGCATGAGCAAAATCGTATTTAGCATTAGTTAAAGGATCTTCAACTACTGATACTTTTAATTCTGTGGTTTTTTCAAACCATCTTCGGTTAAGATCTTCGGTTGTTAATCCCATTTGTACTGCTAGGACATCTGATAAATCTTTTGATTTGCCTTCTCTTTTAGATACTACTATTGATGACCATGAATTAAATGTACCATTTACTAGTTTATTTGCATCACTTCCACCTATTGTCTTGAGTACCTCAAACTTCGGTTTCTCTTGTTCTCTGTGTAGTCCTTCCATTTGTCTATCTCCTGTCTATATTTTGCATATAATTGTTCGGCTTGATAGTATACAAGCTTGTTATGAGCTACTCTTTGTGAGTTGTAAAGCTCATCAAAAAGACTTGCTTTCTCATATTCTAAATATTTGTATGCTAGTTTGGTAACAAACTCTTTTTTCTTTTGTTTTTTTTCTTGTGGTGAGAGTCTATTATCGTTTAATGTATTAGCTAGTTTTTGTAATAATTCATCTAAGTTATTCATTACAACTTGTGTTTTTTATCATATTCTTCTTGTATATAATCTATTACAGCCATTTCTTTCTGGTGATTAATATATACTGTTAACATATCTTGAAACAATACTTTAATCAAACCACCATGTAGAGTGTTTAAACCTACTTGTAGTTTATTATGTTCTCTTCTAGTAATTGATAATGTTAGTTCGTTTCTATGATTTAATAGTAGTCTCATCTTTCCTCATTTCTAATATGATGTCACAGTCTAGTGCATCTGCCCAACAACAGAATAAATAGCCACTCGGTTTTCTAATACCGACTTCCCATTTAGATACTAAACCTTTAGCTACTCCTAGAATATCATCTAGGTTAGCTTGTGTTATACCTTTGTTGTTTCTTGCTTTTACGAATTGAGGAATGATCTGGCTAAAAAATATTTTGCCTAATGCATAATCCATATACAATTCGTATTCTTTTTTTGAACCAAAGGCAAGGGTGTTATATACATTACCTTGCCTTCAGTTCTATTTAGGGCTGTTAATGCGGAGGAATTATAACCCTAAAACTGTTAATGAAACCAGCTATTATTAGCTACTTTCCTTTGTCTATCATATACTGTATTGATTGATGCACTCGGATAGTGCGTTGACCAATGAGTAAATGCTTGATAGGCACTAAATTTATTCTCACCATATCGTCTAGAATAAGATGCATATTGATCTAGTAAGTAATTATACATTGCTTGATTAACATGACTTTTATCTTTTTGACTTGGTTGATAACATAAAGTATTAGTTTGATTTTGGTATTCTTCTCTTGTTATTTTAGTAGATGACCATTGATCTAAATAATTACCAACTTCGTGTATAGATATAGGACTAGCTGTATGTTCTAATACTAATTCTTTTGTAGTATTATGTCGTCTTTGAATATAAATATCCCAAAGCTGACTAGTCATACCATTAGTACATATTTCATATACAAAGCTAATCCTTAATACAAATGATTTTGTACCATTATAACTATTAAACATTGAAGCTTTTAGAATAAGCTTACTGTTTTTGTAAGGCTTATTATGAGCTGGTAATGTAAAGTCATAACGAATAACATTTCCATCTGGAGATGATACAGGATTTACTATCATACCTTCTGTATCAAAGTTTTTGTCTAAGTATTCTACGGTTTTTACTAAACATTCTTCGTTGGTTAGTAATTGATAGGTTTTCTTTTGAATGGATAACAGTTGGTCACTATTACCATTTCTTAATTGTTTATAACCTTTGATGAGTTCACCTTGCTGGTTATAAATAGGCATTTCTTGAACTGGAAAAAACAAGTGTGAGTTGTGTTCCATTTCGTTTTGTATTATGTTAAGCATAGTTACCTTTCTCTTTTTACTTTCTCTGTTATTGAAGAATTAGATAGGACTTGGTGGATCTTCTAATTCCATATAATAACTGTCGATATAGACTTCATGATCTTTAATCATTTTGTCTAGTTCTTGTATAAATAAATATACCTTCGGTTTGTATACTAAATTACCATCTTTGATACTCTGGCATTGAACATACAATTCTTTAAGAACATTCTTTTGATTTTCTAAATCATTAATAAAATTTTCGGTTTCTTCTATCGTTGATCTAGCGTACTCGTTTACTTTACCCATAATCTACTCCTTAATGTTTTTTGATTAACCGTTTAAATGATTCTAATTCGGTTTTATTTATTAAACCTTTATCATTTGCAACAATCATTTCTAATGTTTCTAATCTATTTACAATTATATTTAGATTTTTAGCACAGAAATCTGATTCTTTTTCTAAATGATCTAACCTTTTTAAAGTTAGATCATTTAATTTATTAATAGAATCTAAACCGATTGCTATTTGTTTTAACGTATCGTTTTTCATGAAGTTACTGCTTTTTCTTCATTGATTTCATCATAAAATTCTTTATCAAAATTATACTTATTACGAACAGGTTCTGTTACATTGCCATAAACTGCACCAGTTTTGACATCATATACATCACCTTCTCTTGATATATTGAACACTCTCTTCTCAATACCACCAAATGATGGTCGATTGATTTCTCTTTCCATTTTGTTAACTCTATAAAGATTTAACATAGTTTCAGAGTATTTAGGATTGACTGCATTATGATAGTACCATATGGCTCTATCTTTTGCATATTTATATACTATTGTAGTAGCTAATCCTTTTGCTACTTTAGGTAATAGTGTTATAGTCCATTTAAGCATATTAGTTCCTTTCGGTTGATATAGCTGGTATTTTATCCCAGCCATGTTTACTTATTAATTTATTCTTAATTTCTTCATAAGAATCTATTGAGGAAATCTTGTTATGTATTTTAACATGACATTCCTGTGACCAGATATGTAATCTATCTAATGTTACAACGTCCATAGCATCTTCGGTAGATATTTGCTGTAACTTATAAGATACTTCTTGAAATACAGCTTTCTGTATTAATAGTTTTTCTCTTTCGTTCATACTAATCCTTTCCGTCTCTATCGTTCCATTCCCATTGTTTATCTTTTAACCATTCTTTATCAATGGTTAGTTCTTCTAACTTATCATCTTCTATGATAGCTAGATAAAATTTACCATATGCATATACAATGAGTAGAAATATTATTATCATAATATAAATCATGTCCATTTGTCCTCCTATTAATTATCTTGTTCGTTTTCAAAGTGTTTAAATACTTTTACTCCTATAAATATAGAAGCTATAAAGCTTATTATGTATATAGTTAGTACTATACAAGCTAGTGTGATTAATAATGTTGTCATTTGTTTTCTCCTTATTGTTAATTGTTAATGAATTGATATATTCTATTATATATTATATATCGTATTCGGTTTATTATGGGGCGAACGAAGTGAGCCCTTTTTTCGCGCGATTAAGTGCGCGAATATCTGTATAACGCTCACGAAGTGAGCGATTTTTTTTTGAGATTTTGTAATAAATTATTACAAGGGGAGCTGTCACCAACTCCCCAAGATAAATCTTAATTATTCAATGATTGCTGGGATCATTTCTGATCCTTCTAAGATTGGCTCAATCTCATTGCTATGATCTAATAACCAAGCTTTGGTAATTTTACTTTCCTTATTGATTTTCTCTAAATGCTTAGATGATTTAAAAGCATTTGAAGAATAAGGAACGTATTTTTTACCTACCTTAATTGAATAGAAATCAATATAAGCTTCCTCTTTAGCTTTGATTAACTCTTGGCTATAAGCTAATCTTTCAGCTTTCCACTCTAATGAACTAAGTTGCTTTGATAAAACCTCTTGACCATTCATTGAAGCTTTAGCGCTATTGATATCACCAGAAGCGCAAGCATCTCTTAATGCTAAATATTGAAGTCTGACCTCGTCAAGCTTCATATCAAAGCCTTTTATAGTGTATGCCAATCTTCTAAGATCAGCGCCTAATTCACATTGAAGATTAAAGATATCATCAAATTTAACTAAATCAGAATACATTGTATTTAATCCTGACATTGTTTGAGTTTTAATCGTTCCTAGTATTTCAGTCTCTTTTTGTTCTATTGTTGTCATCTTTGTTTTCTCCTTATTAAAGATTAATTAATATTTACTCTATTTCATCTATTATCTTATGTATATATAATAATGATTACTGCGACATTTATGTACATATTCTATATATCAAACTTTATTCTTTATATTTAATATACCATTATGGATCATCTTATTATAGATATCTATAACAGACTAACTAACGTCAATGATCTATGTCAGCTGTGCAGTCTTAGATACATTATGTAAACGCATGGCTATGCGAATCTAATTATTCTTATATATATAATATATATTCTTATTTATCTATTTATATCATGTCTAATATAATCAGTTAAATCAGTATGTTATTGAATGTCGTAATTATTATCTTGACAACACTTTTTCTATATCTATATCTTAGCAAGAGATGGATACGGAAGAGAAAGAGTTAACAGTTAAAGAACAATCAGCTCAAACGAAGTATGGTCTGACAAGCAAACAAATAAGATTAGTAGATACACTTGTAGCGTCTGGGTGTAGTATCAAAGAAGCGTCCATAAAGGCAGGTTATTCAAAGAAAGATGGTGGTAGAGTACAGGCGTCAAGAACACTACGATCAGCAAAGGTACAGAAGTACATGATGGATCAGTGTGCTAGAACTCTAGGGCTAGGCGCAGTGGTTGCCAGTAATAGACTTGTCCATCTGGCTGGTAGTGCGAAGTCAGAGTACGTACAGCTAGAAGCATCAAGAGATGTACTAGATAGGGTTGGGCTACGTACCCCAGACAAGGTGCAACACAGTGTAGAAGGACAGTTGAAGATCAACATTGATCTGTCATAGTCTATGATTCAGCCAAGTCACTGCTAGATCACAACACGAGGGGGGGGGTTAAAAACCAGTGATCCTCGGTAGTGATAGGACTTAAACAAACTACAGATGTCAAAAAGGTACTTCAACATAGTAGAAATCCTTAACTGGTCTCATGAAAAGACAAAGGTTAATCGTGTTTGTTGTAAGGAAGGTTGTAAAGAATGGGGAGTATTAGGTGTTAAAGAGAATAGTATATATTATTTCAGTTGTTATAAGCATTATAACGAGGAACAAGAAGTCAGTTCAAGACGAACATGAAATATTTTTAGGTTCTGATAGGTACTGATAAAGGAAATCGTTTATCCTTAAGGTAGCATAGGTAGGCATACTGCCAATCATTACCATATTCAGCTTTACAGAACTGCATGATACCATCATTCAAATGAGAAGATGGCTTCTTAAATATATTTTTTATTAAATTAAGCATTATATATAGATAATTAATGGATAGTTCCGTACATAACTAGTGTTATATTCGCAAAACTCCTATGTTAAATTGCGATAGCTGTCAAGGTACAGTTTATGTGAATTGTTTTTTATATATAAACTCCTATATGATACCCAGTTCATTTTAACTTGCAGTTTATTTAAAATTAATATAGGAAGGAATTATGTCTATGACACCAACGGAAAGAAAACTCTCTGATTCTCGTAAAGAAGTCAAAGAATTAACGAAAGATAACGCTGAACTTAAACTACAAGTACAGTTTCTTACAGATAGGTTAGACCAAAGAACAGATAAAGTCTTTAATCTACAAACTAAACTACTCAATACTTCAGTAGATCAATTTATTAAGTTCAAAGAAACTCTTTCAAACAATATAACGAAAGGAAATATATAGTATGTATGGAATGAAAAAACCAATGATGAAAGCCAAGCCAATGAAAGCTGGTAAAAAAGAAGCAACTAAAAAAGCTATGCCTAAGAAAGCTAAAAAGAAATAATGGCTAAAGGGGTAAAACATTTTTTGAAAAATGGTACTGCTCATAATGGATCAATGCATAAAATGCCTAATGGTTCTATGCATAGTGGTAAAACACATAGTGCAAGTAGTAAACCAGTAGTACATTTTAAAGATCTTAGTGCTACTGCTAAGAAGAAAGCTAAGTCATAATGCCAAGTAAAGGATTGTACGCAAATATTAATGCTAGAAAAAAGGCTGGTACTTCTCGTCCTAAAAAAGAATCAACTGTTTCTAATAAAGCTTTTAAAAATATGAAAGCTGGGTTTCCTAAAAAGAAACCTAAGTAATGGTTGCAAAGAAGTATCAAAATCCTAGTGGTGGTTTAAATGCTGCTGGTAGGGCGTACTTCAACAACAAAGATGGCTCTAATCTTAAAGCACCAGCACCTAGTCCTAAGACAGATAAGGCTAAAGGCAGAAAGAAAAGCTTCTGTGCTAGAATGGGTGGAGTAAAAGGACCAATGAAGAAGCCTAATGGCAAACCTACAAGGAAAGCTTTGGCTCTTAGAAAGTGGAAGTGTTAATGAGTGAAATAATTAGACCACCTGACTTTGATCCTATTGATGCTCAAGTAGATCTTGAAGTAAGAAAACAATTTCCTCTATCTTATATAGATAGACAAAGACTTCGAAAGATAGTTAAGAATGTACACTTAAAACATCTACCTCAATCACACCTAACAGATAAAGAAGCTGATAAAATGATAGAAGCTTTAGGTCCAGCAACAAGAGAAAAGCTTATCGTAATGTATATTGAAAATGTTAAGTAATGGATTTCAATTATAAACCAGATGGACAAACACTTAAAAGCTTTCTTAAATCAGATAACTTCTTCAGAGGACTTAGAGGTCCAGTTGGATCTGGCAAATCAGTTGCTTGTTGTATTGAGTTATTTAGAAGAGCATTACAACAACAAAAAGGCGCTGATGGACGAAGAAAGTCTCGCTGGGCTGTTATTAGAAACACGAACCCTCAATTAAAAACTACTACTATTAAAACATGGCTGGATTGGTTTCCAGAAAATCAGTTTGGACCATTCAGATGGTCAGTTCCTTATACTCATCAAATGACTATAGGTGATGTAGATCTAGAAGTTATATTCCTAGCTCTTGATAGACCTGAAGATGTTAAGAAGCTACTATCATTAGAGCTTACTGGTGTCTGGGTTAATGAAGCTAGAGAATTACCTAAGTCAATTATAGATGCTTGTACTATGAGAGTAGGTAGATACCCTTCTATGCGTGATGGTGGTGCTTCATGGTATGGAGTTATCGCAGATACTAATGCTCCTGAAGAAGATCATTGGTGGGCAGTCATGGCTGGTGATGTACCAGTACCAGATCACATCTCAAGAGAAGAAGCAATCATGTTAGTCAAGCCTGACAACTGGAGTTTTCATACACAGCCACCAGCATTGTTAGAAAAGAAAGATGATAAAGGTGAACTTATTGGGTATGATCGTAATCCTTTATGTGAAAATAAGAAAAATATTACAGATCTTTACTATACCAATATAGTTAAAGGTAAAACTAAAGGGTGGATTGATGTTTATGTTATGAATAAACTAGGTTCATTAGAAGAAGGTAAGCCAGTTTATCCAAGCTGGTCAGAGAAAATGCATCTTAGTGAAGAACTTATTACTCCATTTCCTACACAAGTATTTATTGGAATTGACTTTGGATTAACACCAGCAGCAGTCTTTGCACAGAAATTAACTAGTGGTAGATGGGTTATTCTACAAGAGTTAGTCTGTTTTGATATGGGTGTTGTTAGGTTTACTGAATTACTTAAACATGAAATAGCTAAAACATACAAAGGTCTACCTATAGATATCTATGGTGATCCAGCTGGAGACTTTAGAGTGCAGACAGATGAAGCTACTCCCTTCCAAATTATGAGAGCGCAAGGAGTTAAGGCTAGACCAGCTCCAAGTAATGATGTTTCTCTGCGTATAGAAGCTGTAGAGACAGCTCTTTGTAGATTGGTAGAGGGAAAGGCTGGTTTTATTTTAAATTCTAACTGTGTGAATCTTAAAAAAGGTTTTAATGGAGGATACCACTACAGAAGAATACAAACATCTGGTGATCGTTATGATGAAAAGCCTAATAAGAATAAATATTCTCATGTTCATGATGCTTTACAGTATTTATTAATGGGTGCTGGAGAAGGAAAACAATTAACTATAGGCAAAGCTACAAATTCTACTGTTGCTAAAACTAGAAGTTGGAATATATTTGATAATAAGAAAAAGAAAAAATCAATATGGCAAAACAAAATGAGTTTCTAGTTTACTTCGTTCATAATGAAGATGGACATTGGCAAACAAAGTATTTCAAAGATGGCTTTAAACATTGTGGGGTTATCAGTTATGATACAGATACCAAGCATTGGATCATTATAGAATATATCTTTGGGCAGATATTAGTGGAAACTATATCAGATAAGGAAGCAGATGCCTTCTTTAGATTAGTAAGAATAAGAAAAGGATTAGTCCTTAAAGGAGAAAATACTTCAGAAAGAACTGGGTTTCCTAGCTTTATGGGTTCATGGATTAAAGAACATAGCTGTGTTAGTTATGTACAAAGACTAATAGGATTAAATAAATGGTGGATCTTTTCACCCTATCAGTTATATTGTGCGTTGAAAAAACGTGGGTATAGTGAAATAGATTTATAACAGCATTAATTATGGGTAGTATATTTGGATCGACATCTTACAAAGAAACTGAAGCTGATAGAGCTTTACGAGAAGATATTGAACGAAAGCGTAAAGAAGAAGCAGATGAAGTTGCAAAACAAGAAGCTGACAGAACAAAACAAAAAAAAAGATATGGAAAAGGATTAACTGGTCAAAGATCATTGTTTAGTAAATCAGGTCAAAAAGGATTTTTTCAAAATGGTAAAGAAATATAATGGGAGGTAATAATCCTACTAGAGATAAAAGTAGTCAAACTAATGTTCCTCCATCAATGAGGAATGAAACTACTCAACAAAAATTAGCTAGACAAAACAATGCCACGCAAACATTAGCTAGTGGTGCAGATGCATATGCAAGAAATAAATTAGGAATACAAACCACTATGGGTGGATTCCAAGATAGAAATGCTGTTGGATATAGCTCATCAAATAAAAATCAAATGTATGGTGCTGATTACAATGAAGCAAGAGGAGAATATTTATCATCAAAAGGTCAAGCTAAAGCAAGACAAGTAACTGATGCTATGGGTAGAACAAGAACTGTTTACGATCCAATAAATTCTTCAGGTGCTTATACAAATGTAAGTAGAGGTGCTGCACAAAATGCTAGAGATATGGGAACTCCTTTATCTGAAGAAATGTTTAAATCACAAGATACAGTTAAAAAAGGTTTAATGGCATTAGGAGGAGTAATGTCAGGTATGCCACTTGCATTTACTTCTTTATACTATGCTTCAAAAAGACCATATTCTGAATATGTAGGTGAATATTATAATAAAGGTAGAACTACATCTACACAAACTAATAGAAATAACAAAGATGTAAAAACTGTTTCTAGTGGAGGAGGTGGAGGAGGTTATTCTCAAACTACAGCTAAAACTAGATATGATCCAAGACGAGCTAGAACTGGTGCAACAAAAGCTAGTCAACAAGGTAGAGCATTATATGCTTCTAGTAATAAACTTATTAAAGGAACTATGTAATAATGTATATACCAACACCTACAGCAGACAATGCCTCTTATGGAGGAACAGATAATAGAGTAGCTTCATTTCTTAAAAAATATAAAGATTCAGAATATATCTTTGACAACTGGAAAGATAAATATGAAGAAGCTTATGAATACACAATGCCACAAAGAGAATCGTTCTATGATGAAACGATTGCAGAAAGAAGAACAGATAAAATATTTGATGAAACGGCTGTAGTAGGAATACAAGAATTTGCATCAAGACTACAAGCTGGAATAGTTCCAACCTATGGTCGTTGGGCAAACTTTGAAGCTGGATCAGAAATACCAGCTGAAGCAGTTCCTGAAGTTAATGAACAGCTAGATGCTATTACACAATATGTATTTGAAATACTAGGTGGATCTAATTTTAATCAAGAAGTACACGAATCATTTATGGACTTAGCTATTGGTACTGCTGTGTTGTTAGTAGAAGAAGGAGATAGTTTAAACCCAATTAATTTCCAAGCTATTCCTCTACCAAGAGTAATGCTTAACAATGGACCAAGTAATAAAGTTGATACAATCTTTAGAAAAAGATCAATGAATTATAATAGGATTTCTATTGCTTATCCTAAAGCGACTATGTCATCTGATATGTTAAAGAAAATTGAAAAAGATGGGGATACTAAAACTAAAATAGTTGAAGGTGTGTTTAGACTATATGATAAACCAAACGAAGAAAGATATAAATACTGTGTAGTATGTATGGATATGCAAGAGATGATTTTTGAAACTGAACTTGAAGGAGTAGGATCAAATCCTTATATAGTTTACAGATGGAACAAAGCATCAGGTGAAGTGTATGGTCGTGGACCAGTATTCAATGCAATGGCTGCAATCAAAACTACAAACCTAACAGTAGAACTTATTTTACAAAATGCTCAAATGGCTATTAGTGGTATCTATACATTTGAAGATGATGGTGTTATTAATCCAGAAAATATTTCTTTAGTTCCAGGGGCTTTAATTCCTGTAGCACCTAACAGTAGAGGACTACAAGCACTTCCAGCTGCTGGAAGATTTGATGTAGCTCAATTAATTTTAACTGATATGAGAGCTAATATTAAGAAAGCTTTATTTATGGAATCATTAGGTAGACCTGAAGGTACTCCTATGTCAGCTACTGAAGTAGCAGAAAGAATGTCAGACCTATCAAGACAAATTGGTTCTTCGTTTGGTAGATTACAATCTGAATTTGTTACTCCTTTATTAAGAAGGGTTATTAGAATTTTAACTAAACAAGGTAGGATTAATATACCTAAAGTTAATGATAGAGAAGTTAAAGTTGTTTCTACTTCACCATTATCTCAAGCACAACATCAACAAGATATAGCTGATGTCATGAGATTCTCTGAAATACTTGGTGGTACATTTGGACCAGAAGTATTGAATATGGTTGTTAAGCAAGATGAAGTAGCTAGATATCTAGTAGATAAAATGAATCTACCAGAAAAACTAGTAAGAAGTCCTGAAGAACAACAAGAAATGGTTTCACAGTTGCAATCTGCACAACAACAAGCTAATATGCCACAAAATGAGTTGGCAGGACCTCCAGAACAAGAAATCCCTCAAGGGTGAAGTTAATGAAGTAGATCAAGTATTTGCTTCAGTATTTAATCAAATAGACGGAAAGAAAGTTATTGAGTATTTAGAATCTATAACTATAAATAGTGTATGTTCTCCACAAGCTACAGATTCAACCCTATGGCATTTAGAAGGACAGAGATATTTATTACACATTATAAAAAATAAAATAAAGAAGGGTACTAACAAATGAGTGAAGATCAATTAAACGAAACTACAGAAACTACAGAAGAAGAAAATAATATGCCAGAGTATATTCCAGAAAAATTTTGGAATAAAGATTTGAATGAAGTTAATGTAGAAGAAATGGGTGCATCTTATAAAGCACTAGAAAAAAGATTAGGTCAAAGAACAGAAGAATTAGCTGGTACTATTAGAGAAGAAGTATTAGCAGATATTAAAGGTACTGCTCCTGAATCTTATGAAATCCAATTACCTGAATTACCTGAAGGTGTTAATATAGATGTTGATCCTGAACAACCTTTACTACAATGGTGGGAACAAACAGCTAGATCAAAAGGATTGTCTAATGAAGATTTCAATAAAGGTATTGAAGCTTTTGTTAATAATGAAGTAGCGGCATTACCTGATAGAGAATCTCAAATGAATTTGTTAGGTGAAAATGCTAATACAAGAATTGAAGCTGCTGATTTATGGGCTAAGAAAAATCTAAGTGAATCAAGTTATGATGCTTTATCTAATGTAGCTACTACAGCTGATGGTGTAAAAGCTATAGAAGAAATTATGGCACTCAATAAAGATGCACCTATTCCTAGTACAGAAACAAAGATAGATGTATCTCCTTCTAAATTAGATCTAAGATCAATGATGAATGACGAAAGGTATTGGAAAGATGGAGCAAAAGATCAAGCATATATTAAAAAAGTTACAGACTTATACCAAAAATACAGTAGTTAAAAAAAGAAAGTTAAAAAAAGTAAGAGTTCATTGGAGAGATGCTATTAGCCATGCAATATGGCTAGATCCTGATGAAGCTATAAAGTTTGTACCAGCAATTAATGTAACTGAAGGTTATTTACTGTGCAAAAATAAAAATTCTTGTATCGTCTTTATGTCCTATAATGATACGGATATAGGCGATACAACTGTAATTCCTACAGAAAACATACAATCACTTAAATTTGTGCGTTGAATTATTTCTCTAAATAGTTATTAACTAAATCAATAAGACCTCGAATGGCATTAGGATCGCCCTGTATTGGATAACGATTGCTTCCAAAAGAGATAATCTTTTTTACTATTAATAACATAAACTCAAAGGAGATAAAATGAGTGCAACTATCGATCAAGCCTTTATCACACAGTTTGAAGCTGAAGTGCATATGGCTTACCAAAGACAAGGCAGCAAACTCAAAAATTTAATCCGTGTAGTTAATGGTGTATCAGGTGAATCTGTTAAGTTCCAAAAAGTTGGAACTGGTGAAGCAACAACTAAAGCGAGACACGCAGAGGTTGTAGCAATGAACATTTCTCACACAAATGTAACAGCTACTTTAGCAGATTACTATGCATCAGACTATGTAGATAAATTAGATGAGCTTAAGACAAACATTGACGAAAGAGCAGTAATTGCGAATAACGCAGCTTACGCTCTAGGTCGTAAAACAGACAGTATTATTACAACAGCAATGGAATCAGCAACTAAGGTTGCTAACAATGCTGGAGCTAATGGTACAACTTCACTAGCAACAGATATGAATGTAGCTAAATTCAAAGATATGCAAGCAAAATTTGGAACAGATGATGTTCCTGATGATGACCAAAGATACTGGGCTATTGGTCCAGAACAATGGGGTGATCTTCTTGCAGAAGATAACTGGTCTAACCTAGATTATATAGGTCCAAGCCAATTACCTTTCGCTGGTATGAACTATACTGCTAAGAGATTTTTAGGTTTCTTAACATTTGTTCATTCAGGTCTTGAAACTTCAGGTTCAACTGACAGACACACAATCGCATGGCACAAGTCATCTATGGGATTAGGTGTAGGTTCAGAAGTAAGAACAGAAGTAAATTACATTCCTGAAAAAGTAGCTAATTTATTAACTTCTTATTTATCAATGGGTTCAATCTTGATTGACACCAATGGTATTAAGATCCAGAAATGTGCAGAATAGGAGTTATATATGGCATATGCAATAAACAACCCTGTTAAGAAAGCAACCCAAATGGGTGATACTAATTCTTTATGGTATTACACAGATGGAGACGCAATTACTGCAATAGATGATGCTGATTACTTTTTGTTATCTAACGCTGATTTAACTGCTGGAGATGTTATAATTGTAAATAGTGGTGGCTCAAACGCTGTAGTAGATATCTTAATTGTATCTGCTTCAAGTGCTTCTACTGTTACAACTGTAATATTAGCTTAATTAACATTTAATATGTGGGGGGAGAAATCCCCCTACTAAACATAAAGGATAAAAAAAAATGGCAATTATAGGAGCTGGTCTAAAACTAGCAAAACAATTACTTAAAAATAAAAGTTTACAAAAAGCAATTAATGTAACCACAACACAAACAAACAAATTAAAAAATGTTGCAACAGCTGCTACAAGTAAAGCAAAAAGTGCTAGTAAAAAAGTTACTCAAAAAGCAAAAGAAGTAGGAAAAAAAGTTTCAGATAAAACCCCAGAAAGTGTAAAAAAAGTTGTAAGTAAAACTGTTAGTGCTGGTGAAAAAGTAATAGATCGTGGAACTGCTATTAGTGCTGGTGTAGGTTCTGTAATAGGTGCAGCTGGAGGAAAAGCAACTGGTAAAGCTTTAAGAGCAACTAAAGATGCTATTGCTAAAGCAAGAGGGAAACCAACAAAATTAGGTGGAACTGCGGATAGAAATATGGGAAAAGAAGCTAGAAGAACTGTTCAAGATACAGATACTATTGAGGGAGCTATGACTGGTGCTATGGTTGGTGCTGGAGTTGGTGGTGGACTTATGGGATTTGGAGCTGGAGCTGCTATTGGACAAGGAGTATCTTTAACTGCTTCTATGGTAAAATCTTCTACACCTAAAGAATCATTGTATGATGTTAAAAAACAACCTGATGGAAATTTTATGACTTCATTTAATGATCCTAATAAAAATAAAATTACTTCTAGTTCACAGTTAAGTTCAAAAGAAATGGGTATAGTAAGAGGAGCAATAGCTGGTTTAGATGCTATATTACTTTCTGAAGATCCTAGAAAAGAAAGATCTATGTTTAATAATTATTTAGCTATGCTTAGTAAATATGGAGTAAGTTCTGTTAACGGAAAAAATTTATCAGTAAATATAGCTGGGTAAATGGCAGTAACTAAAGTAGATATTGCTTCACAAGGACTAGTCCTAATTGGTGCTAATAAGATTTCATCTTTTGATGATAACTCTACTGAAGCCCAAGTAGCAAGTACACTATACGAAGAAAATGTAGAATCCTTATTATCAGAATCTCATTGGAGATTTGCAATGGGACAAAAACAATTATCTTTATTAGCTGATGCTCCTACTAGTAGATATGAATATGCATATCAAATGCCTACTGATCCAGCTGTTATAACTATTATGACAGTTACTAATAACGATCACCCTATTCCTTATTCAAGATATGGAGATAAAATATATCTTAATGGTTATGGATCTGATAGTAAGATCTATATGGATTATGTTTTTAGACAAGATGAATCATTATTTCCTACATATTTTAGATTAGCTTTAGTCTATAGACTAGCTAGTGTATTTGGTGCAGCTATAGGTAGAGATGCAGATATCTTACAATCTTATGAAGTCAAAGCTGAAAGACAATTAATTAAAGCTAGAAATATTGCTTCTCAAGAAACAACTACTAAAAAACTAAATACAACAAGATTTATAGCTGAAAGAAGGAGCAGTCGAAGTGGACTTGTTAATTACTAATGCCAAGAAAAGTAAGACAGGTATTTACTAACTTCTCTTCTGGAGAACTTAATCCATTATTAAACGCTAGAATAGATGCTAAAGCATATTTTGAAGGTGCTAGGCAATGTAAGAATTGGTATCTATTAGATGAAGGTGGTGTTATGCGTAGACCAGCTACACAGTTTACAGCTGAATTACCAGCTGAATCAAGAATAATTCCTTTTATATTTTCTGAAGATGAGACAGCTCTTTTTGTTTTATCTAATAATAGATTAGATGTTTATGATTCTGATGGAGTAGTAATTGAAAGTAATATAACAGCTAATTGTAATTGGACTACAGCTCAATTATTTGAATTAAATTATGCTCAATTTGGAGATACAATATTTCTTACAAATAGAAACAATCCTATAATACAGATTAAAAGAAATAGTGCTTCTAGTTTTGCTGTTAGTTTATATGTTTTTGAATTAGATGAAGATATAGTTGTTTCAGGTGCGTATAAAATCCATGCACCTTTCTATAAATATGAATCTCCTACTGTATCTGTTACTTTATCTAGTGCTGCTACAGGAACAGGAAGAACTATTACAGCTTCTTCTGATGTTTGGACTGCTGATTATGTAGGTCATTATATAAGAGTTGATGGATCACAAATAAAAATTACAGCATATACAAGTGCAACAGTTGTTGAAGGAACTATTATAGTAACAGTAGATGGTGGTGCTGGACCTCATAACGATTGGCAAGAAGAATTATTTTCTACACCTAGAGGATATCCTCAAGCAGTTTCATTTCACGATAATAGATTATTTTTTGCTGGTGGTAGAGATGCACCTTCTGTAGTAGTAGCTTCACAGATAGGTGGATATTTTAATTTTGATACTGGTACAGGATTAGCTAATGAAGCAATTAATGTATCAATAACTTCTGATAGTGTTAATGAAATTAGACATTTATTATCTGGTAGAAACTTACAAATCTTTACTGATGCTGGTGAGTTCTTTGTACCACAAACAGCAGATCAAGCAATTACTCCAGCAACAATAGCTTTCCTTAGACAAACACCTTATGGTTGTAATAGAGCTAACCCAGTTCCTTTTGATGGTGCTACTATCTTTACTTCTAAAAATGGTAAATCAATTAGAGAGTATGTATATTCAGATTTAGAACAAGCTTATAAGTCAAACAGTATATCAGTTCTGTCTAGTCAAGTTATTAACAATCCTAAACAATTAACTATGATGACAGGTAATGAAGAAAGACCAGAGCAATTTGCTTATTTCTTAAATAGTGGATCTACATTAGATGGACAAATAGCTGTGTTTCATAGTATTAGAGATGAGAAAATAGCTGGTTGGACAATATGGAATACTAAAACAAACGATAAGTTTCATAGTATTACATCTATCAATGAGTTTTTATTTGTAATTACTCTAAGAGTACTACCTTCAGGAAATAAATATTTGTTAGAAAAGTTTAGTAATGATGATTCAATAACTGTAGATTGCTCAACATTAACAACTGTTTATCAAAAAGGAAGTCCTGTTGTTAAAGGAGCAAGTCAATCAGGAGCAACATTATTAATTGATGGAATTACTACTGCTCCAAAAATATTAGAAACATTTTCAATAGCTGGAAATGCTACAATATATACTATACAAGCTGTAACTAATACAGATACTAATGAATACAGTTTACAATTAGATCAAAGTTTAGCTGCATCACCAGCTGATAATGCTGTAGTAACTATTGTAAAAGGATTCACACATACAGTTAATGCTATCTATGAAGCCACAAATGTGGTAGAAGCAGTTTATGGGAATGGTGCTTTGGGTACTTATACAATAGATGCTAATTCAAGGATTACATTGACTAATGCTCCACAACCTACTGGTGTAAGAGTTGGTTATAACTTTACTCCAATATTAGAAACTATGCCTATTGATAAAGAAATAGATACTGGACCATTGACAGGACAGCCAAGAAGGATTACTAAAGCTATTATAGATATTTCAGGAGGATTAGATGTTACTATGAAGGCTTCAGATATAGGTGCAAAAGAATTAGTTATTCAACAATCTAATTTTACATTAGGTTCTGATTTAAGTGCAGAGACTGGTAAAAAAGAATTTAACTTTTTGGGTTATAGTAAATCACCAACTATTACTATTTCACAAAACGAACCTCTACCATTAAAGGTATTAGGTCTAGCAATGGAGATACAATTCGCATAATGGGTGCTTCAGCAGCAATGATGGCTATAAAAGGAGTAACTTCTTCTCAATTAATGATGGCATCAGCTGGTATATCAGCTATAGGAAGTATAGCTCAAGTAAGATCTGCACAAGCAGCAGCTAATAGAAATGCATATAGAATTGAAACAGAAACTAAAATGGCAGCACTTGCAGCTGTTCAAGAAGAAAATGCAAGAAATGAAATAGCTTTAAAAGAAAGAGCTAATAATTTAGCATATCAATCTATTGCTGGTTATGCAGATGACAGTATGTCTTTTCTTAATATTAATAAACAAGTAGAATCTACAAGAATTAAAGATATATCAGATATAAGACTAATGGGAAAATCAGTACAAACAAAATATAGACAACAACTTTATGAGCTTAATGCTCAAGCAAAAGATTTAACATTCGGTGGATATGCTGATTCTCTTAGTTCATTAGTAAATGGTTATTCTAATTACAAATATTATAAAAATAATCCTTTTAAAAATCCAAAAGGTAATTCTTAATGGCGTTAACTACAGGAGAAAAAAGAAATCCAGTTACAGTATCTTCGATACAAAGTAGACTAGGTGTTGTTGATGCATATAGTGGTAGTGGTATTGGAGAAGCAGCTAAAGCTGTTTCTGGAGTATTAAATATAGAAGCTGATAGAAGAAGGGTACAAGAAGAAGAACAATGGAAAACTGATTTTAGTTTAGCTACAAGAGAAACAATAAGTCAATTCTCAAAAGATCATTATGATGATCCTGATGCTTTTACAAAAAAAACTGATAGTTATATAGCTTCATTAGTAGAACAATCACCAGATAGGTATAAAGCATATACAAAACAATATGCTGGATCATTAGCTTTACAAAAAGGTGAAACAATATGGAATGAATCTGAAAATAAAAGAATATTAAATTTGTTAGAAACAAATAAAAAAGAATCAGTAGCATTTGTAAATTCAAGAATAAATGAAATTACAAATACTAATCCAGCAGATTATGAACAATATTGGTTGCAGAATTTATTACCTGAATTGTCAGAAAAAATAGTAAGTTATACTAATATTTATAAAAGTGTACGAGCATCTGTGCAATCACAGATGGACACTCCAGAAAATTATGAAAGAGGTTTATATTTAGGATTTGAAACTGAAAGAATAATAGGAAAATCAAGACTAGATTTAGAAATAGCTGCATCTAAAGATAGAGAAATGTTACTAAATGGTGAAGATTATGAAGATGGATTAACTTTTGTTCAAAAAGAAGTACAAAAACAAACTTTATGGGCAAGAAAATATATTGAATCTCCTGATTCAGATAGTAATGATAATCAAGAAGTATTTATGGACACAGATGTTAATGATAGAACAAAAATAATACAAAGTGTAAATGAATTTGTAAAAGGTTTTAATAATGAAATTATTGCAGAACAAACTAAATTAGGAATAAGAATAAAAACTGATAAACAAGAAACATACAATAATATTGTAAAAGGTTTTGAAAATTTTGTGTTACCTGATACTGAAGCAGAAGTTAATGCTATAATATCTAAAAATAATTTTACTGTAGAGGAAGCTAAAGTAATAAAAGATCAATGGTACACAAGTTCTGCAATAGATGATTTATCTAATAGTTTAGTTTATCTTGATGAGAATTTAGCTGTTAATTATAGTAATTTAAATATTAATATTGAAACTAATAAAGTAATAGAATCTTTAGAATATTTTGGTATTGCTGTTAATTTTGATGAAGTTAAACAAAAAGTAGTAGATAAACAAATGTTTAATGCAATGAAAATTATAAATCCTAATTTACTATATGCTGATTATACAGGTTTAGATTTAAATCAATATTTTAATGAAGAAGGTGTGCAAATTGCAAATCCTTTAGTAGATGTATTAGTAAGTTTGAGTAAAGATTTTAATACAGTTCCTTCTGTGTTAGAAAATTATTTTGGACAAATGGACACTTTACAAGCATTTGGTGGAAATACAGTTGCTGGAAGTGAAGATTATAAAGAATTAATCCAAAGAGCAGAATTTGCAAGAATTATTAATAATCAAAAAACATTAAATCCTCTAGCATTTTCTGAAACAACTAGTGAAAATTTTATGCATCTTGTTAATTTAGATAATGCACTTATGAAAATAGGAAATCCATCAGAAGAATTTTTAAGTACTTTAACACAAAAAAAAATTGATGAATTAAATGACAAAAATAATATACAAAGAAATCAAGAAATTGAAAGATGGTATGGTAGAGTACAGCCTGATAAAACTTTGTATGATGAAAAAGAAAAAAAAGTTTATGAAATTTTAGATACTGATGGTGATACTGTTCAAAGTATAATGAGTGATATGTTAACAGATGAAGAAGAAGATGCTCCATGGTGGGCATTGTTCTTTGCAGATAAAGGTGTTATTACTGAAGAAGTTGAATTTAATATTAAAGGTAAAGATAATCAATTAATACCAGAATTTAATTTTGCAATGCAAGAAATAGAGCCAATAGTAATTAGATATTTATTATCAGAATTTGACAATCCACAAACAATAACTAAACAACAAATGTTAAAAACTATCAGAACACAAAAACAATTTATTTTTCAAGCATTAAAAAATTTAAATTATGGATTTGCAGAATGACCGAATTAGTTAAATTTCCAATGATGCAAACATACCTTTCTAAAGGAATGAGTAAAGATGATATTATGACAGATGCAGTTATGACAATCCAAGAAAATGTTATGAATATGTCAGATTCAGAAAGAGTAGCTTCAGGTATAGGAACAGATTTTTTAACTTATGAAAATTTATATGCAATGTGGGATAATAAACAAATTAAATTTAATTGGAATAATCAAAGTAAAAAAAACAATCCTACTTATAATATATCTATAGATCCAGACGGATCTGGAATGTTTGTAAATATTGCTGATCCAAATAATCCTAGCAATGCATTTCAACCACAAAGTAATAGAATATTTAAAGAAAGTTTAAGTTTAGAACAAACTAGAGGAGAATATAATAATAAAAAATGGATTGAGTGGTTTGGTAATAATGTTAAAAAAAAAGAATATATGCAAAATAATCCAAATCCTTATTATGAAAGATATGGAATTGAACCTAAAGATCAACCAAAATTTAATAGTACATTAAAAGGTTTATTTGATTTAACTCTTGGTGCAATTAATAAAGGTAAAAACGGTGTTGAAGATTTAGGTAGAATGTTTAATGACATTGAATGGTTGCCAAATATTGCACCTATAGATATGAATACAATAGAAAGATTAACGCAAGAAAATCAATTAGATTTTTTGGCTTATCAAAAAAGTAAACAAAGTGGAGCATTAGATGATTCTTTTGCAGCTAAATATAGTGGAGGAGTAGAAACAGCAATGGGAGTAAAACAAGTGGGAACAAATTTATTTTACGATTTTACAAAAAAACATGAAGGTGGATATTATCCAAATGTTTACGATACTAATTATAAAAGTCAAACTGGTTATGATGGTGAAAATATGCAGATAACAGGATTAACAAATATAAAAGGTTTAAAAGAAGGACAGACTACACCAATGGCTAGTGAAGGTAGTAAAGTAACATTAGAACAATATGAATATATGAAAAGTAAAAATGGAGATCCAACTATTGGAACTGGACTATCTTTAAAAGATAAAGATGTAATTCAAGAATTAGAATCACTTGGTTATAATATTGATAATTTAATGAAAGGTACAGAAACATTATCTAGGGAAGATGATGTAACTGTAGTTAGTAAAATTATGGATAATAAATTACAATTAGTAGAAAGAATAACTGGAATAGAAGATTTAAGAACAAATAAAAATGCATACTTAGCAGTAGCATTAGTAGATTTGGCTTATAATAGTCCTACATGGATTGGACCAAGATTTAAAAGAGCATTAAAAAAGTTTATAGAAACTGGAGATTTAGCACATATAGGAACATTTGATTCTTACAATGAAGGATCAGGTAAATTAGTTTTTGCTGGTGACAACTATAGTAACATTAGTAAATATGAACCAGCTTTATTAAATGAACTTTGGAATGATGCAGAAGGAATGGCTGAAAAAGGATATGGTGGTTTTAGAACTAGATTTGGTGATGTTGCTGGTTTAATACAAGCATGGTCACAAGGTCAATATACATATTTTCCTGAACTAAATAAAAAAATTGAAGCTGGAACTCCATTAGATAGTCAATAATGGGTAATGTATCTTTAAGTAATCAACCACTTGTTAATGATGATTTAAAAATAAACGGCAGACCATTTCCTACTTCTCCAAGAGTTTATGGAGAAGGATTAATGAATATAGGTGCTGGTTGGGCTGATGAAAATATCTTTGGTTTAGGTTTAAAATATTTAGTAGATGCTACTGTAAATGAAAATGATACTGAATTTGTTGTAGATAAAAATTATGATATATTTATTGATCCTCAAATAAAAGGATTAGAAAGTTATGTTGGTAATTTTATGCATAGTAAAAGTGCTAAACAAACTTATAGATTAATTCAAGATTTTAAAAAAGATTCTAAAAATTCAAATGGTTCTCCTGAATACATTATAGGTAGAGTAATAGGTGGACTAACAGATCCGTCAAGTTTATTTATGTTTAGTAAAGCTGGTAAATTTCTATTTACAGGAAGTAGATTAGCTAGAGGTACAAAAGCTGGTACTCTTATAGGAGGAGAAGAACAAGTTAAAAGAATGTTTAATGAAGATAGATCTGCTTTAGAAAGTACATTAATTACAGCTGGTGGATTTATATTACCAGCTTTATTTCCAGCTATTAATAATAAAATCGGTGGAAAATCATTTGATGATACAGCTGCTAAATTAGACAATCTTGATAACCATTATGGTACACAGTATATTGGTGATGGTGTTTATAAAAATAAATCTGTTGGTGCTTCAGATATTAGCGATGGATTAAAAACAGAAGCAGATTGGATTAAATCAAATCAAATACAACCTACTGGTTTAGGAATATTTGGTGAAGGATCTGGATTTACTCCTATATTTAGAGTTTTAAAAACTGGTGGATTAGAAGAACAAGATTTTATTACATCAGTATTAGAAAGTCCTTTATTAACTAAAGGTAATTTTGAGGGAATTACTAGTGGTATTACTATTGAAAGAAAAATTAAATCTCGTCATGTAATGATTAAGACTGTAGATAATGCAATTATGGGTGAATACAATGCATATCTTAAAAATGCTGGTAAACGAGAACAGAATATGGCAGAAAAATTAGTTAATATAAAAATGGGAACTGGTCAACAAAAATATGGAATTTTA
>Ga0222711_1000108_pt1 | contig 26647 bp, 31 predicted proteins | sample AntAcemetage1699_FD_179814 | JGI IMG/M metagenome (GOLD analysis project Ga0222711, IMG submission 179814) | Saline water microbial communities from Ace Lake, Antarctica - #1699 | ecosystem: Environmental > Aquatic > Non-marine Saline and Alkaline > Saline | place: Antarctica: Ace Lake...
ATAAAACATAACAGTATGGATATCTATTTATTTGTCTCAATATTTTGTCTCTATTTCTCTCTGTAAATAGTAGGATAGTAAGTAAATAAACACTACATATAAAATTGAATTGTGTTTTACTTCTCTCTGTATTTGTATCAAACCACTTCTATTAAAAGAGAATTTATAATATTACTACTGTAATAATGAGTTTAACACATAAGAAGAAAACAACCAGACCAACAACGACAACCTGTTTTGGATGCTGGACAAATATGGACGAGGATAAGGCACACCAACAACACGGTGGATGCATTAAGATTAAAACAGGTGATGATGTTTGCGATAAACATGGAGATATTATGTGTGAAATTACCTGTTACGGATGTATTATTAATGATGATATTAGCGAGACAACACATGAAGAATGTGGTGGATGTCGCAACGAAGTATATATGGCGATGGAGAGACGTGGTAATTTTGTTAAGGGTCTAATTTGCTATGGTTGTAAGGTAGACTCTACAAATGAGTTCTCACATATGGGGGTTGGTGGATGCTGTTTGGAATTCTGCGAAGAAGAAGAGGAAGAAGAAAATGGAGAAAAAGAGACTTGTAGGGGGTGTTTATATGATATCCCTGGACAACTGGCACATATGGAAAAAGGAGGTTGCTTGTATGAATAATGGTAAATTTTAAATCTTAAATCTTAAATCTTAAATAAAAACACAATATACATACCCTTTTTTTACAAAATATTATTATTATTTTATCATAAATCATAGATCATAAATCATAGATCATAGATCTAAATTACAGTCATCATATAACATAATAGGTAAATCATTAGAATAATATTTACATACCCCTTTATTATCCCATTCTACTTGTAAACATTTAATCTCAACCCCATTTTGCCACGCATCGCGAATTGCATCAAGATAAATTTGGTCATTCCTTGATGGCTGAAACCATTTAACATCAGTTCGCTGGATTACGAATAATAATATACACCTAATAGAAGGTTCTTTTTGTTTGATAATCATCAATTCTTTCACATGTTTTAATGCCCGTTCGCTAACGGTTTTAGTTTTGTTTGCCCTATATCCATCTGGGAAATATGATATTTTCTGGTCATATCCTACGTCATCAAAATTCATTTTTTCTCTCTCTGTCTTGGATACATTGGCATAATCTGCCAATGGAACAGATTTAACTTCACATATATAATAATTATCATCGTCTGTTTTACCCATAAAATCAAATCTTGAATTTAATAGAGTTTTCTCTCTAACAATAGATACAGTATTGAGATTTTGTATTAAATTATATCTGAGAGCATTATGAGCAATTAGTTCTGAGTTCTTGGGTGATATCCCGATATATATCTTATTACCTTTTGTTTGAACCTCAGCAAGTTCAACACGATAATCGCATTTTGTCTTCTCTCCAAGTTTGCTAACCCAAACACTACAACCCTTTTCAGATAATCCACAACACCCTAATGATGGCGTGTGTGCCAGGTATTCTTTATCATCATCTTCTAATATAATATCGGCTACGTATGGGGATTTTATATATTTTGATGGACGCTTTATAATAGATGCCCGTGATAATTCATTTAACCTCAATAATTCCATCGTCTATATTCTAATGTCTATATAATTGAATTTAATATTTAATATTTTAATACTTATGATAGTATCTTTATTAAATTCAATTTTTAAATACCTTAGATTTTGATGGTTAAAATGAGGTCTATAAATATCAATTATCAATATCTTGACTTTTGTCTGATGTTTCATATTTATGGTTGTATGGATATAGGGCATCCATGTATTCTTATTCATTGAAACACGGTTTTCCATAAGCAACTAAACTCATTAGACCACCTCTACCTCTACAATGTGTTATTTTTGGTTCTGGTTCCACCTGGGGAACTACTTGAGGTTCGGGTTCATTAACGGGTTCTTTATTACTATCTTCTTGATTATCTTCATTATCTTCACAATCCATATCACTGTCATAACCATATTTTTTACAATCACTAACATCCCCTTTAAAATATCTTATCAACAAAAATAACCATACCGAAGCGGTTGTTCCATAAATTATTTTATTACTTAGTGTCATTAATTATTTATAGTAGCTGTATTTAATATTAAATATACATATCAAAAGTATTTTAACTCTTGAAAATAAATAAAAAATTGATATCTAAACAATAATATAATCATAACAATTTATATTGCTTAATACAATGTCCTTTGAATTAACAGAACTTGTAGACAAATATCCAGACAATGATTGGGATTGGATAAAACTTTCTCTTAATAAATCAAGGAATATATTGTATTTGGTAGATAAGTATCCAGATAAAAATTGGTGCTATACTACATTATCAATGCGTGATGATTTTGATCTCGGTGTTGTGAATAATAACCCTAATAAAAATTGGTATTTGACACGTTACATAAGAAATAATCTAACTATTGATGAATTTATAAAATATAAATCAATTAAATGGGATATGTTAGAGATTATCGATAGAGAAGATATAATGTTATTTGTTGATGCGCGTCCTGATTATGATTGGGATTGGTGCAACATATCATCCCGATATATAACAATGGATTTTATTGAGAGATATCAGGACAAGTCTTGGGATTGGAAATGTCTTACCAATAATTTAAATGTAGAGTTAAGTCTTATTGATAAATTACCACATAAAGGTTGGGATTGGAAATACCTCTCACAATATAAACACATTGAAGGGAGAAAACATGATATGTGTTTTTCCGAATAATATATAGGGAGGGACTAAATATAGAAACTTACTTGTAGAGAAAACGTATTTAATTTACGATTAATTCTAATATAAAAATGAGGCGATAATGCGATAACGCGAATTCATTAAAACAAAGTAACATAACATAGATATACCATATTTTTATATGTCTAAGTATAAATATAAGTCTTTCCAAATAAGCGGACTATTTCTCTCTATTTTTCCTCGTTTTTCTTAATAAACTATTCCTATATTTGAAATAAAATGCGTCATATACATCTTTATGTATTGCGTATTTAATACCACGGTTAGTTTTAATTCTACCTAAATATATATTCTTGAATAATGTATATTTCATAACCCATATAAGTTGGGTATTTTCATCATAAAAGGTAGATGGTTGCCATGAGTTTGATTTTACAATATAAAAATTAGATTTCATTATTAGTTTCAGTTTTAGAGTTAGAGAATGTATAATGTATAATTGATATAGTATATATTACGGAGAGAAATAACCCTGGAGGGATTTTTTAGAATGAAATGTTTTATACAACTAAATAATGAACTTCCCTGTTTCTCTATAATATGTGGTGAGAGAATACCACGTATTATATTGTAAGAGGTATAAACGATACCACGTTATCATAAAAGCAACAACAGTTTCCCATAATATATTTTGGTATATGGAGTGAAATATAATTTTAAATTCAATTTTATAAATGAAATAACAATTGTAGTATTTTTAGAATTTATTTAAGATATTTAAGTTATAGTGGAATATTTAATTTAAAAATTGAAATTGAAATATAAATATAAGTAATGTAATAAAACAAACCAAATCCAAATATAGATTTATATTTATATTTATATTTACATTTTCAAAGTATATCAAGTAATTCATAAATAAAAATGGTAACACGTCCTGTAATAAACGAACAACGTGAAAATGATGAAAATCAAAATATCGAACAAAATAGAAACGGGATGGGCGTACAAGAATATATTCAGAGAAATAATGATATGTTAGGTATATTTCATAGAGTCCATAGAAATATCCAAAATATTCCAATTATTAATATTGATAATGAAATTGATATTGAGGAATATATGGACGTTGATAGTGAAAGCGACAGTGACAGTGATAGTGAAAGTGATAGTGATAGCGACAGTGAAAGCGACAGTGATGATGATGAATATGATCCAAACGAAGATAATAATAATGATATCGTAAATGAAGAATATGATATGAATATTATTGATGAAGCACGGTTTGTTGTGGGTAATAATTTGTTTAATAAAAATATTCATAATATCTTATCAGAACTTGAAGACGCAAGATGGAACTTATTAGAAAGGTTGCGTTTTGTCGAAGCTTACTCACGATATAGAGAAAATGATATTGAAAACCAAGAAAATTATTATGAAGAGCGTGTTGAATATATAGAATTTGATGAACTTGATATTATTATTAATGATTACCAAAGGCAGATAGATTGACAATATAGAGAGAACGAATAGTTATGTAATTTGTAAAATAAGTAAATAAGTAAATAGGTTAATAGATAAATAAGTAATAAAGGCATAACAGAATAACACATTCAAAACCCAAATTTAAAACCCAAATTCTAATATTACTATAATAGTCAACGCTAATATAATAAGTAACATAAATAATATCATAGATACTATACAATATATAACCCTTTTTTGTTTTCGTTTTGTCTCTTCTATTGCTTGTCGGTTTTGATTCAGGTTGGGGATATATACCCCTCGTGGCGATGCTACTACGCGAGAAATATCTATTTTTGGATTACCTGTACTATTTCTCTCCATATTAGGGTTCAACGAGACAATGAAATCGTTATTATTATTGGTATTATCATTATTATACATATACTGCGTAATATTATTGGTATTATTGGTATTATTCATTATTTACTTGTCTTACAATATTATAATATTGAGTTGTTTTATTCAATTTTATAACATATATATTTATATAACCGATTTTAGAATAAAAAAAGTTTTTTGTTTTTTGTTTTTTTTGTCTTTTGGTGTGTGTGTGAGCCTGTCTATGTATGTGTTCTTGTGTTCTTGTGTTCTTGTGTTCTTGTGTTTTGTTCATACATTGTCGTTGTGATTGCACACTATTTATACAATTGACATACTTGAACGTTCAAAGAATAATATGTTATAACGTTGTTGTGCCCCTACTGCTTTGTCTTCTAGTGTTTGTCTACCTCTTATACGAACAACTTTGAACCGTCCATTATTAGTAATCAATAACTTATCAATATGATGAACAACACTTTTCGGGACAGTGTTGGTTAGTATAAGCCTTATCTTTACACCGGCGGGAAATATTGTCTCAATCAATGCCATAAAAGCGTGTTCATCTTTAATAACATTTATCCAGGATATACTATCACGTTTATCATCACAATCTTCTACCACATGTCCATGGTAAAACGCTTCATTATGTGTAGTGCTTGGAATTTGTTGCCTTCTATGTTTATCCTTTGTATCCTCTGTGGAATCATATGTAAAACCTGTAAAATAGAGTGTTGATGTATTATTGAAATCATTAACCCCCTGGGTCATACGTCCAACAATAGGAGAACATATAAGAAGTTGCAACCGCTTTGCACCACCATTGCACTCATTTTCTCTCCAGTGTTTGTGTTTAATAAGATCATTGTATGGCATATTATTCTTTATGGATTCCTCCATAATAACCCTTTGCCTTGACCGTGTATTACTATTCAAGTCACCAAAATTCAATATTTTAGATACATCAAACTTACCATCTCTTACTGATTTTAGTAGTGTAATAATCTCTATACGCTGAACTATATCACTAAACGCCCCGTCGCGTGTCTCTAGATATTTAATAAGGAAATTAACAATATGCAGTTTATGTGAGTTGGTTAAACGTCTGGAACCATTCTTACAGTTCATTATACTAGCACATTCATAAATTGGTGTCCATTCTGTATCTACATAATCCGTCATATCTACCTTAATTTGTTCAGGAATAGTTGAGTATCCTACAATTCCAACAGTTTTCTGATTTATTTGAGAACGAACTATATTCTTGGCATAACGAGGGACATCATTGCTATCCATAGACATCAAATTAATATATCTCTGGATTTCGGATGATGTCGCATATTCTAGACTCTCGGTATGGTCGCGTATAACCCTTTTGATTGTATCCGTTACACGTTCGTCATAAGTCATATTATAATTGTCAATTGCGAATTCATCATCACGATAAGAAGCGTGGTAAAGATTGCGTTCAATTTCCAATTCATCCTTCTTAAGTGTAATTCTTGCCTTGAGTGAATTCTCAGAACCATCCAAATCATCCACATCTTTCTCGTCAATAAGACATTTTGGAACATATATCTTAGTGCCTGTAGGGTTGAATGGACCATAGCCACACATCCTACCTAGTAATGATTGTAGAACAGTATCTGTCGAATTAGAAGTGGTAGATGTTGTGCTTTCAAATACAAAACTAACATGTTGTTTTGGTATTACTTGCCCTAGACGTCCCATATTTTTCAAGACAATTATTGTGTTCACGTTCGGGACAGTGTCTAGTGTTGCCCATCCTGAAACCATACTTTCCCGGTTCTTCATATCGTAGAACTCAACGTTCCAACCAGCGTATTCTGCTAGCAATTTAATATTTTCAGGTGGTGAACGGCTACGCAATATACCATATTGCGGTTTCCCCTCAATAACTCTTTCACGCAACATTTCAACAAATTTATGTTGTCCTCGTCTTGGAACGTTCATAATATCCCATGATGGTAAAATGTGGTTATTCTCATGATAATAAATCACACCACGGTATGAATGTCCAGGATACATAGTAACAATTTCTTTCGTTATCTCATTATATACAGAGATATCCTTATTATCTACAAACTCAGAGAATGGTGTAGCACTAACACTAAGCAGATAACAACCCTTATTGCGCCATAAATCGTCAGTTTCCTTTGTTCCATCAACAAGCAAGTGATTTGATTTAAACATTTGAAACGGTCGATTATGTCTATCTTGGGCATAATGCGATTCATCCCATACAACTAATGTATTTGGTGGGATAGTCAATTTTGATAGTTGTGACGCCTTCATGGTAATTATTTTATCAGTAAGGTCAACACCCATTATTCTATTAAAGTGAATAATAGATTGAGAAACTGAATTATTTAATTGTGTATAGAGGTCAATATCAGGCACACCTGTGAAAATTATAACTCTCTCAACGAGTCCAAAATGTACCATTGAACAAGCAGTGAATAAATATGTACCAGTCTTACCGCTTTGCATTTGAGAAAGGAGAAGTATCATACGTGTCTTGGAAAATTTAGAAATGAGTGTTTTTGTTGCCATTATTTGAGAAGGGTAAAATTTGTCAGTGTCTAATTCAATAAATCTATCTAGAGACGAAGTATCTACTTTTACACTTGAAACATCATCTAATACACATACAGGATTATTAAATAATTGCAAAAGTTCTTTCTCGTAACTCATTTCTGTTCTGTTTCAGTTGAAGAATTTGTAATCTAAAAGATTATGGGTTGGTTTATAAAAATTAAGACGGATTTTAAAAGCATTTCAATTTTATATTATGCACCATGTATGTAGTTTTCATAAATTATGTAGAATAAATAAAAGTAATAAAGTAATAAAAAACACAATCTACCTACTCATTAGGATATTACTATATAATATATAATACATAATACAATAATTAGATGTAGCGTGTTACACATATAACATTAACTTTTGTTGAATATCTTCATCCATTCCTTTTTCATGTCTTGGATTTCTAAAATATACTGCTCTATACTCTTTGTATCATGACCAAACCCATTCATAATAAACCTATATACCTTTACCTGTTTTTTCTGTCCTATCCTATGGGCTCTGGCGATTGCCTGAGCCTCTACACTTGGGTTCCAATGAGGACTGGTAAAATAAACTTCTGTATAATGCTGTAAATTCAACCCTTCACATGCTGAGTTAATCTGGAGGATAAGAACATCGTATTCCATTGATGTAACATATTCCTCCCGGTCACTATATGATGTAGCACCTTCAATACATGCAACATTTAATCCTAACTCTTCTGATAACTTACTTCTTAGATAAGACATCTCCATTTTGAAATGTGTGAATATGATTTTCTTCTCTCCATTGTCTCTATTTTCACTTACTTGTTTAATGACGGCATCCATTTTACTTGTCCCTTCAATGCCTTGACTGACATCATCTTCATCCAACATACCGGTTCTTACTAATTTTTCCACGGCTGTGCTCATTGTTTTGGGTAATATACACATTTGTCTCATACGAATAAGAGATGGGAGTGTGCTAGAAGAGAGAAGATTAATAATCTTATTGACATTTCCCATAGTGACCCCCGTAAAACCAAGCGTTGAGTGTAAATCACAAGCCATATTAGTCTCTTCGTCCGTCTTCCAATCTACAGTTATATTTTTCTCAATAATTGGTATCAAATCAATACCAACATCTGCTTTTGTTCGTTTAATGACAAACCGACTAATAAGCCAGTCCATATCGTGTATATCAAGGTTACATGCGTCGTTGATTTGTAGTATATGACAAAGACTAATTAAATCAAACATCTTATTTTGGATCGGTGTCCCTGTAAGACACCAAGTATATGTTGTATTCAATGATACCGCTGATTTATGTGCCTTTGTAGACATATTCCTTAAACGGTGTGCTTCATCATATATTACACGAGACCAACGAAACCGTGTCAATGGGTTCTCTCCAAAAGAACCAGAGAGAGTTCCATATGTAGTTATAACTACAGGTGATTCGTCCAATGTTTTCGTCTTCTTGTTATTACCGTGATATACAAATGGGGTATGTCCCAGTAATCTCATAATCTCAGTCTCCCATTGTCCCAATAGTGCTGTAGGCACTACTATAAGAGTATGTTTTACTTGGTGTGTCAGGATTAAACCCAATGTCATGATTGTCTTACCAAGCCCCATTTCATCCGCAATAATACCCCCCCGACATCCACGGTATGGTTCATCGTCATATTCACGTTCTAGTAGAAACTTAACACCGTCTTCCTGGTATTGTTTCTTATCCAATTTTGACAAGGAGAGCCAATTGTTGAATTTTTTCAATCCTGAAGAAATCAATTTTGAACGGGTAGAAGAATGAGAATAACTCATAATTATCTGTTATGTAATTTTATATGACTGATGGATATACCAGTATAGGTGTTTAATATAGCACACAGAGAGAAAAAAAGATTTCAATTTTTAGATTGAAACCATTTCTTCTTTTCTTTTATTTTTATCTTTTTTATCTTTTTTCATGTTTATTGTCTTTTAATGTTCTTTTCTTTTCATGTCCTTTTCTTTTTAATTTTCCAATTTATATAAATAGACGCATAAAATACGTATCTAATCATACCATGCACAAACATTAATATCTATAATATTCTTTACCATATCAAACCTCTTATACAATTCGTCGCGTTCTACTTTAGATTTTACTCCTTTTCCTCCTTTTTGAGTACCATTATCTTCACTCTTATACCCTTTGCATAATGACAATACATATTTTAGAACATCTTTCTCGCCTTTTGTATCGAGTGGCATAGGTGTTGTTTCTTTTTGTAGAGACATATTTTTCGTTTCATGTGTAAAGATAGATGAAGATGAAGACATAATGAAATTAATAGTTTCTATATAGAATTTGTAGATAGTATATTTATCTTTTATTAAAAGGATTTCAATTTTAATTTACATGAATGAAACATGAAACATGAAATATGATACGAATGAAATAAAAAAGGTGGGATATATTGTTGGGTTGAATTAATGCCTATTTATTCTGTTTTTGTTTTTAATAATATAATTTATACTTATTTTGTCATCTGGTTTATTTGGTTATGGAGTTGCTGTTGCTTCTGTTGCTTCTGTTGCTGCTGTTGTCTTCGTGGAAATCTTGATTGTCTTCTTTCGTAGAACCTTCTTTTTTGGGGCTGGTGGTGGTGTTGTTGTGGAACGCTTATCCAACTCCATCTTTACCGGTGTCTCCATTTTGGGTAGAGATAGTACCAACTTTGGAGATAAACACGGGGACATTGGAGGAGTGTATGGGGGTGTGTATGGTGGAGTATATGGGGGTGAATAGGCAACATACTCCTTCTTTTCCTGTTTCTGTTCATATTTAGAATGATTTGATCCAATGTTACTATCAATAAGCATCTTTTGGAGTTGCTCCATCTGTGATGCCTGTGCGAGAAGCATAGCCTTCAATTCACTAATTTCATCACTCTGCTTTGTCCTAGTGTCCGAATTACTCTTACGAGTATGAGGCTTTGTAAACTTCTTCCTGGTATCAATACCATCATCACGTGGAACACGTTGTTTCCGTGTAGTCGTTCCAGCCCCTTTATCAAACGTCGGCTTTGAAATCTTACTCATACTTACCTTCCAAAACCAAGGCTCATCATAGATAATCTCGACGGTTTCACCATTCATAATTTTTGTCCGCACTTCATCTGCCTGATCTGTATCATTCCATGTCTTGAAATGAATAAATACACGCTTGAATTTCTCTCCTTTTGCGTTCTCTTTATTCACCATATCCACACGGTCAATAACACCAATCTTTAGTTCATCAAATACTGACTTGACCCGTTTCCAATGAATATTGGAAAATACACGGGGAATACAAAGACTTGGGCATGATTTATCGGCAGTTGAAGAAATGATGGACGTCGTGGAAGCCATAATATTTTATAAGTTATATCTGTTGTTGTGTTGAGGTTGAGTTGTCATATTTTACATTCTAAATTTCATTTCAATTTTTAAATAAGTGTTAAACTTTTGGGTTCATTGTTAATTTGTGTATAACTAGATATAGTATATAATGGATAATGGATAATGAAAATAAAAAGGGATGGGATATATTGTTTTTAATTTAAAATGCAACTCATTCTTACTATTTTTTAGTTTTAATGTTTTAATGTTTTAAATAACACTACATATCTACATAACATATAACATATCACGCGTATCATCATCCACCAATTGAATAATATCCTGTAAATCAACATTGAATGTCTCATTATCCCGCTCAACATCTTCGATAAGTGCCAACAACTCGCGTTTCTCTCTCAATGTTGGAGTATGTCTCTCCGTATCAATCGTCTCCAACGCAATCATATTATAGTAATCTCGTGCTTTATCTACAGCACTTACACTGTTATTATACTTATCCTTTGATAAAGCTACAGAGGCATACCATACCATAAATTTACTCTTTTCATAATACGAACGGAAAACATACTCCCCGTCATATGTAGTAGATGATAGAGCCTGGATTATGTTCCCAATATACGTTCCAAATATATCACTTGTACCAATCATTGTCTCCAAGATATAAACAATTGTCTCGGTTGCCAGTTGTTGGGTTGTAGGTTGTTGGATTGTCATAATTGTAATTTTATCTTGGTTATTGGTGTGGGTTATTATCCGTGGTATATAGAGAAAAATAGATTTCAATTTTTAAATTGCCATAATGAGAATATGAATTATGAGATGTTAAATATGAAATAAATATAGAAATATAGAAATATAGAAATAAAAAGGGTTGGGATATATTGTTGGTTTTATTTACTCACACATTACTCATACTCATACACATACATAGTCTATATTATTTTACCTCCTTAGATATCGTCATAGTTGTCCAGTTCTTCAGTCTTGTATACCCGTCCATTATGGGTTAGGTCTCCGTCTTCGTCACTTTGTAGCCTGCCTGTTTCCCCTTCTTGTTCCACAATATCACACCAGTTTGATTCACCAGTGGTGATTAGCATCTTAGATAGACACTCCGGGATTGGTGGTGATACTGATTTTTCTGTTTCCGTATCAATATCCATTGTGTATTTTCCCTCTTTGAGTTCCTTCTTAAGAGTGTCAATCTGTCCTGCTTGTCTCTCCACTGTAATCTTCAGCAATCTCATTTCTTTCATCAATTGAGAAACCATAGGATTAGTATCCGCTACTGAAGAATACGTTGGAGTATTGGATACCTTGACTGGTCGAACATGTTGTTTGTCTTGGTTGTATTGTTCTTGGAAACGAACACGTGGTGGCGTATTTGTCATGCGCATCGGTCGAGGATGCTGGATGCGCTGAGGTTGGACGCCCTGACGTCTTGGATGGATTACTGTATATCCATCATCCATTACAGTGTTTGTCTCCAATACTGGACGTCTCGTATCAGTCCGCTTTGTCTTCTTTGTTGTAGCAAAGTTGCGTCCAATCTTCCAAAACCATGGTGCGTCATAAGTAAGCTGAATCATCTCGCCGTTCATAATCTTGGTTCGTTCGTCTTGTGCGTGTTGTGTATTACTCCACTCTTTGAAGTGAATAAATACACGCTGGAAGCATTCACCACGATCATTCTCCCGTGATACCATATCCACATGATCGACAATACCCAATCCATAAGCCTCAATCTCTTCCCTTACTCTCATCCATGTAATGTTTGAGAATACACGAGGGATGCACAAAGACGGTTCAGCAGATACCATTGCGGTATGTTTGTGTGTGGATACACGGGTTGTGTTAGTCATAGACATAGCCATAATTAATATTCGAAGTTTGAAGTTTGAAGTTTGTGAGTTGTTACAACTTGTGTTGTGATTTATCGCTCTTTTAATCTCAAAATTTCATTTCAATTTTTTATTTCACAAGGACATAGAGAAAAAACGAAAGCAAAATGAAATAGGACATATAACATATAACATATAACATATAACATATAACATATAACATATAACATATAACATATAACATATAACATATAATACATAATACATTCTAGTAAAACATAAGAGAGAAATGAGTTGTGGGTGTTAAAAATTGATTATAATAGTGATTATTTTTATTAATAATTTCATATTTTATATTTTATATTTTATATCTCACATAGAAGATATAATATATAACATATAATACATTCTAGTAAAACATAAGAGAGAAATGAGTTGCTGATATAAAAAATTGAAATAGATTTTAGGAATATATGCTGTAATATCCACACATATAACAAGTCACATTATTTATACTTATAAGTAATAACACGTAATTAATCACACATACAAGTCACAAAGACAACACACAAAGACACATTATTTATACTTATAAGTAATAACACGTAATTAATCACACATACAAGTCACAAAGACAACACACAAAGACACATTATTTATACTTATAAGTAATGACACGTAATTAATCACACATACAAGTCACAAAGACAACACACAAAGACACATTATTTATACTTATAAGTAATGACACGTAATTAATCACACATTTTTTATATTTTAGAAACTAAAATAAAATTGAAATGAAATTTTACACTTCACTTATCAACATCTCAAACCACAACACAACAATAATAACTGAAAATGACGACTGACTGGATTCTACGAGTAGGAGATGGGGAAAACCTACGTGCTTCTTCAAAATACCATATTTGGGGTATTGGCTCTGGAAACTCCCCAGGTAAATATTTCATCAAAAATGTAAAGCCAGGAGATAGGTTATGGTTTGTTACATCTAAATCACATGGAAAAATAATCGCAGTGGCTACTTATCGAAGTCATAACGTCCGTGAGATTGGACCTGTCCTGGATATAACCAGGACAGATGATGAACTTGGTTGGAGTGGTGCAGGTGATCTCTGGAAGTGTGATACAGAGATTCATTATAACGATTTATTTAATCTAACAAAATGCGATTTGTTGACACATATTAAAGGAGCGTGTTCTATTAGGGTATATAGTGAGAAATGCAGGGTTAATTTACCCGTTGAATATAGTTATATATCTAGATATAGCAAGATGTCAAAACACTTTTAAAGAAGTGTTAATATTGTTTGTCTCATATCACCAAAAAAGAAAAAACCCATATACAAAGTCCCAACACCCAACCCTTTTTATTTCGTATTTTATCTTTCTTATTTCTTATCTCATTTTTATCTAATAATATAATCCTCTAATTGTTATGCGTTTCACAATAGTAATATGTGATATAATTAGATAATTAGACAAGTAAAGATATCTCATGAGAAATTAGAAGAGTATTAAAAAATTGAAATGTAATTTATTCTGTGAGTTATCAGCATCTCAAACAATCAACCAATTCAAGAATCAAAATGACAACTCGTTCTATGAACAAGTGGCAAGCAAAGCGCGCTGAGGAGGAACGCGTGGTGGAGGAAAAACTTACGGAGTGTGCTTCTGTATCTGATGTGCAGGTTAAACTAGAAAGTGCCCTACGTAAAGTATCAAGACTGGAGGAGGAAAAACGTCTAGAAAAACAAGCGGTATATGATTACAAAGTAAATATGCAGTATAAATTAGATAGTGCTTTGAGTAAGATATCTATGCTTGAGGAGCATGTCAAGAACGGTCTAGATACTCAACAGTATATTCTTAATGAGCATGCGAGACAAATGCGTGATTTGAGAAACACTCACTACATTTCCGGGGAACAGAGACTTCGTGATTACAACGCCGAGAGAACTCTACAACAACAAAGAGAAAAAGACGAAAAAACCAAAATTGCTAGGGCAAACTGGGAATGGGAAGAAGCTCACTCTGGTAGGGATTATAGGTAAGTATTAACAGTAAGTATCATATCACCAAAAAAAGAAAAACACATATACAAAGCCCCCAACACCCAACCCTTTTTTATTTATGTATCTCATTATATTTTATTCATTCAATCAATCAATTATTAATTCAATCAATATATAATTCATTGTAATAGTTATCATAACACAATAATACAATAACACCACCAAAAGTTTTGATGAAATGAAAAATTGAAATGAAATTTTGCCATCTACAAACCTCATATCAACAACAACACATAACCGTGTTACTCACAACTTTCGAAACAATTTTACAAATTTTAACAATGTCTTCCATCGCAATGACTTTTGACATCTCTGCCTCCGTATTGAACCGTGTATCGGAAACATACAAGGAGTTCGGTATCCAAATCACTCGCACACTTGGTAACAAGTTTGGGTTTGATGCGGAAGAGGCAATTGAAGAACTTGGACTTAACCAACTTTCTATCTCTAAGAAGAAGGCTGGACCAGGTTCCAAGAAGGTAAGTAACACTGGAGTGAAGAAGACCAAGACGACCGCACCAAAGAAGAACAAGCCAGCATGCCCACTCCCATTTGTCGGGACTATCAATGAGGAAAACTGCAAGGGTATCCGTGTAAACAACTGTTTGCATACCCAATGCTTGAATGTTCCAATTGATGGAGAACACGAATACTGTAACACGTGCCAAAAGCAAGCATCTGCGAATGCTTCGGGAAAGCCCAATACTGGAGATATCCGTGACCGTCTCGAGTGTGATATCCTGGAGTTTGTTGACCCAAAGGGACGCAAGACTATGCCATACATTAATGTCGTGAATAAATTGAAACTCGACATTGATGAGTGCAAGGCAGAAGCAGACAAGTTCGGCATTGAAATCCCTGAATGTCATTTTGAAGAGCGCCTATCTGTAAAGGGACGCCCAAAGAAGTCTGATGATGGTTCAACATTATCATCTGCATCATCAACTACATCTGGAGAGAAGAAGTCACGAGGACGCCCACGAAAGGTTAAGGAGGTTGTATCGGTTGTAGAAGATGATTTGCTATCTGCTCTTGTAGCAAATGTTTCTGGAACCCATATGGACGACGATAACAAGACGGTGACAGAAACAGAAGAACCAAAGAAGGTAGCCAAGAAAGTGACTAAGAAGGCACCAGCACCCAAAAAGACTATTGTAGCCACACCAGTAACTGAAACTGAGGCTATTGATGAGGAAGCTGAAGCTGACAAGGCTAAGGCATTGAAGGCTAAGAAGGCAGCCGACGCCAAGGCTAAGCGTGAAGCGGTTAAGGCTAAGAAACTAGCAGACGCACAAGCCAAGGCAGAACAAGAAGCACAAGCACTGAAGGCAAAGAAAGAGGAGGAAGAAGCTAAAGCACTCAAGGCTAAGGCTGACGCAGAAGAAGAAGAGACCAAGGAACTCGAAGAAGAGGACGACGAAGACGAAGAAGAAAGCATTGAAGTTGAAGAGTTCACATTGGACGGGAAGAAATACATGAAGGACTCGGGTAACCTTGTATATGACCCATCGTCAGGGGATCTTATTGGGGAGTTTAACCCGGAGACTGGGGTCATTGATGAGGTTGAATTCGCAGACAGTGACGGAGAAGAAGAGTAAAATAGTAAGTATAATAAAGTAGTGTAAATAGTAATAGACAAATCCAACAATATATCCCAACCCTTTTTTATTTCTTTATTATATTCATACATTCATATATTCAGAATCACGAATGAAATAAATTTATAAAATTGAAATAAATCTTTAACAACATTATATATGTATTAACAAACCAAAACCAAACCAAAGCGTGAATATTATATATTATATATTATATATCGCATAAATGAGTTCTATATCTGGATATAACTATAATAACTTAGTTGACGATAGTTGCTTAATTCGTCGCACAACATCATGGATATATAGTTATAATCATCGTAATGAAATTGTATCAGGAGAACAACAAGACGGAGAAAGCATACCTTCGTTGATTCGTCGTCACAACATGAGGGATAATAATGTAATTAACAGAGAAATTGGAGTATCTACAACAATGACACAACAAACAGATGACGGATACGTATCAGGAGATACTATTAGTGATGTAAGCTCTATCGGGGTTGATGATGAATGAGTAGTAAGAGTGAAATAGTAATAGACAAATCCAACAATATATCCCAAACCCTTTTTTATCTATAATCTATAATCTTATAGTAATGAGTATATGATTAGTATCTCACGATAAATTAGAACAGCGTGTATAAAATTGAAATGAAAGGTTGTAATTTACAATTCTCATATCAACAACAACAACTTTCGAAACAACTTTACAACTTTCAACAATGACTACTTTTGAATTTCACCAACAAAGTCTCAAGATTGAGGATTTAAACCTGGATGGAATTGAAAGCGAATATATCAATGTCCTTATTGATAATGAGGAAGGTTGTGATTCCCTGGGTGTATTTCCATTCTCTCCAGAAGTAATCAAGGATTTTAATGAGAGAATTGTAACACTTGATAACTATGAAGATCAGATTGATATTTATAATTATCTAATGATTTGCGATAAAGGTTCGAATGAATTAGCAGTTAAGATTGCAGGGCAGGACAAGAAAAACAGGAGTTCAAAATTCCTAAAATTTTATAACAGGTTTGTAAGTAATAAATTTTATAACAGGGACGAATTGAGGAATGCTATTGAGAAATATTGTATTAATAAAGAAGAATGTGAAATAAAACACGGGTTTGTTGAGTTATGGGATGTTAGTAGTGTAACAGATATGAGACTTATGTTTCATAATAGTGCGTTTAATGGAGATATTTCAGGTTGGATTGTTAGTAAGGTAACATATATGAGTTTCATGTTTTGTGGTAGCCAGTTTAATAGAGATATTTCAGGTTGGAATGTTAGTAGTGTAGTAAATATGAGTTATATGTTCTGTAATAGTATTTTCAATGGAGATATTTCAGCTTGGGATGTAAGTAGTGTAACAGATATGAGTTATATGTTTTATAATAGTGAATTTAATGGAGATATTTCAGCCTGGGATGTAAGTAGTGTAACAGATATGAGTTATATGTTTTATAATAGTGAATTTAATGGAGATATTTCAAAATGGATTGTTAGTAAGGTAACATATATGAGTTTCATGTTTTGTGGTAGCCAGTTTAATGGAGATATTTCAAAATGGATTGTTAGTAAGGTAACATATATGAGTTTCATGTTTTGTGGTAGCCAGTTTAATAGAGATATTTCAGGTTGGAATGTTAGTAGTGTAACAGATATGAGTTATATGTTCTGTAATAGTATTTTCAATGGAGATATTTCAGCCTGGGATGTAAGCAATGTCATAGTAATGTCATAGATATGAATTCTATGTTTAAAAATAGTAAATTTAATGGAGATATTTCAAAATGGGTATGTAAGTAATACAGTAAAAATATGGGTTATATGAAGTTAAATAATATGTTGTAATGAATTATAGACTACTACGTAGAGAGAAAGCCAAAAACAATATATACGAACATTTTTTTATCTTAATCCACAGTGCTATATTGTATACAAATACAAATATAGATATATAAATAGACACAATATTATAAATGGATACAAATATTGAAATCCACACACAAATAATAGTTGTCATAGTGATTATGATGTTAGTTATTATAGGATACCAATATGACACAAACAAAACTATACCCAATTTATCTAAGGAGTGTTTCCAGTTTAAAATTGACAATATTCAGGATAAAAAATACCTATATAAACCTCTTAACTTTTGGTTTTGTAAAAATAAATCCACAGCAATACCGTTAAGTGTAGTCCTAACGATGAACCCAAATTTCATTGAAGAAAATGGTATAGATATTGAAACAGATGAGCCTTACCCCATAGAAGATAACTGATAAACAAATCACGCAGGATAACCGATAATCAATGTAATTTATAATTAATTTTTCTATTGTATTTTATACTATATTCCAAAATACCAGACAAATAAAACATCCTGTAATTGTCATTTGTCATGGCACATTTTCCAACCTCCCCAAAATATCTATAATTGTCTTTTATATGCGTCCCGCTATAATTCATTATTTGTTTGAGCCAACAAACTATTGCTTTAACTTCATTCACATTATACGACCCTTCAATATCACTATGGTTAATAAAATAGATAGCGCCTATAATATTATATATTCTAAATTGTTCTTCCAAATAAGAAATATTGGCAATCATTAAATTATAATCAACAGAGATTAAATCCCAGCATCTGAGTTGAAACCTGTATTTTATATTTTCTGGGTTATTCTCACTAATATCTTCTAATAGTTTTATTAACTTATCCGGGACATATATATTATTAGTGATTTGTTGTTCCTCTTCTTGCTTTCTCCGTATTCCTAATTCCTTATTTTCTATAACCTTTGTTTTTCCAGATATATGCCTTAAATAGTTAATAGTTAAATCCAATAAATCAACGCGGAGTAAATGTAAATAAGAAAGCTTACCAACATATTCAGTTTTATTTCTCTTGAAGTATCTTTTACACTCAAAACTAAGTGCCATTCTATATTTTTAATATCTCTCTATATTTCTATCTTTTTGTATTATATATTATATATTATATACTATATTTATCTATTTTAAAGGTTATATCAATTATTAATTCGGATGTATTTCTACAAATCCACTTTCTTAAAATTAAATTAAGTTAGGGATAGAGAGAAATCACTTATGATAAAATTGAAATGTTTTAAAATAAAATATTTCCTACTAAAATCAACAAACCAATAACATAATAAATCAACAAGGGGGGATTACATATTAATTCAAGATATCATGACTATTATTGATTCAACACATGATATTGGGAGTTATACCCGGGATATTTTAATGGAGACATATACAGATTACGGTATTCAACTGATAAATATCCTTGGAGTAAAATATGGATTTGATGTGAGTGAAGCTATCAAAGAAGTTGGTATAACAAGTACAGAAAAAAGAGAAAAAAAGAGAGAAAACCAAACCACACCACCAATACCAATACCAATACCATTCATTGGTGAGATAGATCCAACTCTTTGTCTCGGTATTAGTGAAAATAATCTATTACATACACAATGTATTAACCTACCCAGTAAATGGGGCGAATATTGCGTTGGATGTCTAGAACAAGCAACCAGGAATGAAACAGGAGAACCAGATATGGGGAATATACTTGATAGAATACAATATGACTTGATGGATTTTATTGACCCAAAAGGACGCAAAACAGAGAAGTATATTAAAGTAGTTGAGAGACTAAAATTAGATATTAATGTATGTATTGATAATGCCCTAAAATTAGGTGTTGTGATCCCATCATATCATTTAGTAGAATGATATAGTAGCGTAGATAAATAGAATAAAAAATATAAAGAAGATAAAGAAGATAAAATGGCGTAATATATAAGCTGTAATTCAATAGCAGAAACAATATATCCAACTCATTTTTATTTCTTTATATCCTAATAAAAAGAGAGAACTTGCTACTAATATATAAAATTGAAATGTTTATAAAAATAATACAGGTATACAACTATACAAAATAACATAACAGAAATAATTTTAAATTTAAATTTAACACATTACAAAAATGACACTTTATATCGCATCAACATCCGCAATCAAAATCCAAGTATGTAAAGAATATATGAAGTATTCACATACTGAGTATAAGTTTGTCCCTTGTAACGTAAATGTTGATAACCCTGAACAGCCATATGGAGTTAGAAACACACTGGAATGTGCCATGCGCAGGATTGTAGGAGTATTTGAAAATGTAAATAAAAAACTCGAAAAATACGATGAGATTATAGCAATTGAAAACGGTATTACCACAAAACAAGACTATATGGATAATTATAAAGTTCACAGTGATGATGTGTGTAGTATCCCCGATGTATTCGATTTTGCTGTTGTTGTTGTATTTTCAAACAATTATAGCGATATTGGATTCTTAATATCTCAGATTACTAGTCCAAAATTCTTAGTCCCTGTGGATGATGTTGATTTGTTGAGAGAAACAATGATGACCAGCCATAAAAACGGGGGATATACAGAGACATATGGTTCCCTCATGTGCGTGAAATACGGTGTTCCGTCGAATAATTGGATGGTTAAATATGATATTGACCGGATCCAACAACTCTCTTCTCTCTTTGAAAAAAACGATATTATACCGAGAGGTAATCAATATTTGGAACAACTATTCTTGAACTTGATGATTAAGACAACACAGGATTTCCCAAAAAAAGGGATTGTATTCAAAGATATTTTCCCCTTATTCATTTCTCCCATTTCAAGGAGTGTAATAATGCGTTGTATAGAGACAAGAGTGACTGAGTATATTAATAGTGATTATGATTGGGTGGCTGGTCCAGAACTACGGGGTACAATGCTATCACAAATGATATCCACACATTTTAATATCCCACTTCTCCCTGTCAGGAAGGCTGGAAAACTCCCACCACCTGTAATAAGCCAGGCATTCACTAAAGAATATGGTGAAGACGCAGTTGAGATACCAGACGGTTTATTGAAACCAGGAGAAAGGGTCTTAATTATTGATGATGTTATGGCAACAGGAGGAACAATGAAGGCGGTTATTGATTTAATCGAGAAAACGGGGGCAGTTGTGAGAGATATTGTTGTGCTTAATGAAGTGTGTGAGTTGAGAGAAACAGCAATTGGAAAAATTGGGCGTGAGTGGATTAATATTTTAGATGTATAGTTTTACCCTATAGATGTAGGTATTAGATATTGGGTAATAGATATTGGGTAATAGATATTGGGTATAGTTTATACAAATCAAATTTATCCGGTCTATAATATAGTATCTATTATGCGGATTGTCCACAAAATCAAAAATTATCCCATTTTAACATTTTAAAATTATAAAAATACACATATATTTTTATAACTCATTTATTATTTTTATAACTCATTTCTTGACCATTTAACTTTATAATAAAATATGTTAAATGGTTGAATTACCGGGTAATTTATTATTTCTGTTATAATAGTGTTGTAATTCAACAGGTTAATAAATATCAAATAAACCCCTCAAAAATATCCACACAATATCATTATGATCTAAACTGAATAAAATACCATTATAATTCCCCAAATCCTAAAAGTAAATAAAATTGAAATCATAATAGACTTAATAATATCTTATTAACTACCTACAACATCAAGATATAGAATATATAATATAGAATGTCAGGATTATACCTCGATGAGATAAAAATTACGTGTTCATATAGTAGTATTTTAAAAAACGATAATAAAAATGATAATAAACACGCTTTTAAAAAAGCAATAACGGATATAATCAATATTAATAAAAATATAAGAAATCAAAAATTATTAATGTGCCATAATCAAACAAATAATAACCGTAAAATACAAGATAGATAAGAAGACAAATAATATATGTATAATTTTTAAATCTCATATACATTACCACTTAGACAAACAGGAAGTCCATTAATTTCAAATTCTAACTCCATTAATGTAGGTGGTTCAAAGTTCTTACGGTACATATAAAAGGCAATCCGTGGAACAACAACTTCTCTCTTTATATTTCTCTCCATACAAATGTCAATATTATCAGGTATATGTATAATTTTAAGGAATATATCAGATTTAATTTTATATGCGTATTCAATAAATGTATTGCGTTTTTTTGCACTTGGATTTGTAGCGTCAATAACGATTGATTTACCTGCGTGTAATGCTTCCTTTATCCCCTTTTTTATTTTAGATTCAGTCTTCAATATATCCCCATGTAATACCATATATTTCTCTTTCCCATCTATAATAACATCTTTAAAATAATTGGCATAAGTTGTTTTACCACTTGCAGGATAACCTACCATTATAATTAAATCAGTTCTATTATTCGCCCCTGTTAATTGTCCTGGTTCAGGGGTTCTAAATGGGATATTATTAATTTGAACCGGCATTTTTATATCCTTTTCTTTACCAGTAAAAAACATCTCTGGACTCATATATTTTAATCCACAATTTTTAGCAAATAATAAATCACAATCACTCCAATCATTTTTACGTCCTAACGCATCACCAACGTAAATTGAATTCTCATAATCTATTTCTAATTTTTTACTTCCATCCGGAAATCCTTTCCCATCATTAGAGATAAATAAATCAAACATATATTTATTTGGTTTCTTATATTTCTTTGTTATACCCGAATATATTTTATAAAAAACATTTAAATCATCATAAAAAACTGAATCAATCTGGTCAAGTTTCCACGATTTTGTTTGATTTGTAAAAACAACTATACAATAGCCATCTTTTTCATATTTTAATAGTTTATCTTCTATATTATCAAACATAAACTCATAATCATCAATGTCTTTTTGGAACGTCCTCCCATTATTAGGTCTAACAAGGGTATGATCGTAATCTAGTGCGAGTATTTTATTTGTATATTTAAACTCTAATGGGTCTCCATCAGGATCCCCGTCTTCATATTCAATAACAACTATATCACTATTTGAAACCCTTACGCAATCATCCTCGAAATATAAATCATGTGATTTTAAATACATTATTTCAGGAGTTGATTGTGATTTATGTGTTTTCTTATTATTAACTTGCGACATACTAAAAAAATGTAATATAGTTATATTAGATCAGTATTTAATACCATTTATATACTTTTTACATACCTTTTAAGAAAAGGTAGAGCCAAAAATAAGAATTCAAAATGTAGAGCCAAAAAATATGACTTTCAGGGATAATTTACAATATGCATAATTCCTGTTTTATTATTAAAACTAGTTGATTTATAATACTATTTTCTTCAATTTTCATATTCCATTTATTATGCCAGTGATAACAAAACGCTCCTTCATAAAAATTACCGAAGTCGTATTCTTTATCAGTGTGCTTAAAAAAATTTATTGTTCCAATATTATATGGGTTTGTGATAAAATCACTATCAAACCAACTACAATGTAAAACTAACATATCTAACGGTAAATTATATGTTAATTTTGCTTGTTGAAATCCCCACCCCATATTACGATTAATTATAAATTCAATATTATTTTTCATTTTATCTGATTTTGGTTGAAGTGATATAAATATAGCATTATTAGGATAATTTTGATTTTCCCATTGATAAAGACAAACTTCATCTCTAAAGTTTTTAAAAATAGGGTCAAAACACCTTAAAAAAAAACAATCCAAATCAAACCAACAACCCCCATATTTATATAATAGTAAAACCCTTATAAAATCACTATAAAAAGTTATACTTCTAGAATTATAATTGTAATCCCTAAGAAATTCTTCTTTTTCGTTTTCTGGTAAAAATTGTTTAATTTCGCAATATTTAATTATTTCTTCATTAATATTATTTGGAATATTATTTTCTAACCATAAGATTATTTTATGTTTATTATTTAATATATTAAAATAATAACAAGATAATACAGAATATAAATGTTTTTCATTTAAGTTTCCATTCCAATAACAATGAAAAATTACTGGTTTATTATAAGTTCCATCTAAATTAGTTGATAACTTGATGGTTTCATTATAATTTGTGGTTTCAGTTAATAGTTTCATTTTATATTTATAGTTTCATTTTTATATTATATATTTTACGGATTATTTGTCTATATTATGTATGCTACACGTATGATTTTTATATTAGAGTTAAATTATTAATATATTGTTTTGAATGGTAATATTACATTTATATACCTTTTAATAAAATGTATCAAGTATTAGATAATATACCTGTTTTGATTTTACCTTTTAATAAAAGGTATATATATATATAAATAAATGTTGTATAAATTAAGCAAAACTGTATACTTAGATACATATGATAATGATTATAAAAATATTATAACTATAACACCAAAACCACAAGAACCAGCATTACAACCATATATAAAACAAATTAATATTAGATTATATGATAGAACAAACCATTTCAGTAATATGAATAGAGATAACCGCTGTAATAGTTGCCAATATGTCTTTACAAATATTCCAGATATAAGATATTGTAATGGGAATAAAGACGATATTGTATTATTAGAGGATTTCCCAGAACTAATAATATTTTTGGCGGGTCTTAACTATACTATGGATACCACATTGAGTAAATCTATGTTTCAAAATAAATATATAGTAAATCGTGATTTTATAGGATTTTTAAAAACACCATAAACAAACACAACATAAATAAATATAAAAAACACAAAAATACAAAAACATAATAACAAGCTAGAATAATATCACTAATACTATAGATACGACAAATAATATTAAAATTAAAATTGATATTGATATTAAAATTTAAATATTATATAAATGTTATATAAATAAGATACAAGTACAAACATTAAACATTAAAACTAAACTAAAATATGAAAGATAATTCACAGATAAATCTATCACTTGTAAAAAAGGAATATATATTATCATTGTTTGTTGAAGAAATTAAAGAAAATCATGATATTGAAGAATATATCCAGAATATGGATTATAAAACTCAATTAGCTTTATTAATTGCTAAGGAACATCTTGGAACATCATTTGATATAGAAAAATGTATAGGATTTAACACTAAAAAATAACATAATACATAATACATAATAAATAACCACTAACCAATATATTTTATCCATTATCTCTTTATCCTTTTATCCCAATTCCATCACTCTTTACCCCTTCCAATCCCTAAATGTAAAACTATACCGTTTATTAAATATACTATCATCTTTTAAAATCTCGTGTGTATAATATTTTTGACTGCACCCCATCATAATAAATAAACTATTATTTTCCAATGGAATATCTATAGACAACCCTCTTTTATCTCCACAAACATCTTTTTTTAATGACGATATATTATCTTCATTAAAATGAATACGTTGTAACCTCATAATCCGCGTCTCTCCAATTGAGAGACCAACAATAGTTGGGTATAAACCAAAACTATGGATACTATCGCGATGTGGTGCTATCCCTTCACTACCATTATTATACAAATTAACAAGGCAACTATTGAATTTAAAACTATTATCTAGTTTATTATAACTAGTATAATCTTCATAATCTTCATAGTATTCATGTGTTTTTTTCTCTCTATAACTCTCACAAAGTTTGGATAAATTAAATTGAAAATTATACTCCCATAGATTAATTTTGTTATAGTATTGCAATCTTGAAGATACCATATTTTCCAGTTTATCCAGGTATATATCATAACCTGCTGATTGCCATCTATGATATCTCTCTTTCCAGTGATTACAGAAATAACCATTGTCTCTCTGGAACCAAATCTGTTTTCTCACGTTTGTCCGAATAGATTGAGAAGACACATGACATGAAGCAATACTATCTTTTTCATTACTATCAAAGTTATTTTTCGCATCTCGAAAAGAACCGGTTTCGTATTTATCATTTAACCATGTTTTACAATCATATAATTCATCTTTATCTAAGAAATTAGTTATATATATCATAATTGAATATTCTCCGTTTTCCTCTTTTATGCAGTTAATCCACATTTCGTATGTTATTATTAGTATTTGAACTATAATGTAGTAATAATAACATCAATTTTATATTTATAAATACCCACACGATAAACTCCACTAATACCTGATAAATTTATAATCAAATTTAATATGGGATCTAAATCTATATTTAACAACCACCACGAAGCCTCAAAACTAGATGTAGTGTGCTTTCTTTTTGGATATTATAATCAGATAATGTACGAGCATCTTCTAATTGTTTTCCGGCAAAAATTAGGCGTTGTTGGTCAGGTGGGATGCCTTCCTTATCCTGGATTTTCTGTTTTACCGATTCGATAGTGTCCGAGTGTTCTACATCTAGAGTAATAGTTTTTCCAGTGAGCGTCTTAACAAATATTTGCATATTAATATATTACAACAAGTTTTATTTATATGGTTTTTCTAAAAGATTTTAAAAAAGATTTTAAAAAAGATTTTAAAAAAATCTTAAGCAAAATACTGGATACAAGATTTTAAAATTCTCTTTTTGCCTAAGATTTTTCTAAAATCTTTTAAAATTCTCTTTTTGCCTAAGATTTTTCTAAAATCT
>Ga0222711_1000115_pt1 | contig 26088 bp, 31 predicted proteins | sample AntAcemetage1699_FD_179814 | JGI IMG/M metagenome (GOLD analysis project Ga0222711, IMG submission 179814) | Saline water microbial communities from Ace Lake, Antarctica - #1699 | ecosystem: Environmental > Aquatic > Non-marine Saline and Alkaline > Saline | place: Antarctica: Ace Lake...
TTGGATTTAAAACAAAACCAGATTTATCTTCATTTGGGGGAGATGAAATTTTCATGGTTAGAGATATATAAAAACAAATAGATATGAAAGAAACAATAAAATATGATAAACTTATATTTGGTGTAGGTAAATCAGGTATTGACTTTGGTAAACACTTAGCTGAAAAATACGATTTACCAACTGAACCAAAACCAGTACAAATAGGTGTTCGATTTGAAGCACCACAAAAACACTTTCAAAAATTGATTGATGTATCCTATGATTTCAAATTATATAGAAAATATGAAGACAAAGGAGTATCATTACGTTCTTTCTGTACAAACAACAATGCCGCCTATGTTGCCGTTGAAGAAACGTATGGAGATCATTCATATAATGGACATGCTAAAAAGGACGAATCATTTAGAAATAATATGACCAATTTTGGTATCTTAATGGAAGTTCAAGGTATAGATAAACCATTTGAATGGGCTAGAGACGTAGTTAAAAACTTACAAATAGAGGGCACTGGGTTATATTATAGTCCAACCCGTAAACCCTCAACTACATCAGAAGGTGAAAATGTATCCGCTATACAAGTAAATACCTTACACAAAATTGCAAAATCAATGCAACCTTACTTTATGTATGTGTATGACTTTATTGAGGATATGAAAAAAGTATTCCCGACATTAAGAGATGATTGGGGTATTTATGTACCGGAAGTAAAATACCTTTCAGCCGAACCCTTAGTAGATTATAGTAATCTAACCCTAACCAAATACCCTAATGTACACTTTGTGGGTGATGCCTTAAGTGCTAGGGGGATTAGTGTTTCTGGAGGGCAGGGTATATATGTGGCTGAAAACCTTTTGGAAAATTAAAATAACTTACGTATATTAAACATATGAAAAAACAAAGCACACCTTGGCCTCAAAGCAAAAAATTATTAAAGTTAGATGGTACTATAGCATATTCATGGGATGGTAAACTACATAATTGGGATGGTCCCTCTTTAATACCCGAAGGAAATAAAAAAAATGGTGAATATTATTTATACGGTATTCAATATTCTAAAGAAGAATGGAATGAACTCCGATCTCAACGTGATGGGTTACCATTTTACAAAAACCAATCAATGAAAAACGATTTATCTGATTATAGAAACTAATAGAATATCAAGGTGAACAACATTATAAAAAATTACCATTTTTTGAAAAACGAGCAGGGGGTTTGAAGGGCAGACAATATAGAGATTTAATCAAAAAAACATTTGCCTTATCTCATAGTATATCATATATTGAGATACCATATACCTAATTTAATAATATAAATGAAATTTTAAAAGAAAAATTATGAGAATAGGAATGTGCGGAACAGTTTCAGTAGGTAAAACTACACTAGTAAATGCTTTAAAAGAATTAGATCAGTTTAAAGATTATAAATTTGCAACTGAACGTAGTCAACATTTAATGTCCCTAGGTATCCCCTTAAATACCGATTCTACATTAAAGGGGCAAACAGTATTTTTAGCAGAGAGGTGTGGTGAATTAATACACGATAATATTATTACCGATAGGACTATCATTGATGTAATGGCTTTTACATTAAATTCTAAATCTATAGATGATCACGCGAAAAATTCATTTGAAATGTATGCTAGTGGTTTTATTGGAGAGTATGATTATATTTTCTATATATCCCCAGATGGATTAGATATAGAAGATAATGGTGTTAGAGAAACTAATGCCGAGTACAGGAATAAAATAGATAATACTATTCGTAGTATAGTTAATTACAATAAAAAAGGATTACATTCGAATACCCATTTCCACCAAATACAGGGTTCTACAGAAGAACGTATATCTCAAATTTTACATTTTATTCAATCTTAATATATTTATAACAAAACCAATTTAATATTATTAAAATGAGAAAATCTGAATTAAAAGATTATATTAAAAATGAAATCTTAAATGAGTTATCCCTAGATGAAGCTACGATTGAAACATCACCTGAAGATTTAGCTAAAGTAAAACAAACAGCAGATAAAGATGATGTTATTAAAGTAACAGAAGAAAACATGGGCTTAGCATATTTGGAAGAAATAGGATATGAAGCTGGGGAAGATGCTTGGGATATGGCCCAAACATCCATTGAATTCAAAAACAAACCAGACATCCAATCATATACAAAAGGTTTTATGCAGGGTTTCATTGATGCCTCTAAATCTTCTTTAAATGAAGATAAAGATGAACAGGATTTTGAATCCGAGGATGAAAAAGAAAACTACTATCTAGATCTAGACTCAGTAGATGAGTCAAATTTAAACGAAATGGCTAAAATTTCCGGAGACCTAAAATCCGCTATCGAAAAAGTAATGTCCGATAACCCCGATTTAGAAACCCTACCCCTTAAAAAAGCAATTAAAGCAGACAGCGCCGTAAAATCCGCTTTAGGTGATGATTTACTCCATGATAATCAATTAGGTAAATTCATTTCAGCATCTAAAGGTGAGAGAGAAGTTGGACAACGAGGAAGAAAAACAGACCCAAATACTGTTGTAAGACCAAAGTCACCAACCGGTAAAGTAGGAAGACCCGGTTTAAGTAATGCCGAGAAAATCAAACAACAAAAAAATAAAGAAACCACTAAAACTTTTAGTATCGGTAAAGATAAAAAATACTATGCTTCTAAAAAAGTAAGTGGAGTTGATTCTGAAGGACCTACAGATTCTGAGCTACGTCAACTAGCAAAATCTGGTAAAAAAATTGAAAAATCTAAAGGTGCACAATTACAAATCCAAGAGAAATCTAAATTAGTTAAAGCATTCTTAAAAGATATGAGAGACCAGGGTATAGTAGATACAGCGAATCGTATTGTAGATAAAGAAAAATATGATAGTTCTTGGGAAAAAACCAAACCAGAAATAGAAGCGGCTGTTAAAAATATTAAATAATGTCTATAAAAGAAAGACTGATATATTTAATTATATTACTTCTAGGAGGTGTTTATATTTATTTTCTTATTTTTTCTAAAAGTGAGGATTACATAAATGTTTATAATTCTAAAATAGAAGAATTAAATCAAAAAATAGATTCAATTAATACTTTAAATAATCAATTAACCTTTAAAATAGACAATTTAAATGTTCAAATATCACAATTAGATCAACAATTAGATTTAAAAGATAATAAGATAAATAATTTAAAACATGAAATTAACACTAAAGTTGATGCTGTGGATTCTTTTAGTTATGGTGAGCTTGAAAAGTTTTTCACAAACCGCTACAGACAGTACCTCGATTCAATTACCCAAAATCGTAGCTCGTCTAGTAATTAAAGATCTTATAAAAGGGGATGGCGCTAAACAACAGTTAGTGTTTTTCGAGGATAAAATTAATTTTTTAAAACAAAAAATTTCTTTAAAGGATAGTGTTATTTTAAATTTAAATTTTAAATTATCTAATTTCAATTCACTTTCTCTACTTCAATCCCAACAATTAGAAATATCTCAACAGTTATCTAAAAGGTTAGAACAAGATCTAAAAAATCAAAAAGTTAAAACTAAATTATTTAAATATGGTAGTGGGGCCGCTTTATTAGGAGCAGCAACATTATTTTTAATAAAATAGTTATATGTCAGATATAAAACAAATAATTCGCTCTGAATATATTAAATGTGCATCAGACCCTGTGCATTTTATGCGTAAATATTGTTATATACAGCACCCACAAAGGGGTCGCATACAGTTCAATTTATACCCATTTCAAGAAAAAGTACTCAAGCTTTTTAGAGACCATGATTATACCACAGTATTAAAATCTCGACAGTTAGGTATATCTACTCTGGCGGCTGGTTATGCTTTATGGTTGATGACTTTCCATAAAGATAGAAACGTACTGGCATTAGCAACAACACAAGCTACTGCCCGTAACCTAGTAGGTAAAACCCAATTTATGTGGGAAAATCTACCTTCATGGCTTAAAATAGACTCAGCTGAAAACAATAAATTATCTCTTAGGTTAACAAATGGTTCAAAAATACAGGCAAAATCCTCAAATTCTGATGCTGCCCGTTCCGAAGCCGTTTCTTTACTAATAATAGATGAAGCAGCTTTTATTGATAATATTGCAGAAACATGGGCTTCAGCACAACAAACTTTAGCAACTGGGGGTGGAGCAATTGTATTATCAACACCCTATGGTACAGGTAATTGGTTCCATCAAACTTGGGTTAAATCCGAGGGGGGTGAAAATGATTTCTTACCAATTAAACTACCTTGGTATGTCCACCCAGAACGAGATCAAACCTGGAGAGATGCTCAGGATACTTTACTAGGAGACCCTCGATTAGCAGCTCAAGAATGTGATTGTGATTTTAGCACTTCAGGTGATATAGTGTTCTATAATGAATATTTAGAATATTACGAAAAAACATTTATAAAAGCACCACTAGAAAAACGAGGTGCAGACCAAAACTTATGGGTTTGGGAATCTCCAGACTACACTAGGGATTATATGGTAGTAGCGGATGTAGCTAGAGGTGATGGGAAAGATTTTTCTACTTGCCATGTTATAGATGTTGAAAGCAATGTACAAGTAGCTGAATATAAGGGTCAAATAGGAACTAAAGAATTTGGGCACTTATTAGTGGGGTTAGCTACGGAATACAATGAAGCTATGTTAGTAGTGGAAAATGCCAATATAGGTTGGGCTACAATACAGGTAGCAATAGATAGAAACTATTCTAACCTTTACTATTCACAACGGGGTGGAGAAGCAAATGCTGATTCGTATTTTGACAAATATCAAGACCACTCAAAAATGGTAGCTGGTTTTACAATGTCATCTCGAACTAGGCCTATGGTAATTGGTAAATTGCAAGAATATATAACAGATAAGGGAGTAACAATTCAATCACGAAGATTGATAGAAGAAATGAAAGTATTTATTTGGAAAAATGGTAGAGCTGAAGCCCAAAGTGGATATAACGATGATTTAGTTATGGCATTTGGTATTGGGATGTATATTAGAGATACTGCTTTAATTCAAAGACAACGTGGTTTAGAAACTACTAGAAATGCACTCAATAATATAACTGTGAATAGATCTTCCTATCAAGGTGGGTATTTTTCAACGAGCGCCGATAATCCTTACCACATGAAAACAGATCATGGCGGAGAAGATATTAGTTGGCTTATTAGATAATATTTATAAATAACAATTACAATATAATGGCGGATAAAAATTTATTTACTAGACTACAAAGATTATTTTCAACTGATGTTATCATCCGTAACGTAGGGGGAAACCAAATCTCGGTAATGGATAGTAATCAAATTCAAACAAATGGGGATCTACAAACAAATTCACTTATAGATAGATATCATAGAATATATTCAACAAACCCCACTTCACTCTATGGTTCTCAATTCAATCTAAACTATCAATATCTTAGACCACAACTATATTCAGAGTATGATGCAATGGATACAGATGCAATTATTGCTTCGGCACTAGATATTATAGCGGATGAATCAACTTTAAAGAATGATATGGGTGAGGTAATATCTATTCGTTCTTCAAATGAAAATGTACAAAAAATCCTATATAATTTATTCTACGATGTTCTTAACATAGAATTTAATTTGTGGGCATGGGTTCGTCAAATGTGTAAATATGGGGACTTTTTCTTAAAATTAGAAATAGCAGAAAAATATGGAGTTTACAATGTAATCCCTTATACCGCATACCATATAGAAAGAAACGAAGGATTTAATCCCGAAAACCCATCTGAAATTAGATTTAGATACTCTGCTAACGGGTTAGTAAATCCTAGTTCAGGGATGTATGCAACACCAAACCAACAAGATAATTTAAACTCTATTTTCTTTGAGAACTATGAAATAGCTCACTTTAGGTTAATAGGTGATACAAATTATTTACCTTATGGTAGATCATATATCGAACCCGCTCGTAAATTGTACAAACAATATACCTTAATGGAGGATGCAATGTTAATTCATAGAATTGCACGCGCCCCTGAAAGACGTATATTTTATATGAATGTTGGTTCTATCCCACCAAACGAAATAGATGCATTTATGCAGAAAACTATTTCAACTATGAAACGTACCCCCCATATGGATCAAAAGACAGGGGAATACAATTTAAAGTATAACATGCAAAACATGATGGAGGATTTTTATATCCCAATTCGTGGAAATGATACAACAACTAAAATAGAAACTACACCTGGTTTATCATATGATGGTATTAAAGATGTAGAATATTTAAGAGAAAAATTATTTGCTGCTTTAAAAGTGCCAAAAGCATTTTTAGGGTATGAAAAAGATTTAGAAGGCAAAGCCACTTTAGCAGCCCAGGATATTAGATTTGCTCGTACTATTGAACGCCTGCAAAGAATAATAGTATCGGAGTTAAACAAGATAGCATTAGTTCACTTATATTCTCAAGGTTATAGAGATGAATCTTTAACTAATTTTGAACTATCAATGCAAACCCCTTCAATTATATTTGAACAGGAAAAAATTGAATTGTTAAAATCAAAAACAGAACTAGCAATAACATTGAAAGAAAATCAACTTCTCCCAACAGAGTGGATATATGACAACATATATAACCTATCGGAAGACCAGTATGATGAATATAGAGATTTATTACGTGAAGATGCTAAAAGAACATTTAGATTAGCTCAAATAGAAAATGAGGGTAACGACCCTATTGAAACCGGTAAATCTTATGGTACTCCCCACGATTTAGCATCACTATATGGCAAAGGGAGAAAATCCTCGGACCCTTCAAACCTTCCTGATGGTTATAATGAAGACTCTGATTTGGGGAGGCCTAAAAATTCTATTACTAAAAGAGGAACTCAAGATAGTAATTTTGGTAAAGACCCCTTAGGTGTTAAACGTATGAAAGATACAGATAAGAATGATTCCAAAAACAGTAGAACGGATAGCAATAAAAGTGGTTTAGCTCTTGAAAGTGCTCAAACTTCTTATTTGAAGAATAAAAATATTTTCTCAAAACTAAATGAAAAAGTATCAATCTTTGAGCAGGATAGAGATAATAGCTCACTTTTAGATGAAAACCAATTGAAGTAGTAAAACCCTTATTATATTTATAAATAAATATATTTTTTTAGATGAAAATAAAACATAGTAAATTTAAAAACACCGGTATTCTTTTTGAACTTTTAGCTCATCAAATTACCGCTGACACTTTAAAGGGGGGAGATTCTCCTGCCATTGACATATTAAAAAAATTCTTTGTTAAAACCTCATTAGGACGTGAGTATAAATTGTATGAAACAATTTTAAAATCAAAAACGTTAAATGAAGGAAAGGCTAATATGATTGTGTCTACTATACTAGAATCTTCAATATCGTATAACAAAACCTCATTAAAAAAACAAAAATACAATTTAATTAATGAGATTAAAAAACATTATGATTTAGAAACCTTTTTTGGCACTAAAATCCAAAACTATAAAGAATTAGCAGCACTATACACTTTAATAGAAGGATATAGCTCCAGTAATGTCAATCCCATACAGTTAATTGAAAATAAAGTTGTTTTACTTGAATATCTAACGAAGCAAGACATAGAAGTTAAAAATGTTAAAGAAGACATACTTAAAGAATTCCAATCCTATGATAAGGATCTTAGAATTTTAACATATAAAGTATTATTAGAAAAGTTTAACAGCAAATATGATAACTTATCATATGAACAAAAACAAGTCCTTAAAGAATTTATCAACTCTGTAGATTCAACTCCAAGTTTAAGAGAATTTTACAACCGTAAAATCCAAGAATTAAAACACACATTAAAAGAACAATCTAAATCTATTAAAGATAAAGTCATTACCATTAAACTAAACGAAGTATCTAAATACTTAGTGGAATTAGATAAAACGTCTAGAGTTAATAACGATAATTTAGTTGATTTACTGCAATATTACGAATTAGTAAAAGAAATAAAACACTCAAATGGGTAAATACAGATACAAACTTAAGGAAGAACCCTTCTCACCAGGAGATACAAGTATAAGTAAAGGAATTAAATCTACAGTTAAAGATATTAATCCTACAACTGGTGCTATTTCTTGGGAAATAGATTATATCCCTAATATGACTAAGTTAGTAGAAGATGTTGATGAGTTAACTAAAACTGCTAAAGGTGTATATCAAAAAGCAAAAGACGATAAAAAGTTTTTAGACATTTACGAACAAGCTAGATCTTTAAGAAATACAATTCGTACCCACATTAGAAACCACTACCCCGAAGAATATAAAAAAGCCATGAACGAAGGGGCGAGTATAAATGAAGCATCACCTATTGTAGTAATTTATAAAGGAAGAAGATTAGTTGTCGAGCCTGAAGAATTCAAAAGACTTAAATTAGGTAAAGATATTGTAGGTATGAGTTCAAAACACCCAGGACAAGAAGAATGGATATTAGCTAAAGGAGATTGGAGTATAGAAGAAGAACTAACCGAAAATAGTATAGAAAAGGACATAGAACATTTATCTACGTTATCACCTGATGATCGTTTTTGGTATGTAAAAGACTTCCCAATGGAAAAATTAATAGACATGGCAGATCACCTCCAATTAGATTATGAAGACCATGATGATGTACAAGATAGGATATTGAGTAATTTTGAATACCTGTATGATGAAATTGAAGAAACATCAACATCAAATGGTGCTGGTGGGTATTTAACAAAATATGCTTTTAAACCGTCTAAAAATTCTAAAAAAATTAAAGAAGATATAGGAGCAACATTAGGTCCGGGACCAAAAGCAGGTCCTAAAGGTGTTGTAGACAACTATTATGTGTCTAAATTTGGGTATAAAATAGTAGATAGAAAAAAACAAGCAAAAGCATCAAAAACCATAGATTATAAAGATTTGTGGGGTAAAACTTATAATTAATATGTATAAATATAAATTAAAAGAAGAAGTAAAGGGTGTTGAACGTTTTCAAAATGAACGAATAGAATCCTTTGATATTTTAGAAAATCGTTTAAAAAACATACAAAAATACATTAGACAAAGTAAATTAGCTACCATCCGATACTATAATGAAAACCCACAAAGCTACTCTGTAGTAAAAGGCACAGATTTAGTTAGTGAATATTTTGACGATATAGAAACACTATTAAAAGAAGAATAAACTATGACATTACAAGAACAATACAACCAAATAAAAAATGGGGAAGGCTCTAAATACATTTTCCTTACAGAAGCTAAAAAACAGTTCCCTAATATTCTTACCAACCCTATGGGGTTTGAAGAAACATCTAAAATGTTAAAAACACGTGGTGTTATAACTGAAAATTATGTAGACCTTTATCCCATTAGTGTTATGGAGGCAACAGAAAAATTACCATTTGAAATTAAATACGCAGAATTTTTAGCTGAAGAAGCTAAATCTGTTGAGAAAAAAACAACAAAAGAAGTAGATGAGGTAAATGCTCATGGTTTTAATAATAAAGACAAATCTAATCTAGACAACCAAATAGGGCAAGAAGTACTTAACGGTATCTATTTTGAAGCAAAACAAAACCCAGACAAAGATTTAGAAGAAATCCGTAAAATAGTATCTAAAAACCTAGAAAAAGATGGACAGTACTATATGAAAAATGCTGCTTTCGGAATCGAAGGTTTAGGATATCAAGAAACAGAAGTTGAAGAAGTATCGGGTAAACATAAATCATCAGGATATTCCGATAAACTAAAAAAGTTAGTTAAAGAATCATTAATGAGGTCTTTAAATAATCCCCTAAAAGAATCTAATGAATTTGGGGGAATGGGTCTAATAGTAAGAGGTAAAACACCCCAAGATAACGATTTGATAGACCAAGCGATAGAGGAAAGTGGGTTTTATGGTATTTATAATTCTCAAGAAGATTATTGGTTTTTTCCTGAAGAAGGAGATCAATCTACTATGGATAAACTTGAAAATGAGCTTGAAACTATTTTTATACAAAAAGGTGCAGATGTTTCGTATGAAGGTCAGTTTAATGAATCCTTGAAAGAAGAAACCCAAATTGAAGAAACACCAAAACCCGACTTTGCAGACATCGATGGAGATGGAGACAAAGAAGAACCAGTAAAAACCGCAGCAAAAGATAAGAAAAAAATGAAAAAGGATACATTAGAATCTAGATTAGCAGAAATAGATAAGCAAGGTGCTGTAGTTGCCTTAGAAGCCAAAATAGAAATGGTTGGGGAGGCTATAGAAACTAAAAACTCAAGAATATCAATGATTTCAGAAGATGAAAACCTATCCGAACTTGTAGACAAAAATAAAATCAAGGCTATGCAGCGAGAAGTTAAAACTCTTGAAAACCAAAAAGCTAAGATGGAAAAAGTATATGAGAAAATGTGTGGTAAAACATATTCTAAAATGGAGGTTGTAGGAGAAGTAGATACAGATGAATCAATATAATTATAATGAAAAAACTACTAATAGAAACTCATTTCCTAAAGGTATCCCCTACCTCCTTAACTGAAAACGTTAATAGAGAGAATGGAAATCTTTTAGTTGAGGGTGTACTAGCCACTGCCGAAATAAAAAATGGAAATGGCCGTTATTACTCTAAATCTTTATGGGAACGTGAGATGGATAAATACAATGAGCTGATAAAGCAACGTAGAGCCATGGGCGAATTAGACCATCCTGAATCTCAAGTAATAAACCTAAAAAACGTTTCTCATCTTATCCAAGAATATTGGTGGGACGGGGATAACGTAATGGGTAAAATAGAGATCTTACCCACCCCCTCAGGTAACATTCTTAAGGAACTTATTAAAAGTGGAGTATCTTTAGGAGTATCATCTAGAGGAATGGGTTCATTAGAACAAAATGGTAGTGTAATGGAAGTACAAGATGATTTTGAATTATTATGTTGGGACTTCGTTTCAACACCTTCAAATCCAGGTTCATATATGCATACACTAACTGAAGGTAAAAATACAGTAACTTATAATTACACTAAATTAAATTCAATTATACACGAAATTCTTTGTTCAAAGGGTTCATGTTCTTTAATATAACAAACACCAAATAACAAAAAAACAATGAATAATTTCGATTTAAAAAAATATTTAGCCGAAGGTAAGATATTTAAAGAAGAACAACAATCTTCTAACCCCCATTAAGTAATGTTGGAAATTTAAAACAACAATTACAAAAACTTGAAGATTTTAGAGTTGAAGTTAACAACATGGTTGTTGATCTAAATACAGAAGATGATAATTATGATGAAATTGAAGATTTTATTACTATAGATTTTGAGGCATCAATTCTTAATTTAATGCAAGAATTAGAAAATTTTATAGAAGAACTTGAATAAAAACTTTTCTTCGGACGCTACCGAAGGCCGATTGCCCTCCAAGAATATTATCCTTGGGTTAACCCTTACAGAAATGTGAGGGTTTATTTTTTCTTTGCATTTTTCACCTTTTTCTACATATGTATAATCACAATACACCATTCCTTATATGGTGTTCATAAAAAAATAATTCCTATTACAGTTCACTCAATAACTGTATTTCACAAACTAAAATTTTGCGACTATGCCAACAAACCGAGATTTGTTAAAGGAAGCTATTGCTGATGCAAAAACAGTTAAAGAAACTGCGATTGCTAACGCCAAAGCTGCTTTAGAAGAAGCATTCACGCCTCATTTAAAATCCATGCTATCTGCTAAGTTAGAAGAAATGGACCGAGATGAAGATGGAGAGCTTGAAGAAATGGATGCTTATAGTTTTAAAGAAAAAAATGGAGATTCAATAGATACTGCCCCTAGAAAAGTAGGTCAAACTACAGTTCAAGAGGAAGAAGAAGTTGAAGAAGAATTTAATCTTGACGAATTATTAGCTGAACTTGGAGAAGATAAAGAATCAGAAACCATGAACGAAGAATTAACTGAAGAAGAAGATGAACAAGAAGCAGAAGACTTAGATGTTGATGCTGAAGGGGAATCTGATGATGAAATTGATTTAGAGGACATGACAGAAGAAGATTTAAAATCTTTTATCGAAGATGTAATTAAAGATATGGTTGAAGCAGGCGAATTAGAAGCTGGAGAAGAAATGGAAGACGGAGCAGACATGGAAGACATGGAAGCAGAGGATGAAATTGAAATCGAAGGTGATGACGAAGCTGAAGAAATCATGGAAAATGAAGAAGTAGAAGAATATGGCAACCCTAGAATGCAAACCCGAGCAGATCAGGCAGCAGGGGGACTTGAAAACATCCATAATGCTCTTAAGGCATTAATCAAAATGGGTGGAGAAGCTGGTGTTAAAGCTGGTGAGATCTTAAAATCTATGGCTCAAGGTGTACATTCCTCTAAAATGGAAGAAGAAGTTGAAGAAGCTAATGAAATGGACGACATTGAAGAACTTAAAAAAGAACTTCATGAAGTTAATTTACTAAACGCTAAATTACTTTACACTAACAAAATCTTCAAAGCTAAAAATTTATCGGAAGATAAAAAAGTAAAAGTGTTGAAAGCTTTTGATAAAGCCGAAACCGTTAAAGAAGCAAAAGTTATTTATGAAACATTAAACGAGGGATTATCTTCTAGCATGTCTAGACCTATCTCTATGGTTAATGAAATCAAAAGCAGCGCTTCAAAATCATCAGGATTTATTCCTACAGTAAAAAGTCCAATTGTTGAAAATGATGCTTTCTATAGAATGCAACGTTTAGCAGGGATTATTAAAGAAAATTAATTTTAAAACCAACACAAACTAAAAATCATGAGTTTACAATCTCTTTTAGAAAGTGCAAACCCATATCACTCAGTACAGAGTGATGCAGCTCGCTTAGCGACAAAATGGGAAAAAACAGGTTTATTAGAAGGATTAAAAGGTGCTTCTAAAAACAATATGGGACTTATGCTTGAAAATCAAGCTAAGCAATTAGTAGTAGAATCATCTCAAACAGGTGGTGGTACTTCATCAACAGGTGGGTTCACAGCAGGTAATGGTGAGCAGTGGGCAGGTATTGCTTTACCTTTAGTAAGAAAAGTATTTGGTCAAATCGCAGCTCAAGAATTTGTATCTGTACAACCAATGAACTTACCTTCAGGTTTAGTATTTTACTTAGATTTCCAATATGGAAATGATAGAACTGCATTCTCAAAAGGATCTTCATTATACGGTGATGTTGAGGGATTTGCTTCAAATGGAACAAATGGTGGTTTATACGGAGCAGGTCGTTTCGGATACTCAATCAATAACACTTCATCTGCCGTATCAGCAGCAACACAAGCTACAGCTTCTTGGTCAGATGTAAATTTTGACTCAGAATTTTCAGCATCTGCAACTGGTGGGGATCTACGTAAAATTACTGTAAATTTAGCAGGTAAAAAGGCTGACTTTAACGGTGCTAGAGGATTTGTATTGACTGGAGCTAATTTAACAGCAGCAGAAAATAACCCAGCATTTACTTCAGTTAATGGTGATAATGTATCTTTTATTATTAATGTCGCAGATGAAACTGCAGCAGGTGCAACAGGAGCATATGTCGTTGAATATCAATTACAACCAACTGATGTAAACAGAGGTGATTTTGAAGATGGAAATGCAGCACTTAATACATCAAATTCTCCAAGTATCTCAATTCCAGAAATCAACGTACAGATGAAATCATCTTCTATAGTTGCTAAAACTAGAAAATTGAAAGCAGTATGGACTCCTGAGTTTGCTCAAGACTTAAATGCTTATCATTCAATTGATGCTGAAGCGGAATTAACTTCTATCTTATCTGAGTACATCTCTTTAGAGATCGATTTAGAAATTTTAGATATGTTGATGGAAAATGCTTCTGCAGGAACTGAAGTATGGTCAGCAGTTAACAATAGATCAATCGTTAACGATGGAGCTAATGGGGTTGTTAATGATAATCTAGGATTCTACAACTCACAAGGACAATGGTTCCAAACTTTAGGAACTAAAATCCAAAAATTATCTAATGTTATACACCAGAAAACTCTTAGAGGTGGTGCTAACTTTATGGTATTATCACCAGCAGTATCTACAATCATTGAATCTATCCCTGGTTTTGCTGGAGATGTAGATGGTCAAGTAGACAAAATGAGCTATGCTTTCGGAGTACAGAAAGTAGGTGTATTAGGTGGTGGTAAGATTAAGGTATACAAAAACCCTTACATGGTTGAAAACCAAATCCTATTAGGATTTAGAGGAACTCAATTCTTGGAAAGTGGAGCTGTATTTGCTCCTTATATCCCATTAATCATGACTCCATTAGTATACGATCCAGATACTTTTACACCAAGAAAAGGATTATTGACTCGTTATGCTAAGAAAATGGTACGTCCTGAATTCTATGGTAAAATCCAAATCTCAGGTTTAAATACTATCTAATCAGATATTTAAATCTTTATCAGTAAATCAACCCGGCTTATGCCGGGTTTTTTATTTTATTAATATTTATAATAAACCCAAAATAGTTATTATATGCCTTCAAAACACCACACTGATACCGTATTCGCCCAAAAACGAAAACCAAAGAATCCAATTAAGTTTAACGTTCAATTAAATGATGAACAAAAATTAGCAAAACAACTTATTTTAGAAAACCCCATTACTATATTAAGAGGAATGGCAGGTTCCGGTAAAACTTTAGTGGCAACTCAAGCAGCCCTAGATTTATTGTTTACAAAGCAAGTCGATAAAATTATTATTACACGTCCTACAGTATCTAAAGAAGATATAGGATTTCTACCTGGAGATATTAAAGAGAAAATGGATCCCTGGTTAGCACCCATCTACCATAATCTATATATGTTATACGGTAGAGAAAAAGTAGATAAAGAATTAGCAGATGAAAATATAGAAATAGTACCCTTTGCATTTATGAGAGGGAGAACATTTTTAAATTCCTTTGTAATAGTAGACGAAGCCCAAAACGTAACCCATAACCAAATGGAAGCAGTTATTGGGAGACTAGGTAAAGAATCTAGAATGGTAATTTGTGGAGATATGGCTCAAATAGATCTTAAAGATAAAAGGGAAACAGGGTTTAGTTTTTTAAGTAGAATTGAAGAACAAGTAGAAGGTTTTAAAATCTTTACTTTAGAAAAAAACCATAGACACGAAATAGTATCTCCAATTCTTTTAGTATATCAAAATTTTAGAGATTAACATATTTTTATATATTTATAACAAAACATAAATAATGGCTAACATTCCTATATATAATGGTAATCCTACTTGGGCATCTGATTTAACTCCTTTTGGGTTTTACGATGCCGAATCTCAATTCCAAACTGATGCTGTTAAAGTAGCAAAATTTTGTGCCCAAAGATTAGGATATCCTTTAACTGAAGTAGAACTTCAAGATATGAATTTCTTCACAGCCTTTGAAGAAGCAGTTACTACTTATGGTAATGAATTATACTCATATAAAATCAGAGACAACCAATTATCTTTTGAAGGTTTACCTACTGGGAGTAATTTAAATACTAGTATTGTATCCCCAAGCTTTGAACCTATTGTTAAATTAACAGAACAATATGGTGTTGAATCTGGAACTGGGGGTAACGTTTCATATTATAAAGGCTCAATTCCCCTTACTTCTTCAATCCAAGATTATGATTTAGCAGAATGGGCTACATCTCAAAATATTACAGGTGGCATTGAAATTAAAAGGGTATTTTACCAAGAGCCACCTGCCATAACTAAATTCTATGACCCACATTCAGGAACTGGGTTTGGGTATCAATCAATGATGAATAGTTTTGGGTTTGGGGCTATGAGTCCTGCTATTAATTTTCTAATGATGCCCTTAAATTTTGATCTACAAACAATTCAAGCAATTGAAATGAATGATCAAATACGTAAATCAAACTTCAGTTTTGAGATTAAAAATAATAAAGTAAAAATATTTCCTATTCCTATACTTAATGCCGGAAATTTATTTTTTGAATATATAAAGAGAGAAGATAGAATAAATAGTAGTATAACATCTGCACCCGATAAAGTTTCTAATGTTTCTAATACCCCATATGATAATCCTACATACTCAAGTATAAATTCTGTAGGACGTCAATGGATATTTGAATATACACTAGCAATATCTAAAGAGATGTTAGGGTATGTACGAGGAAAATATAGCAATATACCAATCCCAAATTCAGATGTAACATTGAACCAATCAGATCTAATATCAGCGGCAACATCAGAAAAAACATCTTTAATTGAAAGATTAAGAATATATTTTGATGAAACCTCTCGTAAATCTTTATTGGAAAGAAGAGCACAAGAAACTGAACATAAACAATCGGAATTAAGACAAGTTCCATTTACAATTTACGTAGGATAATGTGTGCAATGTTTGGAACATCAAGAGATGTAAGTTTGGTACGAAGATTAAATCGTGAGTTAATGGGTAACATTATCTCCCAACAATCTTCTTTTTATAAATTTAAACTTGAAGAAACTAAAGTTAATTTATATGGGGAGGCAGCGGGTGAAAAATATTATGATGGTCCCTTTTTATTTAACTGTTTAATCTCTAGAGAAAACCAACAGTATTCTGTTGGGGATATAGGAGTAGGATACAACCAACCCATTACTTTTGCATTTCTTAGAGATGATTTAGTAGATGCTAGTATTGTACCCGAAGTAGGAGATATAATTTTATATCAAGAAGGGTATTATGGAGTTCAATCCACAATTTCTAACCAATATTTTACAGGCAAAAACCCAGATTACCCCAATAACAATTCTGATGGTACACCAAACCCCTTAAACGCAGGTTTAGAAAATTTTGGAACTAATTTATCTATAATATGCAGCACTTACTACATCCCAAGTGATAAAGTAAACATTTCACCATATAAAGAGAGGTTTTAAATTATAAAAACATATGTATAAGTATGACACAATATAGAAAACCTATACCCAAAACCCAAAAGGAAATAAGTGGAGGATTACAAGAACCCTTTGATAGACATAGAGGGGATCCTAATCTTAACGTTAATCCTAATGAAAGTGAAACCGGAATATCTTTTAATAGATCTACTAAATTAAGTTTCAAAGGGGATACTTCTAAGCCTTTTTCTATTGGTATTAAAGATTTAGATGAAGCAGTTTTTTATTACTTTGAAAATGTTATACAACCCTTTATTTACCAAAATGGAGAGAGAAAGAATGTGCCCCTAATTTATGGTTCTCCTGAAAGATGGAAATCATTCCAAAAAGATGGGTACTATAGAGATAAAAATGGGGCAACTATGCTCCCTGCAATTATTATTAAAAGAGACAATATAGCTAAAGACAGATCAGTAGCTAATAAATTAGATGCTAACATGCCTAATTTATATGGTTCTTTTCAAAAGGCATTTACACCCAAAAACTTTTATTCTAACTTTTCAACACTAAACAATAGAATCCCAGTTAAACAATTCCATGCAGTAGTAATCCCAGATTATGTTACTCTAGAATATAGTTGTATTATACAAACATATTATATGGAGCAACTAAATAAAATAATCGAAGCTGTAGAATACGCTTCAGATGCATATTGGGGCAATCCCGAGAGATTTAAATTTAGAGCTTTTATAGATAATTTTACAACATCAACAGAGTTAAGTGAAGGACAAGACAGATCAGTTAAAGGTACATTTACCATTAGATTAAGAGGATATATAATACCTGAAGTATTACAAAAAGATTTGAATTCTATTAAAAAATTTAATTCAAAATCCAAACTTATTATTCAAATGGAAACTACATCAAATTCTGATATATTTGATCCAAATGTAACTAAACTTAAAGATGGTAGAACAAGGCGTCAAAGAGAAATTGATGGTAGGATAAGTTCACTAGGAGAAATCACACCCGGAAGAGAAGTCCAATCACAAGATCCAGGTTCCGAATTAAGATCTTAAAATATAGAACATGAGTAACGTTAGATTTATAGATTCACTTAAGGTAGGTTCCTATATTATTGAAAATCCTTTTACAGGGAGCTACATAAATATAGGTAATAATGTTAACAATTATTTATTAACTGCTACTGGTGAAGAAGATACAATAAAGGGGGAACCAGAATTAGTATTTGATTCTCTTAATTTGCGTATTGGGGGAGAACCTAGTGGTGAAGCTAGGTTAGAGATTACACACACCTCAAGTGTAGACAATCTCTTACTTATAAAAAATACAGATACAAACACGGGTATTAAAATAAACAATGAAGGAACTTTTCAACTCCTTGAATTTCCTGTATTGCCTACTGCAATAGCAGGTGCCGTTGCATATAGCTCCTCAGGGTTTTGGGTAGGAGTAGAATAAAATCAATATGTATAATAAAATAATAAAATAATAAAATAATAAAATAAATGGCAACATGGAAAAAAGTCGCGATATCAGGCTCCAATATATCGCAATTCAATAATGATTCAAATTATATAGTTAATGGTCAGAGTGGAGTTGTTCTCACAGGTTCATTTAGTGGGTCCTTTGTAGGAACAACTGATCTACCAGATTTAACAGATGGGAATGGTATTGCCGATTTTATCTATGATGGTTCAACAACCTCTACCATATCAGTACAATCAAATACAACTACAGGTGGTAATATTAAACCTATATCTGTAACCCCTAATGGTGTAGGTTTTGATATCTCAACTATTGATGGTAATGGTATAGGCTTATCAGGTGGTGAATTAATAGTTAATGTAGACAATTCATCTATTGAAATTAATGCTGATTCCTTAAGAGTTAAAGCTGCAGGTGTAACTAATGCAATGTTAGTTAACGATGGGTTTGTGCTTGGTACTACTGATATTTCGTTAGGTGCTACTGGTTCTACAGTTAATGGTTTAACACTTACTAACGTAATAGCAGCAGGTTCATTTAGTGGTTCATTTAGTGGTTCTGCTACTTTACCTCCCTTAGTAGATGGTAATGGTATAAACGACTTTACATACAATGGTTCAACCGGAGCTACAATATCAGTTCAAACTGATGGTTCAACTTTAACTACAGGAGTAAATGGTGTTTCTGTAGCAGCCAATGGGATTACAGCAACACAATTAAACACTTCAATAGCCGGTACAGGTTTAGCTGGTGGTGGTGGAACAGCTCTAAGTATTAATTTAAATGAACTTACATTAGGTTTAGGATTAGATGTAGGAGGTAATGCTACAACACTAAATTTAGATCTTACTGAAGTAATATCAACAGATGGTGTTAACAGAGTATTAACCTCAGATGGAGATGGTACTTTAACAGCAGAACCAAACTTTGCGTTTGATGGTGTTACTTTAACGGTAACAGGTAACCAAACCATTTCAGGAAACTTAACAGTACAAGGTACAGCATCTTTTCAAAATACTACAAATTTAGATATAACGGATAGATTTATTCGTTTAGCATCTGGGTCAGCTACTGCGGGAGATGGGGGTATTGTAGTTCAACAAACTGGTACTACTAATGGTGAATTATTTGGGTTCGACTCTGGTACAACTCGTTGGGCGGTAACTAGCTCATTTGACGCGTCAACCTCGGCATTTACACCAGATGCATTTATGGCGGCCGCAGTAGTTGGAACAGGAATAGACCCAACATCAGCACCCGCTAGATACACAGCAAAAGGTAACATTTTTGTAGGTACAGATGAAGGTATTTGGATTTATTCATAATATATAAAAAAATAGTTGTATAAAAAAATATTAAAAAGGTTTATGAGCTTTAAAGCAGGAAACACAGAAGTTGGAGGGATCCCTATAAACAATATAGGTTCCTCCACTCCTAATATCACACAGGTAGAACTTTCAGAAAAAGAATTAGAATTTCTCTTAGTAACAATCAAAAATGGTTTATTCAAAGGAGAATATGTTGAGGTACTTTATAATTTAACTTTGAAATTGCAAAAACATTTTGTAGATTTAAGAAATAAAAATAATAGTTTATGATGATATATACCCTTGAAGATTTAAATTTAAGAGAAATCAAAGCATTACGTAAATCCCTAGATTACATCCCTATTACAGGGGTAGATGCTGCTTTTATAGCAATACTGCAAAATAAAATTTCTACACAAATTTTTCAAATAGAAGAATACCTTCAAACCGAAGAAAATGATAAAAATACTTTACTCCAAAAGGCTATAGAAAAAGATCCTGACATTAATAAAACTACTATTAAGGGGAATAAAAAGCCTTAATATTTATAACTATATTATAGGCCCGTAAGGGAAGTGGGCAGGCAATCCTGTAACCAACCATAATTCTATTTAAAAAATGCCAAATTGGAAAAAAGTAATAGTCAGTGGATCTAACGCTGAACTAAATTCTCTGAATGTATCAACTTCGCTAACAGCAAGTAACATTCTAATATATGGGTCGGGTTCTACCATACTAGACATACAGGGTTCACAAGGTCAGTTGTTTTCTGTTACGGATAGTTTGACAGGTGACTTGTTTGCGGTATCAGACATATCTGGAATACCAATATTAACAGTTAATTCAAGTGGTGCTGTAGACATTGGTGGTAACCTAACAATATCTACAATTGCTAATGCAACTATAGACACAGATAAATTTCTAGTTAGTAATTCAGGACTTCTTAATTATAGAACAGGAGCAGAGGTACTCTCTGATATTGGTGGAGCGCCTGCAACAGGTGGATCTTATTTACCTTTAGCTGGTGGCACACTGACTGGGACTAATGGCGTTGTTTTCCCTGATACTTTTAAACTAAATCTAGGAACAGATTCAGACCTTAAGCTATATCACGACGGAAGTAATAGCTATATACAAGATGTTGGAACTGGTATGTTAGCTATCGATACAAATGGTACTGATGTTAGAATTACAAAAACTGATAATGAGTTTATGGCTAAGTTTATTACTGATGCTGAAGTTCAATTATATTATAATGGTTCTAAAAAGTTTGAAACTACAAACACAGGTATAAGTATAGGTGTAAATTCTATAATTCCCTTTGCTGGTAACACAAACGCAGGATATTGGTTGTATGGAACTCATGCACATGGATTTGTTTCTAACGCAAATGGTGATTTAAGAATACTAGCATTAACTCCCGGTGGTCAAAAAGAAGTTTTAAGAAGTTATATAACCACTGCAAGTAAATTAATTATTGATGGCAATAACTATTATAACGTTGGAATAGGTACAACAACCCCTACAACTAAACTAGACGTAAACGGTGTAATCACTGCATCAGGTGGTAATTCAACACAATGGAACACAGCATATACACATAGCACGTCAACTCATGCACCAAGTAATGCTACACCAGATCAAACACCTGCTGAATTATTAGCAGCAATTAAAACAGTTGATGGTGTTGGTTCAGGATTAGATGCCGATTCAGTTGACGGATATAACCCCGAAGAGGGTTTAGTTGCGAATTCACTAATGAAACGTGACGGAAGTATAAATGTTCAAGCAAGGAGGTTTATAGGAGGATATAGTAATAGCACAGATGGACAGTTAAACCAGCCATTTAAATTAGCTGTAGACCAGAACTCATACATGGTAGCAGCAGCAGGAGATACTTGGGGCTTATTCTGGGCTGGAAATAGTGGGGCACGATACGGTACAAATGGTAACGGTGGACCCGGTAACATATGGGGTAATTCAACCAATCCTAATGAATTTGTGTTTGTTGGTAGTGATAACACAAAATGGACAGTTAACGGTAATAATGGAAACACTTGGCAGAGTGGGACTATAACAGCAGCAGGAGATATTAGTTCAAACGGAACATATTACATAGGAGATAGTAAAAATATAATACAATTCTCGGACAGCTGGTTAAGAATAAATCCAAGTAACCATTTTGGATCAGGTATATACTGTGGAACAGGTATACTAAGAACAGATGGAGAATTACAAGTAGGAAATGCAGGAGATCAATTTAGAGTAAGCTCTACAGGTGATATTAGGATTAATAATAATGCACTAATAAACTACCAAAGTAACGTAGATGTAACTGGATTAGAGCTAGTAGCACAAGTAGCTATAGCAACTTACACAGCGGCATTCTTTGATTATGTTATCAAGAAAGGAACTAATGTTAGAGCAGGCGTTGTTTATGCATGTCATGACGGAACCAATGTTGAGTTCTCTGAAACGTCTACAGTTGACTTAGGAAATACATCAGACGTAGTCTTAAGTATAGATATATCAGGAGGTCAAATGAGACTATTGGCAAACGCAGCAACAACAAGCTGGAGTGTTAAATCTTTAATAAGAGCAATATAATATGGGAATATATAGAGGACCTGTTTACAACAGTGTTAGCGAAATCACTGGCCCTACTGGCTGGTACAACGTACAAACTACACTCGGACCAACCTTAGTTTGGGTTGATCAAGATTACGATGGTGGTGGATGGGTATTGGCTCTTGCAAATAGAAGATATACTTCAGGTATGAATAACTTAACATATGATAATGCAATCAATACTGTTAATTATAGAACCGATGGTACTGATGATAGTACAAATACAACTTTACCAGTTTCTCGTCAATTATTAGGAAAAGACCTTACTGATGTTAATGTATTTTTAGGATTAAAATATTGGAGTGAGTTGGCAGGTAGAGAATCTTCAAATAATACAACAGTTGTACAATTCGTATCAGCAACAAATGGTACGGCTTTAAGTGCAACGAGTTCACATAACCACAGACATAGATGGAGAGCTGCTGGATTTAATGGTAATTATGGTTTTACCTCTGCTGTAAGTATTGCAAATGAGGTAGGTGGAGTATCTCCTGGTATGTTATCACATGCAGGAAGTAGTAATCCATTATCAACATATGATAATGATAATGATTCCAATGGTGGAAGTTGTTCGAGTTATTATAACAACAATCCGTGGTGGTATAGTTCGTGTTGGGGTGGAAATCAGTTCGCTGGTGGAGGATATAATGACGGTCCTTATTGGACAAGTTCTACATCCGAATATAGTTATCAGTATGGGGCAATTTATATAAAATAAATATGATTACAGAAATAAAAGATATGAAATTAATTTTCTCACGGCCAAATTCCACTCAATGGAAAAAGGTTGTTGAGGATTTAGATGGTAATTTAATTTACGAGGAACTTAATGCAATATTTGATGAACCAACTTCGGAAGAATTTGATGCATGGGAAGCTCAAACATTAACAATACCACATTGGAATATTGTTGAAATAGAAAGATTTATATAAAGATATGTTTGAAAATAGAAGATGGTTGGTAATACCAACAAGTATAATAGGTACTATAGATTTTAATCAGGTTCAGCAATCTGGAGAAAATAATTTAAGATTATCTATAGATGAATCTGAGACATTTATTAAGTATGATGTTAATGTAGTTGAAGAAACTTTTGACACAACGTATATAAACCCAGAGACAGAAGAAGAAGAAACTTATACGACTGAAAAAGGAGTATATGGAAGACCTTCAATATATAGTGAGGATTATATAGAATATAATCATGCAGATATCTTAGAATTATTATCAACCGAGGTTTGGACCTCACCAATGGAAGAAATATAATATGGCTACAATAGGGGGACCGGATAAATTTGGGTTATGGTCTGATGCCGATCTAAGATCAGGTACAAACTCTTCATGGTCTTTAGGCACATATGTGGGGTCTGGGGGACCTAATGGCGATCCTTATATACAAGTAGTAGGAGGGGGTGGTGGTGGTTACTTAACAAATAGAATTGAGGTGGATACGACTAAATCATACCAAATGGTACTTTATGCAAAAACTCTTTCACCCGGAAGCTCTGGTAATAACCCAGGAGGCCATTTAGGATTTGCATGTTACGATATAAGTGATAATTTTATAGATTTACGACAACTTAAAGGTATCGGAGACACCCAATTGACCCGAGCTGCTTCTCCCGGAGACACTACTATTTATGTTTCGAACGCATCAGGATGGAGTAATGATGCAAATTCAATCTTTAGGAACTATATGTTATTTGGAGGACAATATCCTTATTCTGTTGGCTATTCTCGCTATACAGGTATATACAATCAAAACGGTATTACTAATTTAGGAGGAGGAGAATATTCTGTTACTCTTTCCTCGGGTTTACCTACATGGTCTGATGCTTTAGTTGGAGGGGTATACCCGGTAGGTACATATTTTGCAAACGGTAGAGCAGGAGGAACATATAACTATGCGTTAGGTAACCCAACATTTCCTACTACATGGACTAGGTACTCTACTCCTGTTTTTACTGGAACTAGTAGAAATAGTGATTACCCCTTCAGACATGGAACTAAATTTATTAGATTCTTATCATTAAGAAATTATAATAGAAGGACAGAATCCCCACAAGATCATGTATGGGGGTTGAGTAAGTTCTTTTTCGGTAGAGTTGAAGGCAATAGAGATTACCCCCTAACAAGAATATAAAACATATGAGCAGTATAGTAAAAGAAATAGAAATTGAAGAAAATAAAGTAGTATATATACTCTCTACTTTTGATAATGGAGATGAAGTAATAACTGAAAAATAATGTATACAGGACCAAACATAGAAAGAGACGGATTAGTATTTGGATATGATACTGGGTATGGAGTGGCTGATAATTCTACTGCTACTAGGTTTTATAAAGGAAAGCCCGTAGTAAATATGCTTAGTTACGGTGATGATTTTAATTCATGGACGAAAGCAAAGAACTCAGGATCATATCCAACTATAAACACAAAAATAAAAGAAGGTCCTATTGCTGGAACAATGGCGGATAGATTATCATTACCTTCTGATGGGAGTTACCCTAGAATATATCAAAATTTTACACCAACATCTACAACTGCACATGTTTTTTCCGTATGGCTGAAAGGTGAAACTACAGGTCAAGGTTGTTTTGTTGGAGCGTTTAGAAACAGCCCGTGGAGCTCACCTTCTAGTACTAATTTTAATATCACAACAGAGTGGGTGAAATATAGTTTTAGTATAAATCCAGCGGACACTACGTCACACCAAATATACATAGGATCACATAATAGCCATGGAGGAAAATCATTCTTAATATCTAAAGCTCAATTAGCTCCAGGAACTATCTCCTCTCCATTTACTAATGGAACTAGATCATCTACAGATGCTTTAATTGATTTAAAAAAATCAACCAATATAGATTTATCTAATGTATCTTTTGATTCAACAGGGCAACCTGTATTTGATGGGACTGATGATTTTATACGCATACCTGACGATCCCTTATATAGGTTAACTAGTACCGGCACATTAGAGGTATTATGTAAGCCAACTGACTTATTACAAGGACAATTTGCTGGATTAGTAGGACAAACCACAGGTGGTAGTTCAGGACAACAAGCATATTATCTACATTGGAGAAAAACAAGCAATCAGTTGAGGGGGGGTATAGCAACCTCCGCTGGGGTGAGTAATCTGATAGCATTTACTTTACCCACCGATACAAATTGGATTCATTTAGTGTTTACGTGGGATGGTTCATTTTTGAATTTATATAGAAATGGTATTTCAGCAGCAACACCAGTCGCTCAAACCATTAATGCACAGGTACTATCCACTAATGTGGACATTGGCGGAAGGATGTTTCAACAAACAATTGGTACAGGTGGTGGTGAGTTTAACGGCCAGATTCCAATAGTGAAAATATACAACCAAGCATTATCAGCAGAAGAAGTAAAACAAAATTTTAACGCATACAAGAATAGATTTAACTTATAAACGTATATTTATAATCGTACCTTTTGGACAATGAAAAAAGGATAAAACTATGGCAAACGAATTTAAAGTAAAAAATGGCCTTATTGTTGGAGGCGATTCTACATTTTCAGGAAATATAACAATTCCTCAAACAGCAGCAACAACAGACACAGACAAATTTGCTGTTTTAGACAACGGTATAATAAAATTTAGGACAGGTGCCCAGGTGCTATCTGATATAGGAGCACAAGTAACAGGTAGTTACGATAACTACGTTTCTTGGACTTTACAAGCACAAAACCAGGGCGGAGCTTCTTTAGGTACTTCTACAATTACAAGTAGCGATACTGC
>Ga0222711_1000116_pt1 | contig 25970 bp, 31 predicted proteins | sample AntAcemetage1699_FD_179814 | JGI IMG/M metagenome (GOLD analysis project Ga0222711, IMG submission 179814) | Saline water microbial communities from Ace Lake, Antarctica - #1699 | ecosystem: Environmental > Aquatic > Non-marine Saline and Alkaline > Saline | place: Antarctica: Ace Lake...
AATTGAATGATTCAATATGTTCTTTTCCATGTTAATACATATGACATCATCTTTCGGTATTTCCAATAATTCCGATAGACGAGTGATGACAAATTCGCGGGTAGGATTTTCCATATTCTTATATAACATACGCAACACCTTTTTAAGGCAATTTTAGTGAGAATTATGTATTCTCAGTGAAATTGTGTTTACTTAAGGTTTAGGAAGGCCTTTGTAAGGATCGTTACGCTTACAATCCCCCATATTTTCAGGCGAACATTTATCGAAAAACTGTCCTACACGGCGCACGGGGTTGGTGTCCACAAGGCCGTACTTGTAATCCGCTTGTTGTGAGCGGTACTTCTCACTAAAGACGAAACGGGGGTCATTTCCTGATATAGAACCCTGACAACTGATGTAATACACAATCAAAAGTAGGGCGATTGCGACGAGAATCATTGTTCCGCGATGCATTGTAAATATATCTTTTATCAATATTTTTTTATATAATGAAAGTAAGATGACTAGAGCTGTTCTTATACATGAAACGATAAATCGTATAGAAGAAATAGAATTTGATATCGAACCATCTAAAAATGAAATTTTTAAAATACTTTTGGGTCGAGCGACATTTATTGGTCAGTGGCCTGAAATAGATGTTGTCATAATGAAACCTGAACATGGTCTCATAGACAATGAGAACATATTACCATATCCATTTCATGGAGAAGACGTGAAAGGTAAAATATTACTCATTCGTATGGATATTAATTCAAATCCACAAGATTTTACATTACGTGAGTATGAACTACTTGGAATGCGGGATGAAGGCGTCGTCGTTTAGGACAGCATTCGCATATTTCATACAAAGTTGAAAGTGTATATATGCCCAATCAGTGGGAATATCTACAGATGGTTTACCTGGTAAGGGGTTGCCATTAACTGCTGCCATGATGTCAATTTTTTCACCATTCATAGACTGGCCTGTTTTATTACCAACCGTCTTCAACCACATTACATGCTTTTCATTATTACAATCGAAACTTCGGATGAAGTGTGCCATATGTATTATATATGATTCTTTTCTATAAGTAAACGTGCACTTGGATCGGTAACTGTAGTCCACCTGGGTCTCCATATTTCAGATACAAGATGATCGTTATTTTTTCCGTATAATTTCCAGAAGATGTTTCTATAGAGAGCTTCCTCTTTCGTGATTGGTGTATTATGACCACTTGATTTTAACCGCGTTTCCTTGAATAAGGTAGTATCAATGTTATCCTCTGCGTATTTTTTTACTTCGTCTACCCAATTTGTTCCAACTGCATCACTCATTCCATCCTTTTGTCGCCACAATATATCATGTGGAAGATACCCGTTAAATGCTTCACGTAGTATACGTTTTTCGATACCCCCAATTTTATCATTTTGATTCATACTCATACACATATTAATAAAATTCTTGTCAAGAAATGGTACGATCAAATCGAGACCATGCGCACCCGCACATCTATCCGCCCGTAACCCATCAAATTGATGAATCAAACGTAGACGACGCATATTTTCACATGCGAATTCATCCACATTCGGTGCGTTATGGAAATAGAGGTAGCCTCCTAAAATTTCGTCACTCCCTTCACCCGAAAATATGTACCGACAATTTGTCTTCTGTTTGATATACTTACATAATAGCCACATGGGTGTACTAGCGCGTACAGTTGTTGTATCATATGACTCCAGTGAATAAATCACGTCAGTAAGATGTGAAATCCCTTCATGTGGTGTAAATTTCACCTCTGTGTGATCTGTATCAAGATACTTTGCAACTTTCTGGGCTGCTATGAGATCAGGACTTCCATCAAGACCGATTGAAAATGTCTTAATCTTTCCCAGTTTCCGAGAAGCGATAGATGCAATGAGACTACTGTCAAGACCACCAGACAATAAGAACCCAATATCACGTTCTGTGTTATTTAATCGAAGATGTACAGCATCCTCAAACGTTTGACGAATTTCTTCAATCATTTGAGTATTCATATGTTTATTGACATTCCAGTATCCAGTGTGATAACACACAAAATCGTTGATGTATGAATCGTAGATGTGCCCTGGTGGAAATATATGAATATCCGAATTTAATGAGGTTAACGACTTGACTTCACTCGCGAATGCAATCGAATTATCATCGTAACGAGTGTAAAACATGGGTCTAACACCAACTGGATCACGTGCCGCGAGTATACGCTTACCATCTGAATAAATGAATGAAAAATCACCATTGATCATATCAACCGTCTTCATTATACCATATGTCTGAATCATACCAATTAATACTTCACAATCACTTTCACTTTTCTCATGTCCTAAACGAAACTGTTTGTGATTATAGATTTCACCGTTACACACTAGCATCGCTTTATTTTCAACGAATGGTTGCATACCCGCATCTGTAAGATCGTTTATAGCAAGTCTATAAAAGTCCATTCTACACTTCCCTATTTTAGATGTTCTATAATCATCGGGTCCTCGATGAGAAAGGAGATATGAAGAAATTTCAACCTCTTCACCGAATAAAGCAATAATACCACACATATTATTATTATTACAACTCACTTTATTTTTAAGCTAAAGTCCATCCACTTCCCGAAATCTTCTGAGTCTGCTACGCCATCCATTTCCTGTCCAGACATAGATATCGATTCAGTTTCATCACCAAAAATAACACCAAAATTTAAAATACAGTAAAATGATATATTTGATCTAGACGATATTTTATCCAAAGTGTTAAAATCAAATGTTTCAATTTCCAATGAACGTTTTATAATTCGAGGTGGTCCATATGGAAATTCTATATCATCCTTTAATTCCAATTTCTTATTTTCCGAAGACATATCGAGTGATGGCCAAATACGATTTCTAGCTCTAAAATCAGCCGAATACTCTATGCACTGCATTGCCACATCCTTTTCAGCAAAACATACAAAACGGGGTTTCGAGTTTGGGTCCACAAGACTAAGATACGTACCATTGTATTTTAATTTTATAAAGTGGAAGTCCATTTAAATTATATAAGGAAAAAAATCTTTAATTAAGATATGAACTTCCCCAAGACCTCTGGTCAATGTAAATATATGCTCGCTCTTAGATCCAATAAACCTATAGTTGTGGGTACTGGACCAGCGGGTTGTGGGAAAACGATGATGGCGTGTCAGGTTGCTCTAGAACATGTATCTAAATTTCAGCGCCCCAAAATTATACTCACTCGCCCAATTGTGACAGTAGATGAAGACATGGGGTACCTACCGGGTGATATGGACCAGAAAATGAAACCATGGGCTAGACCAATGTATGATATTTTCGAACAGTCTATGACCTATAATCAAATGGATAGGTGTATTTCTATTGAACCATTGGGGTACATGAGGGGTCGGACATTTGAAAACACTGTCATTATAGCTGACGAAATGCAGAATAGTACACTAAATCAGATGAAAATGCTTCTCACACGTGTAGGTACGGGTACGAAGCTTATTATCACCGGTGATTTAGCACAGAGTGATTTCGGGGAAGACAATGGTCTCGAAAATTTGATATATAAAATGCAATGTATAGACCTAGAATATATCAAACATGTAGAAATGGATCAGGGGGACGTCATTCGACATCCAGTCGTGAATGAGGTTCTTCAAATATTAGAGGGTTGACTTCTTCAATACATCATTTAATTTATCATGATTTCCAATCATTGTATATGTATTTATAACATTTTTTTACATCAAAGAATCATATAAATTTTCGTCTTCACGTAGTTTGAGTTTTCCATCGGTCCATCGATTATTATCTTTCTCGACAGTTTTTACATGTAGTATAGCCATTTGTGGATGGGGTGAAATCGAAATGAATTTATCATAACCCGTGATAGATTCATGTAAACTATTACCGTATTTTATTTCTGAAGGATTGTTTTTATACACTCTATCTATATAATCTGGCCAATTAACCCAATCACAATCATTAACAGTAAAACCATGATCTTTGTACCATGTATCAGTTGCACCTAAACATATGTTTATTCTTGGAACTTTTATTAAATCCACATTAGTTTCATTTATAATATCCTTGATACCTTTTATCAATTTTTCCTTTGGCATTTCATCGGGATCTATGATAAATATATAATCACCGGAACATTTACTTGTGTGGAAGTTTCTATGTGCACTAAAATCATCATCAAAAGATCTCTCACATGTAACTATATCATTTTTGAAATTGTCTAATACACGCAAAACTTGTGGTGTCACATGCTTTGTATCTACTAAAACGTTAATTTCATCTTCGTCATCTTTGACCCTCTTTAAAAATGAAATAAGTGAATATAAATCTTTGGATTCATTGCATACAGTAATAGCGTAAGACAACTTCATTATTGTTATTAAAGAATATGATATCTTTAAGTTAAATATGATACCCAATACAATTCATAAAGTAATAATTGTTGATGATGGTAAACTCCCAAAATTACCAGATGATATGAAAAAAGCTATTGAAACATTTTATCGTATGAATCCCGGATATAAAGTTAAAATGTTTTCGGGGAATGATTGTACTGAATATATAAAAAAACATTTTGATGAAAAAGTTCTTAATGCATATGATAAGTTGAAACCTTATTCGTACAAATGTGATTTGATGCGCCATTTAATACTTTATAACGAAGGTGGATGGTATACAGATGCTAGAATGGTATGCTACCAACCATTAGATATGTTACAAAAGTACAATAAAGAATTTTATGTGTGCATAGATACACCTCAACAACAATTATGTATGACAACTGGATTTATTGGATCTATCCCAAAACACCCTATTTCAAAAAAAATGATTGATATAATCTTATGGAATGTCGAACAGAAGCATTATGGTATGGATTGTCTAGCTCCAACAGGACCTGGTGCCTATATAAATGCATGCATTGATTATATAAGAATGTTTCCCATGAAATGTATGATAGGTAAACACGTTATAGACAATGCTGAACAGTTTATAGACTACGAGTGTGGTCGAATGGTTAAAGTGAAGTACAATAATGCAAAAGGTGCGGACAATAGTGATATACTAGGTGGCAACGATTATGGTAAAATGTGGAAAAATTGGGAAGTCTATTTAGATAGCACGTAAATATATACATTGGAATCATTGTCAACTATAAACTCTGTGTTTAACCCATCAACTTTAGATAAAATGAAATCTACAATCTTCCAATTATCGAATATCGTAATGTCCTCGATAATTAGTTTTGACCCTTTCTTCATTCTGTTAATGAGTGAAAGAATTGAATTTACATCAGACGTGATATGATGAAGACCATCAATTACAACAAAATCAAATGAAACATCCGTGAATAGATTATCTATTTCACTTTTTACAAGTTGATCCACTTTAGCAGTTTTAATATTCTCTTCTTCAAATAGAATTTCCTCATCTATATCAGCTCCATATACTTTAGATCCCTTGACGAAATCTCTAAAAGCTCTCAATGATGAACCTGGTGTGGAATCAAAGTTTTGTTCTTCTTTATAGAAATACATGGTTGATGGAATTTCGGGATTTTTAGTTCCCATACCAATTTCCAAAATGTTTATATCAGATTGTGAAGATAAAACATTACTATAATATTTGTAGTACGGATTAATGTATTTATCTGAACCATGTTTTATAAATAACTCCTTTAGTTCTTCTTCACGATCATTTGTAAAATCATCATATCGTTTTATAATGGGTGAATAATCAGTCAGTTTTATACATTCCAACATATTAGGGATGAAGTGTTCTGCACCATTAATCCAAAAAAAGGGGTGATCTTTTGCTCCAGTTGATTTATAATTATTACTTAAATTGCCTATATTAAGTTCCATATGTTAAATATAATTACATTTCTTTAATCAGTATTAAAGTTGAATAACTTTTATAAATAAATGATAACTGAACCGGATTGGAAAGGTAGAAAATCTAATCCTAATGGCAAGGTTATCATTGGTGACAATACAGAAATAAGAGAATATGTAATCATAAATAAACCCATAGAATCATGTACCCGAATAGGTGATAACTGTTACATTATGAGCCAGGTATTTATAGGACATGATTGTGATATAGGAAATAATATACAGTTAAATCCTGGATGTAGTATAGCAGGATTCGTAACCATTGGTGATAATACTCATATAGGTATGAATGCATCGATACATCAACATTCTAAGATAGGTAAATACTGTATGGTGGGTGCTAATAGTTTTTTCAAAGGTGAATCACCCGATGGTATCGTATGGGGTGGAGTTCCTTCAGTTCCGATAAAAGTTAATACAATTGGGATAGAAAGATCTTCACTATCTCATAATGATAAAAAATTACTTCTTGAAGTTAGTGAACAATTCATTAACAGTTTCAAGAGTTCTCGCAATATCTAATGGATACCCCAACGAGTTTTTAGAAAGGAACAATTCAATATTAGACACGATGGCGTCTTTAGATTCGAATGAACCCAAGTTTTCTATATAGTATTGATCATCTGAAAACCATCTATATACTTGATCACTACAATAAAGACTGATGTTTCGTGCTTTTATAGATGAAGAATTACTCACTTCTATATTAAATGTAATACCATTTTTACTGAAACCATTTATCAATACAGACATATCATTTGCATAAGTTACATTTATCTTTTCTAAAATATCTTTTGATTTAATTAATAAAAATGTTAAGATCGATATAGGATGAACAGCTAAATCTGTTACTATGTTTACATCTTTCGGAATCATAGACCCATCGTTCATCCATTTCATTTCAATATGTTTAATGTCAGATAGATTTCCTAATTCTTTTATAGCTTCATGTTGAAGCCATGTAAAATCACAATATAAGAAAACATCATCAGGTTTCTTGGAAAATATATCGAGTGTATCATCTAATGTGTTACATATGGGTTTCTCTACCCAAATATTTTTAACACCCTTTTGAAATAGTTCTAAAAGAATACTATGATGTGTACTCGCAGGTGTTGTTACAAACCAATATCCATCTATACTTTGAACATCTGATATATATTTAAAATTAGCGTTCGTGTTAAATGGATCGATAGTAATAACTTCATCTACAGAAAAATGTTTTTTCAATTTACTTTGTATAATTTTACCAAAATATCCTAAACCTACTATAACACACTTCATTATTAAAGAATATACACAATTTATCTTTAATAATGAAAGTACCATTTAATGATTTGAAAAGAATACATGATCCATTACGAAAAACATTTCATCAAACTCTTGATACAATTATAGATTCATCCGCGTACGTGGGTGATACGAAATTCGCTGATGACTTTAGAGTGTATACAGGTTCAAAGCATTGTATTACATGTAATAGTGGTACAGATGCATTGTATTTGGCAATCAAAGCACTTGAACTTAAACCAAAATCCAAAATTATAGTTCCAGCTGTATCATATGAAGCTACTTCTATGGCAGTTAAAAACGCGGGGCATATACCAATCTTTGTAGACGTAAACCCGGAAACTGCATTGATAAATACACGTGAAATCTGGAAACATGTAACGTTGGACCCAGATATTAAATGTATAATAGTTGTCCATTTGTATGGACAATATGTAGACATGGAACAATTAATGAGATATGATTTCAGACTACCTATTATCGAGGACTGTGCACAAGCTCATGGCTTGGTGATCAATGGTCAACATGTGGGTACGTCGGGAACTATCGGGTGCTTTTCCTTTTATCCAGGTAAAAATCTCGGGGCTTTAGGTGATGCGGGAGCGTGTATCACGAATAATACACAACTAGCTGCCAAGATGAAGCAATATGCAAGTTTAGGAGCCTCCTTATATAATAGATATGAGCATAACACAGATGGTATAAATAGTCGTATGGATAGAATTCAAGGTATGTTTCTATCCACAAAATTGAAACAGTTAAACGAATGGACGGAAGATAGGAGAGAAATCGCAAAATTATATAAGAATGGTATGTTGGGTAAGATGATACCGGATGAAAGATGGCGAAAAAATAAGAGGGATGTGTTCCATGTATTTTACATTCTCGTAGATAATAGAGACGATTATATTACTTTCATGAATGATAAAGGTATACAAACTGGTATCCACTATCCAATTTCGTTACCAGAATTGAAATGTAACGAGAAGTATTACAGATATTGCCCAAATGCAAAGGAATTTTGTTCGAAATGTGTAAGTTTACCAATATTCCCATACATGACCGACGATGAGATAGATCATGTGATAACCACTCATAATCGATATATTCGGTGAAGTATTTTCAAATGAATAAGTATGAAGCCAATAGCCGTAAATGTTTATATTCTCATGATGTTCTTGGCCTACGTGATGCGTAGAGCAGGGACATTTTCGGTGGAAGATAAGGTTAAAATGATTGAATTTTTGAGTTACATGGCACTCAACCCAGACAGGGCAATAAACCCAAGCATGGCTAACCTACCATTCTTGACCTCAGCATCAGGTGTGAATGCTCCAATTTTTTCGGTACTGAAGTTCTCGGCTGTGAACAGCGACGCGAGTGCCAATGTAGTAACAACACCAGTCGCAGCGATAGCATAAATAGGATCCTCAACCTGCTGAATGACATTTTTGCCTGTCATCATCCAGTTTAGAGAACCCCATAGAACACCTTGCATAGCAGCGCGACCATTGAGAACCTCAGCGAAACGAGTCTTGGGGTTGTATGGGTCCGGCTTTGGAACTATATATTTCTCCTCGTACTCGATTATAATATTCTGATCAGGTTCGGTAGAAGAACGAACCTTTACAGATTCGCGTGTACGACGTGTCGTAGTCAATCTAGTTTGACGATGAGTGTGACACGATGGTCTAATAGACGCGTGGATGAGAGTGCTCATTACTGATTAGTATAATCTCGTACTCTTTAAGATAATTTTTCTTTTATCGTGATATTTCTCAATATATGTAATTGTAACATTATACTTATTAAAGTGTAGATTGTAAAATGACTGAACCCATACTCACTGGTATAGTATATTAACCATGACACAGTGATGAAAAGGCCAAAAAGTATTGAACCTTTCGTGTTTACATCTACATTTCCAGAATTTTCAAAATCCATATACATCTTCACCAACCCACTTGATAGAGCAGTTGTTGCGATGATATCGTTAAATAACATTTCTATGCTTACAGTATACAAATATTATAATGGAAGTTATACTTCAAAAATTCGCTGGAAAGATCGATGCCAAGTCCATTGTCAAGGCCGTTGATGAAATCAAGACTGAGTATCTTGATGATGGTTTCACTAAAGAAGATATCCCACCCATTTTGGGTCGCCTCATGATGGAGAGCGCGAAGTTCAAGAAGTTACCTGGACCCCAGAAGAAGAAACTTGTTATCGGTATCCTGAACCACCTCATTGAGGAGATTGATGATGGTGAAAAAGATTCCGAGTTTGAGATTGTTCTTAAGTCTATGGTTCCATCGATGGTTGATTCTTTTGCCGCAATGCTCAAGACTAAGCAGGGTCTCCAAAAATACTTAACCACCTGGTTCCCATGCATCGCTTAATAAAAAACGATATAAGGGTTGTGGTATAGTATGAAATATAATGAGATTTCCATCATTAGAAACAATGATAACCTATGGGATATATACAGTCAAAGAACTCGATCGCTTTGCTAAGGGTCTCGTCTCAAAAAAGAAACTCGTTTGCCTAAGTGAATGTAAACATTGTGATTTTGTCTATAATGGTCGAGTGTGTATGAACTGTCAAGTATGAAATATTGTACCGTAACAAGTTCGATGTCGAGAGGTCCGGAAATTACGAGCAATAACCACATGTGCGCTGAGAGACAACTCATCCGTAGACTTTATCGGGAATGTATGAAAAAAGGATATAAACCACATCAATTTAGTGACTGGTTACATAGAAAATATGGTCACTTAATTGTTTTTAGACAAACTGTATACGGGGACGCTATATCATTACCATGTGTCTTATGTAGAAAAATCATAGAGAGATATAATATATGCTGGGTTGCATACGATGGAATGCAATGGGTTCATAGTAAAAAAACGATTCAACTACCACCTTCTATACCGACCCCTAAACAAAAGCGGATATTAGGGTTTGGGTGTGATAATGAGTCCTAACGCTGACTCTAAATTATTGTAATCCCGTTTTAATGGTTTATTTCGTTTAAGTTTTAATGCACTATTATTAGAAGAAGCATTCTTTATTTCATCCATCTTTTTGGTGTTTGACACAAAGGGTATAATATTATTCACAACCGGTCTTATATCAAGTTGATTGGGTTTCGTATCATCAATCGTTTGATTCTCTCTAAATTGATCTATAGTCATATCACCCCCAAACTCTTTCAACATGAACCTATTTGGAGCTGGTTTAATACTTCCAATTTGATTATACATCTTTTTACGCATCATAATTATATTTCCACATATAATACCACCACGACTTATACCATATTTATCTATTGCATATGATTTCATACAACTCCATGAACAAAAATTCCCAGATACAGAAAACTTTTGTCGTCGATCATCATATTTGTGGGGCATCGTTAAAGACGCACCAGGAAAATCGTGACAACACCACCAACACCACATATCAATAAACAAATTCACCTCTTTAACTTGATAACTTAAAGAGATAACAGTCATTTTAACTAATGATTCTGAGTATTGATGTGGGAATAAGAAATCTAGCCATGTGTTTACTAGATGAAGATAATGGTAATATTGTAAGAGAATGGGATGTTTCTGGGGTTCCACCCGAACATAAAGATGGTCTCTACGTATCCTTACGAGATCACCTCGATGACCGTGCATGGGTACTCACAGCTAAAACAATACTAATCGAGAAACAACCTGATCGAAACAAAAAAATGATATCTGTCATGCACTTCCTTCACTCCTATTTTATCATTAAATGTCCCGAAGCTGAAACTATCCTCTATGATGCTCGTCACAAGATTCCAGATGTTGCTGGACCAGGTAAAGCCCAGTATAACAAGAGAAAGAAAGTTTCTATTGAAAGATGTGAAGCTTTTATCAGATCTGGACCTACTAACGCACATTGGTTGGAAACATTTCAAAAATCTAAAAAGAAAGATGACTTGGCAGACACTGTCATGCAGGCATTGTCATTTGTAAATAGGAAGGAAGTCTTACCCGCTTCACAAAAGAAGAAGTCCACAAAATTAGTGGCGCGTCGACCAAATGAAAATCAGAAAATGACAAAATATTCCAAGTGTAATTTAGCTTGGATTTATCTAAACAAAGTTGAATGTGAAGTTCTTGAAAATAATAAAAGATTTATGAAAGACTTGAAAAGATATTATAGAGACCTAAGTGAGTTGATTAGAGATATAAAGTAATTACAATATACAATGAGTCTCACTATTAGTATGTCTACCCCCATCAACAAACCCAATCTAGACAAGGTTATAAAGAATAACAAGCGTCTCAAGTCTGCCTTTCATTCCCAGAAGACTAAAAGAATGAACCATCGTGTAGCCCTCGATGAACTCGATACATTCATGGAACTCGTAGATGATGCCATGGATGCCATGAATGATACGAAAGTTGAAATTGAACATACCCAAAAGAAGTTGTATAAACTTTACGACTTCTGCGGTGAGGTTCCATTCGATGATAGTTGTGATTATTAAAGAATATAATTATTTATTGTATATATGAAAAAAGTACTTGATCATGGATTCGTAGAACTCGTTGACCACATGCCCCAAGAAAATCTAGATAAGGCTATCGTTGATGGCGCTCGTGTAAGTTATCAAACGGGTACTAAGACTACTCGCGGTGACAGAGGTCTTATTAGGTATCTCGTTAGAAATTGGCACACTTCACCATTAGAACTTGTAGTATTCAAATTTCGTATCAAGGCACCACTTTATATTGCCCGTCAATGGTTGAGACACCGAACCGCCTCAGTGAATGAGATGTCAGCTCGGTATTCTATCGTTGATGAAGAGTATTACGAACCAGAAGTCCTACGTGGACAATCTGAGGTAAATCATCAAGGATCAGAAGGTGTTATAGAACTTGACAGTGAATTGAGTGAGCTCGTGTCCAAAAATTATAAATGTAGTTTCAAGATCTATCAAGATTTACTTGAGAGGGGTGTCTGTAGGGAACAAGCTCGAGGTGTCTTACCACAATCGACCTACACATCTTTCGTGTGGAAGATGGATCTCCACAATCTCATGCATTTCTTACAATTAAGGATGGATCATCACGCACAAAAGGAAATTAGAGACTATGCGACGGCTATATATGAACTTGTCCAACCCTTAGTACCACATTCTATGGAGGCGTTCATGGACTTTAGGGTCAATGCCCTACAACTCACGGGACCTGAAATTGAAGCCATCGCCGCGGGAAAGGAGATTGAATCACCCGGAGAACGTCGTGAGTTTCAAGAAAAGTTAAAACGTTTAAATTTAAATATCGATACAAAGTAAATACTCACCATTACAAACACTTTCACTGTAACATCTTATAATACCTATATATAATATTCTGTAAATAAATTATTATATATAAGTAGAATGAAGGTTCATATCGTAGGAGCTGGACCCACAGGGTTGTCGCTAGCGTGGGAACTTTTACGCACCGGTGATCACGAAGTTATTATATATGACCAAAAAATATCAGCAGGTGGATCTTGGTGGGAACCTGATACAAAGATAAGAGATCTTCATGCACATAGAATTTTATTTGATAATGCATTTATTAATTTTCAATCACTCATAGATGAAATGGGATTAGAATGGCATGAACTATTCGAACCTGTCAATAAAGTAGATTACATGAAAGTTATGTTACAGAAATTGAGCCCAGTTGATTATATGACATTTGTATTTTTAGCTACACAAGTATACACACAACCAGAAATATATAAACATGTTTCACTAAAAGATGCTATCGGTGTTATGAGTAAAAATGGTAAAATGTATGTAGAACATCTCCCACTTGTCATGGATGGTGTCACATGGGATGTGATGTCAGCTTACGAATTCATAAAGAGTTTTGATCATATAGGTTTATCCAAAATTTATACACAAAAAGTTTCTGGGAAAGTGATGAGTGACGCAATGGAAAAAGCCGTTATGGATGCTGGAGCAGATTTTATTTTCGGTGTCACATTATTGGATGTCAAATATGGTAAGAATGATTTTGTAGCTACATTTTCAAATGATATTGAGATAAATGATGGATTACTCGTATTATGTATTGACAATAGTCCAGCTCTAAAATTAATTGGAGATAATTGGGGACCCGATGCTGATAAAAAACTACGTGCGAGTACGTATGGTGCCATTAATGTTATACTAGACTATGATAAACCAATCACGATCAAGACAGACCTTGAGGTATCGATGACAACAAAATGGAACTTACAACCTAAAATACTTTCCGATAAGAAAACATTATCATGTGTGATATGTGATCTTAGTGAAGAAGTTTTGGCATCAGATCCAGATACACTCAAACGTGAGGTCATTAAGCAATTAGGTGTTCCCGAACCAAAAAATGCCCGGATAGCATGGGGTTCCAAATGGGAAGATGGTAAATGGGTATTTTCACAGTCGTCGGGTGTGTTAAGTCTTCATGGGCAACTCCCATTCTTTGGGGAATGTAGCAAGGTTGCTATGTGTGGTATGATGTCCCCAAGAAACACACCCTATTCAAGTATAGAATCAGCAACAGAAGTTTCTAGGGCATTGAGTAATATATGTTTCGGAACAAGGAAACCAATGAAATCTATAATGGTCTCACAAGTTTTATTATTCCTGTTTGTAATACTTATAGTTTTGACATTAGTTTACAATATATGAAGTTCTTTGCCAAAGTGCATGAACCATTTTATGAACATAATTCTAAAAAATATATACGATTAATGATATCCGAAAAAGTGTCAAATATCATTGAACGTATGCACGCACAACGATTACATCTTCTCATAAACCAAAACATCGACGATCCCCTCGACGGTCGTGTTCTAACAGTTAAAGTTCCATTCAGGTATAGGAGAGTGATGTGTGACGTAAAGGGGCGTCCAGTTCAGTCTCTTATAAGGGGTGATGAAATTGAAGTTATTGTAGATTTTAAAGGTTTTTGGAATGTTGGTCATTATTCAGGCTTCTCTTGGACACTCTCAAGCTCCTCGATAGGTTCACCAGAAGACTGACCGTCATCAGTTTTGAGTGGATTTGGGTCATTTGGGAGATCTAAGGTCTTAAGACCACCACTCTTAAGTCCCTGAAAAGTAGAGAGCATACCCTGAAGTCTAAAAATTTATTGGGTCATTTGTTCAATGTTACTCTGAATCTTCTTAATATTTTCTTCAATATCGACGATAGGCATATTATACTTATTTAAAGTTTTTCCCTTTTAAATAAGTAAATAATGAGTACACTTACCCGAACTGGATACTTAGTAAATACGGGTCCAATTCAAGAAATTAAAAAAGAACTTACGGTAAGGCCTATCGTGAATGGGGACTATGGTTTTCCTCCACCACCTTTCAAAGTATTTAGACCAACTAAGAATGGAATCTGCGTTCCCCGATTCTATGGAACTGATAAACTTGGAGAACCCATTGAAGATAAACGACCAGAACCATTTCGAATCAAAACCAAATTCGCTGGACAGCTCAGAGACACCACACATCAGAATGAAGCTCTCACAGCAGCAATTAAAGCAGGGCATGGCGTCCTTTCTTTACCATGTGGTTATGGCAAAACGACGGTTTCACTTGCCATAGCGTGTAAATTGGGATATAGAACTATGATTGTAGTCCATAAACAATTTTTAGCAGACCAGTGGCGAGAGCGTATCCAACAATTTTGTCCGGGTGCCACAATCGGTGTCGTACAACAGCATAAAAAGGAAGTTGATTGTGACTTTGTCATTGCTATGCTCCAATCGCTTTCCCTCAAAGAATATTCATTTACAGATTTTGAAAGTATTGGAACTTTGATTGTCGATGAAGCGCATCATATTTGTGCAAAAGTATTCAGTCAGAGTCTTTTCAAATTGTGCCCTAGACATATATATGGTTTGTCAGCTACACCCGAGAGAAAAGATGGACTCACTAAAGTACTTCATTGGTTCATGGGACCAACCTTTTTCGCAGTTGAACGAAAAAATCAGGAACAAGTGGAAGTGTTTACAATCACCTTTGATTCCCCCAATTATAAGAACCCCCCACCATCTATGAGAAATGGTAAGATTTCGATGCCTAATATGATTACAGAACTTGTCGAGGATCGACAGAGAAATCGAATGTTAGTAGAGTTGGTGAAAAAAGCATCTGCAGGTACAAGACAACTTTTAGTTCTCAGTGATCGTCGACAACATTGTGAATTTCTTCATCAATGTTTTCCTAAAACATCGGGACTATACATGGGTGGTATGAAAGAAGTTGCACTTCAAGAATCTTCAAAAAAGAAAATCATTTTTGCTACATTTAGTCAGGCACATGAGGGCTTGGATATACCTACACTAGATACCGTCATCTTAGCGAGTCCCAAGTCTGATATTACCCAAAGTATTGGACGTATTATGAGAGAAACCAGTGGAAAGAAGAATAATCCACATATATACGACCTTCATGATCCGTGGTCCATTTTCACTGCCATGTATTACAAGAGGATGAAGGTCTATAAACATGGTGGTTTTAACATACGTGGGAAAGTTGTCGAGGAAAAGTCAGACTTCCCTCAGGGAAAGTGTTTGTTTTTATAATCTACATATCTATTAAATGTCTGGTGCATTAATACAATTGGTTTCTAAGGGTGTACAAGATTCATATATCATCAGTGATGAAGGAAATTCATTTTTTCGTACAAAGTTTACTCGTCACACAAATTTTTCACAGGTACCTAAATTTATAAAATCAATGAATGATAATGATGTATCTGTAACCATACCAGTTTTAGGGGATGTTATCAATGCAATTTGGTTTCAGGGTTCTGAGAAACTGATGAATATGTTTTACAGATCTACAATTGATTTATATATCGGGGGTCAAAAAATTGATTCCCAACATTTTGATTACTATGCTGACATATGGCCAAACTATTTACCTGACACGTATAGTAAATCTAGAGAACTGAATAATAAAACGACTTCCGTAAATCCTGGATTTTTACCACTTCATTTCTTTTTGTGTGATCACAAAGCATTCTTACCTCTCGTGGCACTCCAGAATCATCAAGTTGAACTGAAAATTAATTTGGACTCAAGTAGTTATAATATACTATCAGAGAATGAAAAAAAATATGAAGTGTATGGAAATTACATTTTTCTCGATAAAGATGAACGAGAAGCTATCGTGAAACGTTCAATTGATTTTGTAATCACACAAGTTCAACGCATGGAACACCCAATCGATACCAGTGAAGGGTATAACACTCTCGATATAAGTCAGTTTAACCATCCTGTGAAATCAATATTCTTTGGATTTGAATCAACTAGTAATGATTATATTAACGACTTTTTTACGTTCGGGGGGGTTGACCTTTATATAAATGGTACACATCTATTCGAAAATATGAAACCTGTTTATTTTCACACTATTCAAAATTATTACAAGTCCGACTATGGTATATCAGATTATGATGTTAACAGAAATATACTATTCTATACCAGATACTATGCATATCATTTCTGTTTGAATGCGTCACATTATAGTCCATCGGGTTCATGTAACTTCAGTCGTATAGATAATGCAAAGATTACGATTCGTGGGGCGAGTGTTGCAGAATCAAGAAAAGGTGACCCCTTATACGTATACGCGGTCAATTACAATGTGTTACGTATAAAAGATGGACTAGGTGGTATTCTATTCGGTAATTAAATTTAATGAGAGGGAAAACCTCTACATAGATTCAACATTTACGCCCTGATAGCGTCGGAAACAGCTAATGCTATAACTCCGACAATAAAAGCTATCACGATGTAATTTAATTCACTTTCTTCGGTACCAACCGGTAAGACGACCTTTTGTGTATCAACGGGTTCTGGATTTTTCTTCGGAGGATCCAATTCCTCCAAAGGATAGTATGCTATCATTTATATATGTTTAGAGATTAATTTCCTTCTTCGTCTTTTTTTGCCTGGTACGTTTGGGTTTTGATGCGGCCACATTCACTTCCTTTACTTCACCCCCAGTTGAATCACCTGATATAGATATGATATCAGAAATGTCATCATCAAAGTCAATATCCGCAATCTTATTTGGTGAAATAGCCGATGTATTCATTGGTGGTGTTGGAGGCATCATAATACCTCCCATCAGACTCGAGATGTCAATACCAGGTCCTTGCATCTCATATTCCCCTGTACCACCAACAGGGGCATCAGTAGCTGGACCACCCGTTTTGCGAGTTGTGTTCTGAACAGCTGACATCATATTCTTTACGAGATCTGGGTTTTGTTTAATCACATCGTTCATATTTGGCATTACCGATTTGAACATGCTATTGGTTAAATGGAACATCATCGCCGAACCACCTAACATCATTATCAACTTGATTTCTGGGGCGACGGAAATCTTTGACCTATATTTCACATACAACTCTTCAAATACACCATCGTAATCGTCAACATTCTCCATGACAGACTCCGACCAACCCTCGAGTTGAACCTCAAAGGGATTGTAACGCTTATTGAGAAATTCCAGACCAGTTACACACGCTACAAGCATTCTTCGTGAAAACCGAACAGACTGCTCAACGTCAATACTGTAGGTAATACGCTTTACCTCAGTACGTAGTTCGTCAACATTCGAATAAGCATTTAACCGCTTGTTTACAGTAAATCCCTTCTTTTCCAAGCGTCCCAATTTATTAATTAGATCAGCTTTCTCTTCGTCAATAGAAGAATACCCTTTTGAAGGTTTATCCTCTTCTTCCTGACCTGGACCCGATCCCGGTCCATAGTCCTCGCCATCATCGAAAAAATTACCATCTTCTTCACCATAATCAATTTCTTCGTCTGGGGCTGTAGCGTTTTGAGTCGTCTGTTTATTGGGGTTTACAAAAGCATCCATACTTTCTTGCCGCTCTGACGTTTGCGGGGGTGGATTATAAACATTACGAGTCGGTCTGGGGACACGCTGGGGTTTCGGGGCAGAAACTTCAATTTCATCCATGATGGCCTGTTCATCTGCATCCAATTTCATAACACTAGTATGTCCTCGATCGATTATGATCTCTTCGTCCATCTACTCTCTATACAGAAACTAAAAAAATAATCTTTAACGCGGTTTAAAAAAATATTGGTTCATTATAAATGTTTACTCTGAACCGTGTCAACCGTAACGCTCTCATGATGATAGTTGGCCTTCTTATATTTATTTCGGCACTCGGTGCTTTCAGGACAAGTATGTATCAGCCTAAACCAATCACCACCAAAACGGTGAGTGATAAATCAATTTTTGACTTACCAGTCGATTTAAAGTGTACGGCCGGTTCTGGTAAGAATGGTAGTCCATACTCTAAAGGTTTAACTCCAGGAGGAGTGTGTGGTGCGCAACAAAATGTATCTGACCAAGCTGGTTATGATATCACAGGTGGGATTGGTGGATCTTTAATCTAAGTTAATACTATATGGCATTAATTACATCCCCTACTCAATTGATTCCTGATCTTCAACATGAATATCATACTGTGACTATTGATACCATTGGACAAACAGCTTCTAATACTTTCACATGTCATCTGCAAAATCCACTAAAAAATGTTGTTCAGGCTAAGCTGTTAGCCGCTAATATTAATACAACATCTGCCACGAAACACTGTTATGTTTCCATTGATGAACTTGATAGCATTTTCACGGAACGTGCGTCGAATGAACCAAATGGACAAGCCGCTGCCAGTATTGTTCGCAATTCATTTGCGAGTATCATAGGTGAAGGCACAGCATCATTCAATTTTAAAGATAATTACCCCCTTGTAACACAATATGTAAATCCCATACGTAGCATTGATCGATTTACTGTAAATATTAGAAACCAAAGTGGTGTACCCATCACACCATCTAGTCCCACGAAAGATAATTTTTTAGTCATTCGATTCGTGTGTAGAAAACCCAATTTGTAATTTTCTCTCGTTAAAGTAGTATACCATGTCTGCTGGTGTTGTTCAATTGATCGCTATCGGTGCCCAGGATGAATATATCGTGGGTGATCCAGAAATATCTTTCTTTAGTTCAACCTTCAAAAGACATGCTAATTTTTCACAGTCCATCGAAAAACAAACAATACATGGAGGGGTGAAAAACAATTCAATGTCCAGTGTTCAATTTGAACGAACTGGTGACATGTTAAGTTATGTGTATTTTACACTTGATGACACAAATCAAGCACTCGATATTCAACGGTGGGACACCATTATTGATAAAGTAGAACTGTATATCGGTGGTTCTCTCGTAGATAGCCAAGATTCTATTTTTACTGAAAAAATTGCTATCGATACATTCGCTCAAAATGTATCAAAGAGTGCGAATGGTACACACCCAGGTGTAAGCGCCCGCTCTTACTTTTATCCACTCAGATTCTTCTTTTGTGAAGGTCCTCAATGTGCCTTACCCTTAGTAGCCCTAAATTATCATAATGTAGAAATCAGGATTCATTGGGCTACGGCGGCGTCTAATTATAATGTAGAATGCTTCGCGAATTACTATTATATTGATAATGAAGAACGAGGTAATATTGCATCCCGTAAACACGATCTTTTGATTACCCAAGTTCAAAAAAATATTCCATCAGGTACAACCATTCAAGATTTGACGTTTAATCATCCCGTGAAATACATCGCGTCTTCTGATACAGAAATAGATGGTGCACTCACTTCACCCACTAATAAGGTGAAATTAAATATAAATGGTATAGATGTTAGTAATTTTAGGTGGGGGAAACCACATTATATTGATGTTATGAATTATTATCATACAAACTTTGTCACATCTCCAGATTTCTTTCTCTATTGTTTTTGTCTTTCTACAAGCTCTCTTCAACCTACGGGAAGTCTGAACTTTAGTCGTCTTTCCTCAGCTAAAATTATGAGTGAAACGATGTCTATTACACATCCCATATACGCAGTTAACTATAACATCCTCCGCATCGAAAATGGTATGGCAGGCCTCCTCTACGCGAATTAAAATGGCGTTCTATATTAAATGGTCAAGAACTTGCCGACGGTGGAGAGATCCACTAAAATTAGATTTGGTAAACATGCTACGGACAACCAGGCGGAAAATACGATTGTGTTCAATGCCAGTGATACACCGATTCTAACAGAATTTTCAGGTTCTGTGTACATGACACCATTACGTATTCGTGAGGATGTAACCGATCGAAACATCACCATCCTCGCATATAATCAAGTGACGAAAGAGGTGATGGATTCAACTGCCGTTGCAGAGGATATTCTTAATTTTTCACTCGCTGCTGCCACAAATAATGGTAATGTAACTTCGAATATTGTATCATTCAATAACGTTGTGACATCGATTACAACATTATCTAATGTTGGTGTAGCAAATGGTGCGCCTATACACACCTTAGATGTAGGCTCTAAATTTTACGTGGATGATGTAGGCTCAAACGTTCTCACCGTTTTGGGAAACACATATTTACATAATAATCTTATCGTCAATGGAAACATGGATGTGAGGGGGACAGTTACAACAATTGATTCGGTGAATACGACAATCAAAGATGCCATCATAGAGATTGGGAAAGGGAGTAACTCAAATGATGACATGGGTTTAATAATGGATAGATCCGCTACGGGTGTCGTGATAGGATACCGAGAAAGTGTTGACGAATTTATCATCGCATATACGGAGAGTAGTGCGACAAGTTCTATAATTGTACCTTCTTCAGAACTCATAGACGTTCGTGTTCATGGTCGTCTATATACAAACTCAAATTTAACTGTAGATACGGACACTTTACATGTCGATGCCATAACGGATCGTGTAGGTATTAACACATTGACCCCATCAACAGACTTTCATGTTGAAGGTGAAACGTACGTATCTGGAAATGTGACTATTCAAACAGATCTGAACGTTACCGGTAACACATATGTGTCGTCAAATGTAGTGGTCACCGGAAATACCGATGTACAAACCGATTTGAATGTCATTGGAAATGGTTATATGCATACAGATCTAACCGTCACTGGGAATGCTTATATGTCCTCAAATATAGTGGTCACCGGAAATACCGATGTACAAACCGATTTGAATGTCACTGGAAATGCCCACATTTCTTCTAATCTTACCGTTAGTGGGAACGTTTTGATATCTGATGATTTGACCCTCACTGGGAATGTTTCTTCTAATTTGACCGTTAGTGGGAACGTTTTGATATCTTCTAATCTGACCGTCACTGGGAACGTTTTGGTATCTGACGATTTAAATGTTACAGGGAATACCGATGTTCAAACAGATCTGAACGTTACTGGGAACGCGTATATATCCTCAAATACTGTGGTGACTGGAAATGTAGATGTACAAACCGATTTGAATGTCATTGGAAATGGTTATATGCATACAGATCTAACCGTCACTGGGAATACCGATGTTCAAACAGATTTAAATGTTACTGGGAACGCGTATATATCCTCAAATACTGTGGTTACTGGGAATGTTGATGTTCATTCACAGTTGAATGTCACAGGGAACGCCTATATATCTTCAAATATAGAAGTTACTGAAAATATTATCGTAGATGGAGGACTCATAATGAATCGTAGTGGTCTCACGAGGAAAACCTACGGCTATTCGGGTGGGGTTGGAGTGCTCACTGCTTCAACCACACCAGAGATCAATGTAGTATTTAATTCACAACTCTTTTCAGCTAAAATCATTGCTCACCTTGTCGAACCAACAAGTAATATAAGCGTCCTCAATCTCGATGTCACGGGTGGAACCAACCGAAACATTGGGAAGGGGTTACTGAGTATCGTGGGGGACCAAAATTCAAAACATTGGGACTCTACAATTACCACAACAGATACGACAGTTACATTAAAACCTTCAACGGGTCTTTTGAGCGACGGAACATATGGTATATACGTGGAATATACTTCACCATTAGGAACGGGGGGTGTTACAAGTATCGATAAAGATAATGTAAATCAGATCATGTTTAACTACTAATTTTATTTTATACACTTCCTATAAGGTAGCATGTCCTCTAAGAACTTTTATGGATTGACAGGAGATGTTACCATTGACGGGGGTATTTTGAATATTGGAAACGCACAATTGTATGCAAATACCGAAACGAGTAATATTGGTATAGGTACCACGAACCCCAAATTTTCACTCGATGTACATGGTGATGCGAATGTTGAAACCTTGTACGCTAAGTATATATATGGTGATGCTGGTGGTTTATCAAATATTGTCAGTAGCCAATGGGTAGGGATAGTAGGGGACCCTGTTAGTTTCCCGAGAAGTGTAGGTATCGCGAACACTGCACCAATCACGAAGACTTTACAGGTTGGTTCTAACTTGTATGTGGAAGACAATGGGTCTAATGTACTTCATGTAACGGGTAATGTCTACACATCGAGATTAATTGGAGATGAGGGTTTACTCACCTCTATCAGTATTTCGAATACAAACCCCACTGGGGAGTTCCAGTTGGGAGTGGGATCTAATTTGCTCGTGAACGTCCACAGCTCTAACGTATTGACCATAGATGGGAATATTTTCGCACAGAAAATGACACTCGGTACAATCGGAGTCTCATCAGCATATGGATTGAGTCATGTGACCACAGAAGGGAATATAACTGCGTCAACGCTCTTACTCACGAATACAACGACGGCGATCGATGCGACCGCAAATATTAATGTCGGTGGGAATGTGATAGCAGGTTCGGTAGTAACGGAACAACTCAGGTTCAAGTCGAACGCGTTCGTAGATGGTATCAGACTTGCTGACATCGGTGCGAACTTGGTGACATACAACGGCGTGAACGGGGAACTATTTGATTCAGGTGGTCTCATCTCTAACAGACTAGCGGTTGTGTCTGTACAACCTCCTGGTGTTCTCTCTGGTGCCATCACAACCATCACTGGACATGGGAATTACATAGTGAGCGCATCGAATGTCGCGGGTGATTCAGTATCTTGGAATGCCTTTGATGGTGATACCAATGTCTCATGGGAAACACCCCCTTCGTATATCGGTGTGTCTAATACATATATCACAGCGGGGACGACCCAACTATCTGGTACAACGGTACTCGGGGAATGGCTCGCGATTGAGTTACCATATGGTGCGAAGCTTCGTCATATGAAGTTGACCCCAAAGTCGACAGCATCGTATCCCGGTACGGCGAAACTATACGGGACCAATGATTCTGTGACGTGGACAGAGTTGAAGAACTGGGTGGGTGTTGTTCCCACGAATACGATACCTCAAACTGTGGTGGTAGACGCGACGACGGCGTACATGAAGTATGGTCTCGTGACCACGAAAGTTTCAGGTGATTCTTCGAATGTTGCACTTGCGGAGTGGCAACTCTATACGGAATCTTTTGTGGTCGATGAGGGGAGGGTACAGATACCACGTTTAGAGATGATCAATGCGGTTATTTCGGGTAATCTAGTTGTGAATGGTACGACAACAACAACATCTACGGAAAATTTCAGTATCAAGGATCCAATCTTCGAGCTTGGTAAAGATAATGTCGCTGAAATACCCACAGATCTCGGTATAATTATGACACGACCTGTGGGAAGCAGTAACGTCGCCATTGTATTCGACGAATCGGCATCCAGTCTAAACATCGGGTACACGTTGGGGAACGCCTCTCAATCACAGATTTCGATGGAATCTGGTGCCCCTTTACAATTGAATCTCGCCGGAAACGTATCAGTATCTTCGAACTTGGAGGTGGGTACAGCAAACCTATTTGTAGATACTGTGAACTCTAGGGTAGGTGTGGGGACGACCACACCAAGTGCGTCTCTCCATATCATCGGGAACGTCTACACCTCTACAGATTTAACCGTTATGGGGAGTGCACAACTAGAGGGGGGTATAGCAATGGGTGGTCATCTGATACCCACAACTAACGCAGCCTTCGATATAGGGTCGGCTGAATATAAAATACGTGACATATTCGTTGACAACAACTCTATGTGGGTTGGTGATGCAGCAAAGATTGCATTCAGTGGTGGGAGGATGAAATTTAAACGACGTAAATTGAATAAAGTCCCTAAATTTGTAAAAGAACTCGCGATCGCTCATTCAGTTGCAGGGGTTACGGACGAAGCCACCGCGGGGACGGTGGCAGTGAGCTACTTAAAGGCACATTTCCCCTCCGACGGTATCGCGACACTCGGGGATTTGAAACTTCATCATTGGAAAGCGTACACGAAGAGTATTGATAACACCAAGGAAATTTCTGACATTTTTGTGGATAATGATGAGGATTATGAGACACAGTCAGCTGCAGAAGCGTGGGGTGAGGTTGGGAGTAACATATTCTCGATAAATAATATCACACTCGGGGCTAAGACCGAACCCCGAGCGGTCTTGGACGTGAACGACACGGGGGCTATTATCCTTCCCAGTGGCGACACCGCCCAACGCCCAACAACAGGTGTTCCTGGAATGATACGGTACAACTCACTCACGGGGTCCATAGAAGCGTTTACAGCGGAGACGTGGGAAGGTCTTGTATTATCACCACCCACGATCACTGCTATTTCACCAACGAATGTTGTGGCCAGTGGTGGTCTTACAGCGGGGTTCTATCATCAGGATGAGCTCTACCACCCTAACCCTGACAGCAGTGACTACTTTGGTAATAGCGTCTCCATCTCCTTGGATGGGACCCGTGCCATCGTTGGGGCGTATGCAGAGGATACATCGACGGCGACCTCAGATCCAGGTGCAGCCCATATCTTTACCAGACTGGTGAATACCGACTATTGGACACACGAAGCTCAACTCTTCCATCCTATCCCAACTAACTTTGACCATTTCGGTTATAGCGTCTCCATTTCCAATGATGGGAACCGTGTCATAGTTGGGGCGCGGTATGATGACAACCCCACCGACTGCGGGTCAGCCCAGATTTTTGTCAGAGATGCGAGTGGCTCATGGACATGGGAAGACGAGCTCCGCCACCCTACCCCTTCCACCAGTGACTACTTTGGTTATAGCGTCTCCATCTCTGGGGATGGGAACCGTGTCATAGTTGGGGCGTATGCAGATGACGTCTCGAACAGTGATCAAGGGTCAGCCCATATCTTTGTCAGAGATGCGACTACGACTCCAATTACGTGGACCCATGAAAAAGAGCTTACCCATGCTAACGTAGCTGGACAGACGGTAAATAGCAGTGACAATTTCGGTGTTAGCGTCTCCATTTCCAATGATGGGACTCTAGCCCTAGTTGGGGCGCGGTATACTGACTTGGGTGGAAGTAACGCAGGATCAGCCTACGTGTTTCTCAGAAATACAAATACCAACGACTGGAACCTCGAACAAAGAATCCTCCACCCCCAACCAGGTTCCAGTGACCATTTCGGTGAAACCGTCTCCATCTCTGGGGATGGAACCCGTGCCATCGTTGGGGCGTATGCAGATGACGTCTCGAACAGTGATCAAGGGTCAGCCCATATCTTTAGGAGAGATACAACTACTACTCCGATCACGTGGATCTATGAAAAGGAACTCCAACACACTTCGAGTATGCAAACTATAAATAGCAGTGACCAGTTCGGTTATAGCGTCTCCATTTCCAATGATGGGAACCGTGTCATAGCTGGGGCGCGGTATACTAACTTGGGTGGAGGTGACGCAGGATCAGCCTATATATTTGATCGAGATACGGGTA
>Ga0222711_1000122_pt1 | contig 25720 bp, 23 predicted proteins | sample AntAcemetage1699_FD_179814 | JGI IMG/M metagenome (GOLD analysis project Ga0222711, IMG submission 179814) | Saline water microbial communities from Ace Lake, Antarctica - #1699 | ecosystem: Environmental > Aquatic > Non-marine Saline and Alkaline > Saline | place: Antarctica: Ace Lake...
AATGTGAACAGAGAAATTACGCGGTCAGACACAAACTAGCCACAGACTTAAGCGTTGACGCTTTTGAGCTTACATGCGTACAGATACCTAAAGAAGAGTTTATATGAAACTAACCGCCAACTTCTCCCTTGCGGAGATGACCAAAAGCGAAACCGCCCTACGCCATGACATCGACAATACCCCCGATGCCGACCAGCTAGAGAACCTGACCATCCTGTGTGAGTGCGTGTTACAGCCTGTGCGTGAGCGCTTCGGCATGCCCGTTAAAGTCAACTCAGGCTTTCGCAGTGTTGAGGTAAACACCAAAGTAGGCGGCTCCAAGACTTCGGACCACTGTAAGGGTATGGCTGCGGACATTGAGATTCCCGGGGTGGCTAACGCTGAGCTGGCACAGTGGCTCGTAGATAACCTGAACTTCCGCCAAGTCATTCTTGAGTTCTACACTCCCGGCGTCCCAGATTCAGGCTGGGTGCACGTAAGCTACAACCCTGCGGATAACAAGAAGCAGGCGCTTACCGCCACAAAACAGAACGGCAAGACGGTTTACTTGAGCGGCCTAGTGGCATAAAAGCGTTGCGCCCTTTGGGGCCTATAGATTACAATCAGACACCATCTTAGGAGCGTATATGCCTTCGTCTACCAAACCCGGCACCATGGGTGCCTACAAGTCCCGCAATCCTGAAGCTGATGGCGACTTGTACGTCTCTTCTGCCGACCGCAAAAAAATGCAGGCCCAGAAGGGTGAGTCCGAAACTCGTAAGAAGACCGCAGCGGCCTACGACGCAGCTGTCACCACGTACAAGAACGGCGGCATGGTGGGTGCTCCTGCACGCACAGTCAAGTGTACGCCGTACAAAGTAGGTAAGTAAGTGGCTAAGACTGCTGCATGGCAGCGTAAAGAGGGTAAAAGTGAGGCTGGCGGCTTGAACGCTAAAGGCCGTGCTTCTTACAACAAAGCCAACCCCGGCAAGCCCGGCCTCAAGGCTCCCCAGCCAGAGGGCGGCAAGCGTAAAGACTCGTTCTGCGCTCGCATGGAAGGCATGAAGAAGAAGCTCACTAGCGAGAAGACCGCGAAAGACCCGAACAGTCGTATAAACAAGAGCCTTAAGGCTTGGAATTGCTAACATGAACATATCCGACTCAACCAAAACCGTGGTGGATTTCGCGTCTGTTTTTACTGTGTTAGGGACTCTTGTGGATTTCTTACCCGCCGTGGCCGCCTGTTTTACCATTGTGTGGACGCTTATTCGCATCTGGGAAACCGAGACCGTTCAGTCCATTGTCTCACGCAAGCCGCGAGACCCTTCCTAGTTAGGTAAACCATGCCCGGTGTAGCCCTTAAAATCCAGAGATTCTTTGGTGAAGCTCCAAAGATTTCTGGCGAACTCCTGCCGGACACCGTAGCGCAGTATGCGTTTAACCTTGACCTCTCGTCTGGTGACCTGCTGCCATACCGACGCCCTGAGCGCACGTCTACGCTGGATAAAGAGGGCACCATCCGCACCATCTACCCGATGGAGGACCCCGAGACGGGCGAGCTGAACTGGTTGCACTGGACTACCGATGTCGACGTGGCAACCGCGCAGGTCGAAGGCGACCAGTCGCAGCGAGTCTACTACACTGGCCAAGATTACCCTCGTGTTACCGACTTTGACTTGGCGACCAGCGGAACCCAGTTCCCCAGCGCCAGTTACCGCATGGGTTTACCCCTGCCAACAGTCGTGCCCGTGGCCGAGGCTACCCCGTTTACGCAGAAGACTACTGTGTCACGCCTGCGCGACTCCGGCAACAACGCGACACTGGTGACCAGCGAGCCGCACGGCCTGACGACTGGCGACTTCGCCACTGTTACTGGGTTCACCGGGGCGAACGTCGCGTACAACCTTTCCAACGTGCAGGTCACTGTTATCGACGATACATCGTTTAGCTACTTTAACTTTGGACCAGCTGAGGTAAGCGCCGCTAACACAGACGGCAAAGTCGACTTATCTGGCATCACTAAGCCCCGCAGCTACATATACACGTATCTAACCGCTTGGGGCGAAGAGTCCGTGCCTTCCGAGCCGTCGCCCACAATCTTCTTAAAAGAAGGCCAGACCACTACGATCTCGAGTATTCCGAGCCTGTGGACTCACGGCGAAGGCTACCAAGAGCCCGGCTTGCAGGTGCGTGTCTATCGCACAGTGGCTGGTGTGTCTGGTTCCGCCTACTTCCGCGTTGCAGAGCTGGACATGGTGCCCAGCATCGCGGCAGACTACGCGCGCCTCGCGGGAGTCGCGCTGGTAACCGTCACCAAAACCGCACACGATCTGCAGACTGGGTACGTCATCCGCACCACGGTTACAGACGAGAGCGGCCTCGTAGAAGGCACGTTTACCGTTACTCGCGTGAGCAACGACAGCTTCACATTTATCGACGCCTCGCTGGCCGTCCCCACCGAAGGTTTGGCACTGGCGGGCGAGCTCAGCTACACCGTGGACGCAGTGTCCGGCACGTTTGAGCGCCTCGTAGCTACCGACGTGGTAACCGTTACGCGCACAGCACACGGCTTTATTAGCGGCGATCTGCTGGCCATCCGCCCCACTGACGACTCAGGACTGGTCGCCGGGGTGTTCGAGATCACGAAGATCGACAACAATACATTTCGCTTTGTGGACACATCCGTCGAAGACCCACTTAAGGCCGAGGCTCTGACTGGCGCGCTGGAGTTCCGCGCGGCGCTGTCCTTCGTCGACGAGCAGGATGTGAGCACGCTAGACAACATCTTGGAGTCGCTGGACTACGACCAACCTGACGAGCGCATGCAGGGGCTGCTGGCAATCCACAACAGTATGATGGTCGGCTTTTTTGATAACACCATCTGCTTTGCTGAACCGGGTGTTCCGCACGCTTGGCCGATCAAGTACCGCCTACAGGTGGACTCTAAGATTGTGGCGCTGGGTGCTTACGGCACCACGTTGCTAGCGCTGACTGACCGCACACCATGGAAGCTGGACGGCAACAACCCTGCGGCGATGTCCATCACCCGCACGGACTACATCTTGCCGTGTGTGTCAAAGCGCTCCGTTATCAACATCGGTTTCGGTGTGGTTTGGGCGTCTGCTGGCGGTCTGGCGGTTTACTCTACCACCATCGGCACAGACTACCTCACTAAGAACGTACACAGTTGGGCGACTTGGCCGCAAGATTACGACCCTACAAATCTGTACGGAGCGTACTACCGGGGTCGCTACTTTGGCTCGGACGGCCTGAACACGTTCTTGTTCGAGCGCAACGAGGAAGTTGGCGGACATTTGGTGCAGTCTGACATTCGCTTTACCGCTGCGTACTACGACGCTAAGACTGATCGGTTCTTTTACGCTGCGGGCGACCAAGTCTGGCTGTGGAACTCCCTGCAGGTCGGTAACGCGGTTCTGGACTGGAAGTCTAAGGTTTTCACGACCAAGTCACCCCTCAACTTGGGCGCGGCGCAGATTGTCGGAGACTTCAACAGTGAAGACGACGCTGCCGCTCTTGTACTCGAGAACACGAACATTAGGGCGTACAACGCCGCTATTATCGCGAATAACGATGTGCTGGGCGCGCTAGGCACGGTAACCGCGAATGAACTACAAGTCGCGGGCAGCAACCTGCGCGACCTACGTGTAAGCACCGGGTCTGTAACCTTCCAGTTCTTTGTGAACAAGAAGCTGATATACAGCAACTCCCGGAATGACGCCACGGCGTTTCGCCTGCCCGGTGGGTACCGCGCGGACACCTTCGAGGTGCGTGTCTCGACTAACGTCAGGGTGCGTGCTATTATCATGGCTGAATCTATGGCCGGACTGAGAGGTGCGTAATGCCTAAATTTCAGGGTATACCCGCGATACCACCAGAGAAAATCGAGCAGTGGCAATACGACGTTATGTCGGCGCTGAAAGAGAACGTAGAGATTATGCTCGGCCAGCGCGGCCCCGGGCGGGTCGTGACGAACGACTCTCTGGGTGTAGAGGCTGCCGACAGGCAAACCATGAAGCAGATATCTGCGCGTGGAAACTACTACGTAATATCTGGTGTCGAAGTGCCGACAATCGACGACTATATTAACTTGTTGAACGATGTGCAGCAGTTGGCTATCGACGTAAGTAACATTCAATCGGCGCTTAACGCGCTCCTAACCAACATGAAGGCGTAATCATGGCATCACTACTTAACCGTGCCCTCCAACCCGGCTCTGGCGTTGGCCTGACAGCAGGTGTCGACTACTTCCGCAAAGGTGGTAGAGCCGCTAAAGGCGGGGTCAATCCGGGCGTAGAGAGCATTAAGAAGGTCGATGCGACAGCGCCACAGGGCACGGGCATTAGCATAAACCCGAGTGGTGGCGAGTCGGGCTTTAGCCAGCCGATTAGTTCCGGCGGCACGCCGGGCGCGTCGCCCATCGGCATGTCAGCAGCCGAGGCGCAGGCGCTGGGTCTAGGTACGCAGGCTGTCGGTCTGGCTGGCGCGCTTACAGGCAACACCGCACTGCAGCAAATGGCTCAGGCTGGCAACTTGGCTGGCACAGGCCTCGCTGCCGCAAACGGTAACTACGGCCCGCTCGGCTCTGTTCTCGGAGGCTTGGTGGCAGGCCCAGCGGGGGCAGTTGCTGGTGGAGCGTTGGCGGGTGGGTCACCTGCGTCCGCGATTAACGGCGTAATCGGCATGGCGAACCCTAGCATGGCCATTGCTAACGCGACTCTGGGCTTAGGCACTGGCTTGTTTGGTGACACGCCAACGACGCTCGGCGATATCGCAATGAACTCTTCGATAGGCACTGCAGCAGTCGGCAACCAAGGAATGGTCGATACCGCGCAGGCGGGTATGGCTATAAACAACAGCCCTGACCCACTAGGCGCGTTTGCGGCCACGCAGGGTATCAACGTGTCCGCCAACCCCGCAGCAGCGCAAGCAGGTGCGCAAGCGCTTGGGTGGGGCCTAAACGTCACGCCTGAAGTTGCGCAGTCGATGGTCAACACCAACAACACCAACGGCAACATGGGGTACGGCGCCAATAGCGGCGGCTACGGCCTCAGTAGCCCCGACGGCGGCGGCATGGGTTTCTCATCGCCGGATAGCGGCACTGTCTCAGCCAACACAGGCCCAGATAACGCAGGCGGCGGCATCTCAGCCCCGGCACAAACCAGCGATAGCTTTGGCTTCACCTCGTCTGGCGGCTTGGGGCTTGGCGGCGGCGGCTTCGGCCCTGACGGCGGCGGCGGCTTCGGCCCTGACGGCGGCGGCTTCGGCCCTGACGCCCCCGGCGGTATGAAAGACGGCGGCTTGATCGGTGCAGACATGCCCGGCTTAACAATGCGCTACGCCGACGGCGGCCCTGTCATGGGCCAGAGCAACATGCAGATGCCAATGGGTGGGCAACCAAACGCTCAGATGATGCAGGCGCAAATCGGCCAGATGATGCGTGACCCGCAGACGTTGCAGCGCTTGCTAGCCCGTCCAGTGCAGCTCATGCAGTCTGGAGAGCTAACGCCAGACGAAGTCGTAACCATGGGTCGAGTTGCCGAGGCGGCCATCTACAACCCCTCGTTGTACCCCCAGCTGCGCCAGTTCGTCGCTGCGCAGGGCATGACGCCCCTGCCAGCCAGCTTTGACCCCTCTGTAATATTGAATATTATCGTAATCGCTCGCGGCCTACAACAGATGCAAGGTCAGGGCCAAGGCCAGATGGGTGATACCCAGCCGGGTCAAATACCCTTGATGGCCCAAGCGCAGATGGAGAATCCGGTTGGTATGGCGAACGGCGGATACTTGCGTGGCCCCGGCACCGGTCGATCAGATTCCATCGGGACGCTTAACACAAGCACCGCTGCACCTGTTAAAGTTGCAAACGGTGAGTACGTTATCCCCGAGCATGTGGTTCGTGCTAAGGGCCGAGACTTCTTCGACAGCTTGCTCCGCAAGTACACGTCAATGCCAAAGGGAGAATGATTATGGATTGGTGGTTACCAACGAGCAACTACACGCCGTCATACACGCCGTCAGCCAGCTACAGCGCTGGGGCTGACTATGGCTTGTCGAGCCCTGCCCTCTATGCCGCTCCGGCTAGCTCGGGCCCCAGCCTGAGTGCGCCTACGCAAAGTGGCTCGAGCTACGGCTTTGACTCTGGCAGCGCTGGTGACGGGCTTCAAGCCCCAAACTCTTACGAGTACTCGGCGCCGACGAACGACTACACTAGCGCGTTTGGCTCTGGCTCCGCGCTCACCGGCTCCGCTTACGACAACGGCGCGTATCAGTCCCCCTATAGCACCATGGACTTTGGTGGCGGTGGCGGTGGCGGTGGCTCGGCGCCGTTCGGTGGTGGCCTCAACCTCTCGTTTAACAGCCAAGGCAGCGGCGGCCTAAACACTCCACTGGGTGCGGGGCAAAGCAGCCCAGCGTTCCAAGCTGGGCAGGGCGTCTCAATCCCTGACGGCGCGTTTGGCTCTGGCTCGTTTACCACGCAGGTGAACGCTAACACCTCCACAGGCGGGGGCGTTGGCACAACCGGCGGCCTCGGCGTTACGCCAGACCGACAGGGCGGCCAATCCCAGTACAGCCTGTTGGGCGGACAGGGCTCAGCAGGTACACCTCCTGCACGCCCTCCGTCGGGCCCGATAGAGCAAAAAATAGGCGGCGTGCAAGACTGGGTGGGCAGGAACGCGCAGACAGCTCGCTTGGGTCTAGACCTTGGCGGACTTTTACTTGCGCGTCAGAGCCAGAAAGAAGCTGGCGCTATGGCTAGCCGACAGATGGCGATGCAGCAACAGGCGCAGCAGCGCAACTTTGCCCAAGCGGACAAGATGAACGCTATTGCAGACCAGTCGTTTAACGAAGCTCGTAGCCTGTATAACCCCCAAGAGATGGCTATACGCAGCATGGCGCAGCAGCAAATGGCGCAGCAGCGCAACATGGTCGACGCGCGGACCCAGATGCAGAGGGCTGGCAAGAGCGTGGGGACTATCGACGCTGAGATGCGCCGCGCCAAGCTGGGCGGCACTACTGGCGCAACTACCGCCTACATGACTGGTCTGGACAGGGGGCGCGCAGCGCAACAAAGCGCTCTTACCAGCGCCAAAAACCTAACATCCAGCTACAATGCAAACGCCGACTACTCTGGCGCAGATCGGGTGGCGCAAGCCGGGCAGCAAACTGCGCAGCAACTGACAGGTATGCTTAACAGCTACTTAGGCAACCCGGTGTACCAGACCAGCGCCGATGCGTACCGCCGAGCGCAGCAGGCAGCGTACTACTACCCCTAACAAGGACTAAGCGATGAACATGTACAGCCCACTAGGGGGGATGACCGGCTACACCCCAGCGTCCGATGCGGCGCAGACTCAGCAGATGCAGCAGATGGCTCAGACGCAGACGACCATGGCGCAAGCCGAGGCAGCTCGTTTGTTGCGCATGCGCCAAGACCAAGCGCGCAATCGTCCGCTCGACACGGCTACGCCCGCTTTCGGTGGCAACGCAGCAGGTCCGGTCATGGCTGCGTCAACCCCCGCTCCTCCTGCTGCTGCTGCGCCTGTTGCTGCACCCGTTTCTGGCAACACAGAACAGCCGGTGCTTCCTGACCAGAAAATCGTCAACCGCAACCTATTCAACCGCCCACCCAAAGGGCGAGCAGCACGTGGTGGCATGACGGCGCAAGAAGCGCAGGCTGCGCGTGACCAAGTCCTATTGGCGAAGCCGTTCTTGGCGTTCAACGACGTAGTGCAGGCTCCTATGGCGGCTGCCCTTAACGCTTATGGTGAGCTCGGTGCGGGTATGTACAACCTCGGAGGGCGCGCTATAAACGCTTTGACTGGCAAGCCGCTGGTAGAGACGGACAAGCAGAGCCCAATCAAGTTTGGTATTACCCCTTTCTTCGACGCCGCGCGTCGTCGCGAGGCAGAGATTGACAATGCACGTGGCTTGCCTCGTGGGGAATATCAGAGCCCCTACACCGACGAGCAGCGCGCGCGTCTGGCAGAGCTGCGCAAAGTGGCTCCTGCCCCCCCTGCTGCGACTCAGGCTCAGGCTCAGGCTCCGAACTTTGAATCGCTGGCGGCGGCGGTTATGCAGGTGGAGAGCGGTGGCAACCCCAACGCCATAAGCCCTAAAGGCGCGGTCGGCACAATGCAGACCATGCCCGGCACGCTTAGCGACCCGGGCTTTGGCGTTACACCTGCGAGAGACAACTCCCCTGCAGAGCAAGAGCGCGTCGGTCGCGACTACTTGCAGGCAATGATCGCTAAGTACGGCAACGTAGAGCACGCCCTAGTCGCGTACAACTGGGGCCCGACGAACGCAACTAAGTGGATAAAAGCGGGTGCAGACCCAGCGGCTCTGCCCAAAGAAACACGCGAGTATGTGCCAAAGGTCATGTCGCAGCTTGGCGGCGCCTCGCCGCAAGTGGCACCGGCCCCCGTGCAAGCGGAAACTCCTGTTAACGGTGCAGCTGCGCCTGCTACTCCAGCCCGTACTTTTTCACCTGAAGAAGTAGCGCAATTTGGTGTACAGACGCAGCAGTCTGTACGTGCCGCACAGATGCGAATTAGCGAACTGGCGAACAGCGCTAAGTACGCCGTCACGTACCAAGAGCGCAACTCTATCCAGAAACAAGTCGATGACTTGCGGTATGGTATGTACGACGCGCAGCTCAAGGACGTGGCTTTACGTGCAGGTACCGGCGACCAGACCGCGTTGGCACAGCTCGCGCAAGAAGCAGGTATCCCCTACGCACAGACCGAGAATGGGGTGGTGCCCGTCATGATGGGCCCCGATGGCCAGTGGCGCGCAAGTGGCGCGCCGATGCCCCTACAGACTTTTGCCAATCGTGCGTACGCCGAAGCAAACGGTGCAGCTGCCAAGCAGCGCGCCGCCGCGCAGAAAACGCAGACGGAACTGCAAGCCGACATCTTGATCGAGCGCGAAAAAGGCACACAAGCCCTGCGCAAAGTGCAGATGGAAGGCGAGGCCGCGTTGCAAAAGCTCTACGCAGAAGGGCAGCTACCCAAAGACTGGAAAGTGTCACGCGACCCCTTAGGTGGCCCCGTTATTGTTACGAACAGCCAAGGCGTGTTCCGCGTTGACGAGCCGACTACAGACCCGGGCACCGGAATCCCCATGGGCGGCGGGCTTGTGCGAATTCAGTAGGTCTAGTAAACAACGGGTCTGCGAGGTAGAATAGTCTTAGATTAAATTGGGGCTATTCTATGAAGAACATATTCGACACGAACTCGACTGCGGACGAGGCTGTGTTTGGTGGTGAGCCTGCGGCACGCGCTGTGGGCCTGCCTACTGCGCAACCTTTGCCGGGCACGCTCGCGCCGGGTGGCTCCAATGATACCGGACGCGCCCTACTCGAGCAGTACCAAGCGCAGACCGACGCTATGGCGCAGCAGCGCACAGCCCCTGCCGAATCAGCGGGCTCGTATGTCGGCTTTAACCCCGACACAAAACAGGTATTTAGCGCAGGCAAAGTCTTTGCGCTCGACCTGAACGAAGGCGTCAAGAACGCCTCGTTGCTTGACCAGAACAACGACGAGCTGCCCGCAGGATTTCGCCGTGTTGCTAGCTCTGACATAAAGGGCTACCTGCAGCGGGAGTATGACAACCTCGGCATGGTCGACTCGATGCAGCGTCGTGTGGGGCAAGCAGCCGCCAACTACGGAAGCACACTACAAGACATAGGTGCGGAATCTGCCGGTGCTTTTTTACAGAGCGCTGGTAACGCGCAAGCGGCGCGCAATCCAAGCAAGATTAACACTGCTGCAGACATTATCGACAAGCCCGGTACTACGATATCCGAAGCCGTTGGTGAGCTGGGGTATGACATCCCGGTCGCAATCGGCACCACGGCCCTCGGCGCAGCAGCAGGCGCTAAGGTAGGCGCCGCGTTTGCCCCAGTCACGGGCGGCCTGAGTATTCCACTTGGCGCCGTGTTGGGCGGCCTTACCGCTCGTTTTCTGCCTACGTTGTTCGAGACCTATGGTAGTGTGCGAACCGAGCAGCGTGCCAAGGGCATCGACGCCAAAGGCGCAGCGCTCGCAGCAGGTACTGGTTCCGCCGCTCTTGAGGCGCTGTTTGGTCCAGAGGCCCGCCTAGGCACGGCTGTCGCAAAGAAAACTGCCCAGCTAGCTGGCAAAGAGTTTTTAGAAAAAGGTGCCGCCAAAAGCGCTCGCGACTTGCTGACCCAAGGGCAGTTTAAGCGCGGAGCTACAAGGGCAGCCCGCGACTTCGGCCTCGAAGGTGGTACAGAGGTCGTGCAAACCGGCATGGAGCGTCTGGGCGCGTTCGACGACCTGACATCTGCTGATGCACTAGACGAGTTTGCGATTGCTGGCGTAAAAGGCGGCATCGGTGGCGCAGCCGCTAGCCCGCTTGCATCGTACGCCGAGTTCCGCGACGCAAAGAACTTCGTAGAGAGCCTGCAAGCCGACATGGCTTTGGCCGCTGACACTACAGTGCCCAGTGCAGTCCGCCTGCAGTCGGCCAGACGCGTGCAAGATGTGTTGCGTGGCTCTTCTGAAGACCCGCAGTTTAACCAGCAGCTTGGCGAGTTCCGCCAAAAGCTGGGGTTCATCGACACAGAGATAACGCGTCTCGCAACACAGCAAGCACTTGCCGACGGCACGCCTGTCAACCTGATGGACACCGCCCCGCAAGGAGATATGTTCAACCGTGTCACAGAATCTGTGCCGGAGGCAGCCCCTGAAGAAACTGGCGTGCCAATACAGCAGACAGACCCCAACCAAGGCAGTTTGTTCGACGAGACCGGTACACCAACATACTCCGCTGACCCCAGCTTCACAATGACGCAGGGCGAAGCCGATGCGTCGTTCCAAGGCCCTACGCTGGATACGCCGCAGGCACGTTTTGCAGTACAGGGCGCAAACCTAAACGACCAGCTGTCTGGTCTGGGTGCTTTACCAACAAACCCTGTTCAGGTGGGCGGTGTTACAGGAGCGCTAACCCCCTTACAGCGCGGCGCGCTGCAGCCCCCTGCACGGCCTGCGCCACCTGCTTCCCCCGCTATTGGCGGGCTGGATTTCGGCGCGCTAGCCGCTGAGATGGACGCCATCGTGCCGCCAGCCCTAGTTCTTCCTACACCCAGCGCAGCCGTTGAGCAGGCAGCGTTTGGTCGACAGCTCTCCTCGGGTGGTCCCTCTCCTGCCACCCTTTCATCCCCCGCAGCTCAGGCTGCTGGGGGTGTTTTTTCTGCCCAACAAGTAGCTGACGACCTTGGCCTGAACGAGCTAGAGTCGCGCGTTGCGTCGCAGCCCGGCGCAGTAACCGGCAAAATTGCAGCGACCCAGAGAACGCTAAAGGGCGCTCGCGACCTGCTCCTGAACCCTGATGCAAACGCACAGGTCGAGGGCGATGCCGTGGCTACAAACATTGCCCGTGCCGCCCGTGCTTACGCCAAAGCATATAGCGAGTTCGAGAACGCGTTCGGCAACATCCAGCGATTCGCAGACCCCCTAAAGGGTGAGGCTACCAGCGCCGCCGCCGAGCGCGCGAACCGCACGGTGACCCGTGCCGAGACCGCTGCCGCAACAGCGCGTCAAGCGCTAGCGGATTTGGGTGCTGCCGCTGGCAACAGCCCGCAGGACGTGCAGGCACTGGTAAAACTAATTAAAGACGCTGTGCAGCCAATGGTTGCGGGTGTCAATGTGTCCGCGCTTTCCCCTGCCGACAAGCAGATGTACGACGCGTACAAGCGCCTCGACACAGCGTTTGGCCGTGGCTGGACTGCTGCCAAGCAGGACCAGTTTTTGGGGGCCACAGACTTGTTCGTGTCCCGCGCGACTGATACACGCCCATCAAGAGAGGCCGCTGAGCAAGGTCTGGCCCCTCAGCTTGTCCGCGCTGCTACCGACGGCTACGGCAACCCAAACGAGACGGCGGGCCCTGCGGATATCTACAAGGGCTTCTTGGGTGTATTGCAGTACATCCGCCACCACGGCACTGGCTACGACAAAGCCTTGGCCCGCGCCATTCGCGAGTCTATGCTGGGCAGTCCAGAGAGCAAAGAAGCGCGCGTCGAAGCTAAGAAGAACGTAAACTTACCCAAGGTCAAGTTCTCTCAGGGCGGCAAATCGCGCTTTGACCCCAAGACAAACACCGTGTACATCCGCGAGACGGATAGCCCATCCGTTGTGCTGCACGAGGCACTGCACGCGGCGCTTCAGCACTTCGTGTACGCCAACCCTAACGACCCTATCGTCGTCGAGCTAAAGAAGTCTGTAAAAGCAATCATTGGGTACAAGGGCGGCTTGGGCGACAAAGCCAACCAAGTGCAGCAGCTACTCAAGAACCTTGTGCAAGAGGGCAACGAGCTAGACGCAGTGCTAGAGCTGATGTCTTACGGCAACACGCTAAACGAGTTCCGCAAAGCACTGGACGGCATCCCGACCAAGGGCACACCCAAGACGTTCTACACTGCCGTCAAAGACGTGTGGACCTACACCATGGCGCTTATCCGCCGACTGACCGGCGCCAAGAACAACACCGAGGCGGCGAACGTCATTAACCGCACGTGGGAGTTGCTTGCCAAGTCTGGCGAAGCCCCTGTAGGCGGCAAGCGTGCACGCGTAGGCAACGTCTTGAACGTCGAAGTTATGGGCGGCATGAACCCCGTAACCGCTCCGCAGGCTGACCTACTGCAGCGCCCCGGTGCTTCTTTGCCTAGCGGTGCGGATGTTGCTCGCTTTAACAAGCGTGTCCTGCCCACCATGGTCAGCAGCAAAGTTCTGTTCGACTTGCTAGGCTGGGGTCGTTTATCGGGTGCTCTCACAAAGCAGACGGAGAAGCTGGCCAACTTCGTGCGTGAGGACTTCCCCGGCGTGGCCAAGTGGGTCACATACCTGCACGCGCAGTTCAACGTCCCACACGAACTACGCAACACGTTCCAGCGGTTTAAGAACGACAAGCAAGCTGGCTATAAAGTGGCTGAGCGTCTGGCAAACTTTATCCAGTACCAGCCAGCTGACAAAGTTACAGGTCTGTTTGCCTACCTAGACGGCAACAAGAGTGCCCTAAAAGACGACGTAGCTATGCGTGAGCTGGCCGACGACGTTAAGGCGTGGCGCGACTTCTACGTGCAAGAGTTGGGCGACACCAAAGCCAAAGAGTTCTTTTCACGCGGCAAGTTTTCTGAGACGATGCTGTTTGTCACGAAACGCAGCCAAGTAGCTGGCTCTGGCTTCGGCGTGCGCAAGCTAAGCACGCTGCTAGGGCAGAAGAGCCGCACAGAGGAGACACTTGAAGAGGGCTGGCTAAACCTAGACAACAACGGCGACCCGGTTCTAGACGACCAGCGCTTCCTGCAAGTCCTGCAGCTAGTTAACGGCGTGCAAGTCCCCGCTGGTTTTATTGCGGAGTCCAAGTTTGCCGCTAACGGCGCCCCCGCAGGGTTTACAGTTGACCCGACGTACCTCTGGTACCACACCAGCAAGGGTAAGGGTGGACACCGCTTTGTCGCCAACATGACAGCGAAGCAGGCACTCGCCGAAAACAAAGCGGAGGACTTGGCCAACGCGCTACGCAACACCATGTCAGCGCTTTCCAGCACATATGCGGCGAAACACTTCTCGGACAGCATCGCCAACTATGGTGCTGGGGAAGACGGCGTGCGGGACGCTACCTCAGTGGTGTTTGACAGCATTGAGCAGGCAAACAAGGTGTTGGGCATCAAGATCAACCCGGACACCGTCATAACCGGCGACTCCGACGACGCTCGCTCCAAGGCCATCGGCCACGCGTACCGCAATGCTAGGCAGTGGATTCGGGTGCCTAAGGGCGGCACGTACGGCGCCATGGCAGGCAAGATTGTAAAGGCGTCTGTGTGGTCGGCCATGACGGACATGAGTGACCGCAAGCCAGTTATCGAGCTGCGCCCTGCCAACACTGCAATGCGCTGGTTTAAGAAGTCTAAGACTATCTACAACCCCGGCACCCACCTGACCAACGTCGCGACTAACGTGACGCTGTCCATGATGCACGACATACCGTTCGGAACCGTGCTGGCTGCGGGCAAGATGTTTGTGCAGTACGAGACCTCCCCCAACGCGATGTCTGCGCAGGACCGGGCGCTTGTTCGTGCGTTCATGAACTCTAACGCGATGCTGGGTGACTTCTCGAGCACTGAGGTCAAAGAAGCCATCTCTAACGCGATGCTGCTGTCGCTTAACGACAAGGACGGCAAAGCTGTAGACCCCAACAGCACCATGGGCCGTGTGTCCGCGTTCATGCAGATGGAGAAAAACAAGGCGCAGGCCATAAGCGCGCTCTCGAAAACCAAGAAGTTTGCCGGGCACGCTGACAACATCGTCACAGAAATATACTCCGCAGAAGACAACATCTTCCGTCTAGCTATGTTCTTGAAGACGGCGGCGGATATCTCTGCGCAGACTGGCAAGGCACCAACTCAGGCGGACTTGGAGCAGGCAGGTAACATCGCCCGTGCGGCGTTCCTCGACTACGACATCGACGCCAAGGCCGTGCGAATTGCACGCCAAACGGTACTGCCGTTTGTGTCTTGGGCGTACGCGGTCACCCCCCTGATTGGCCGCATGGCTGTGCACCAGCCTTGGAAGATCGCCAATGTCTTGCTTGCATATACTGTCATGGAACACATCCTCCAAGAGATAGGCGGCGGAGACGACGAGGACGAGCGCTTGCGCAGCGTTGCGCCAGAGTACATCCGAGAGCGCATGTTTGGTGGCTTTGGTCCTTTCATGCACGTGCGTCTACCTTTCTTGGGTGACGACAAGAACCCTGTCTACTACCGCTTGGGTGACTACATCCCAATGGCTTCACTGGCCCGTGGGCAGGGACCAAACGCCTTTATGGGTATCGATTGGTGGCCATCGTTTGCATCACCTACTGGCCCGTTCGTGTCTACCATCCTAGCGCTGGTTGGTGGCGTCGACCCGTTCATGGGTAAGCCGCTGAGTCCGCCGACCGACACGGCATGGGAGAAGTTCGTAGACCGCGCCAAGTATATGGGCGGGCAGTTCACGCCCAACATCCCGCTGGTTAACCCGACCACATGGTCCAAGGTAGACGAGATCGTCAAGGGGCGAAGTGACCGCAGTGAAAACTACGGTGCGTTGCAGATGGCGCGCTACGCGGGCCTCAAGATGTATGACTACAATGTCGATCAGGCAGTCGTCGCGCAGGGGCGCGCGTACAAAGCAATCATGGGCGAGTACCAGCGCGAGATCGGAACTCTGCGCCGCGCTGAGGCAAGGTTTGAGAATCCAGACTGGGAAGCGTTCCGCACGAAGCAAGATGAGCTGCTGGTGCGCATGCGCGAGGAACTGAAAAAACTTAAAGGAGAAGAGTGATGACTACCCGAAACTACAAAAGCGAGTACGCAAACTACCAAGGCTCGGAAGAGCAGAAGAAGAAGCGTGCGATGCGTAACGCTGCAAGAGCAGAAGCCACAAAAAAAGGGCTAGTGACCAAGGGCGACGGAAAAGATGTCGACCATAAAAAGCCACTAGCCAAGGGGGGCACTAACTCTAGCGGGAACCTGCGTGTGGTTCCCGCCTCAAAAAATCGGTCGTTCGCTAGGACGAAGACCGCTGGTATGCGCTAAGAACCAGTGTTGTGTAGCACGGCCAGAGTCACTTGGCTCTGTGTTCGTGCACGAGGGGATGTAATCGCCTCGATAAAGCGTGGGTGGTTCAGGTTCACGACCGTACAGAACGCCTGACCCGGATTGCCTTTCTGGCAGCCCTTGAACAACGTTACGCGCTCTCTGGCGTGGATGAGCGCACCTGCATCTTCTAACTCGTCAAGCACGCGCCCAATACTGTCCTTAGTCTTCGCCAACCATCGCTTCAGGGCCGAGTGGTTGATCGAGAGCGCGCTGCCCGGAAGCACCGCGTTGCTAGCGTCGTAAACCACCTTTATCCGCGCGACTGCGCGGTCTGGTACGGGGAACACTACAGTCTCCGGGTTCTTGGTAGGGCTGGCGCTGTACTCCTCTTTGCACTCAATCAGCTGGTCGTTGTGCTCCTGCAAGAACTGGCCCAGAATGTCGAACGCGTCTTGCTTGCTATCCTCTGCAGCCTTGCGGTACTTGGTTACGCACGCACACAAGTAGTTGGTGGTTGCCTCTATGTCGAACGGGAACAAGCCCAGACGTTTGCCGATGCTGCCCAGAATCCAGCCGCTAATGATCGCCGCTTTGTAGAAGCGCTCAGGTGGAGCGAAGCTAAAGCCGATCTTCTTCTCAAACGACGCAAGCCCTTTTTCCCACACAACCTTGGCACCGCCCATCGCCACAATAGCTTCGGCTAACTCGGGCATGGCCCAGCCGTTGTGCTCGTCCAGCAGGTTGTAGAACGCTGTGCCACGCTCGCTGCGCTCACCACCGATAAAGATGCGGTCACTCTGCTCAACCTCTAAACACCGCGCCTTGACCGCTTCGTTCTGTGACATGAACTCGTCATACTTGCCGTGCAAAGACTGGTTGGTTGTAATTAGTGTCGGCCCCTCCCAAGTAACCGGGTCACGAATCTCACGCCCGGGTGTCATGGCCAATTTCTCTCGGCCCATGCTCAGGTTGTACGCGAGCGAGGTCGCCGCTTCGCCGTCCTGCATAGTCAGCTCGTCCATGGTCGCAGGCAGATTGTTCAGCGTGCCGCGCAGCTTGTACATCGCGTTGGCTGTGTCCCGGTCGCCCATCATAAGCAGCTTGGGCACACCGATAAGGCTGTTGGCCGCAGCCAGCGCCAATGACTTGCCCGTAGTCGTCTTGGTCGAGTAGATAGACATGATTAGCGACGAGTTGCCCGACACACGACCGAGCAAACCTGTCGTGGCGATGAGCACTGCCGCGCGGATGTTATCCGCCCCTTCGGTGTCTAGCATGGCCATGGCCTCTACCCACTTATCACGTTCACCATGCGGGCACAGGATGTTGGTGTACCGCTCGGCTGGGCCCTTCAGGCGGCGGTTGTTGTTGCCAGTTGGTGAGTTTATTAGCGTCGAGCCACAAAGGAACGAGCCATCATCCTGCCAACCAAACGACACAAACTCGGCACCGCTTGGCGCCTCGCGCTGCACTTGCTCTAGGTATCTCATTATGTATTGCCTCAGTTTCTCCTGCTGCTGGGGGCTACCCACCAGAATCAGCTTACCCATTAAATAGTCGGCGAAGTCGCGCCCAGCCAGCGATATGGTGGTCATAGGCATGTCAAAGAACTTCCACCCGTCATGGTCGTACCGCACGGCCAGCGTGGCTGTCGCAGATGTGGCCTTGCTATCTGTGTAGATGCCTGTGACATGAACCTCGTAGTTGCAGACAACCTGCAGGTCAGTGCTTGTTACAGCAATCTCGGCACCGGAGGCGTCTACCACCGTGCTTTCCGTAGTCACCTCTTGGACGACTTTGTGGTCGCGTATCAGGTATGGCTTAGGCACAGAGAATGTCATCTCTGCAACTTCGTCCGACAGCCGTGCAGCTGCTGGCGGTACCGGCACCGACACAACTTCCTCGCCTGACAACTGTGCCGGACTACGAATATTCCCACGGTACGGGCAGCCATCACAGCCAGTGCCGCAGAACTGCTCGAACTTGGCGCACGTCGTTGGGCCAGTGCCGCCCCAGCGGCTGATCTTTTCCATGCTGTGGTCTAGGTCAAAGTCTGGGTGCGCGCCAGCTAAACGCACAATGGCGACAGGCACGTCTTGGCAGTACTTCGCCAAGCCCATGGTAGCGCGCCACATTGGCTCTTCCACGCGGTTACCCATGGCGTCTTCCATGCCGCCGCTCTCCGCAATAGCGTGAAGCTGGTTGCACTTTGCGATAACGCTCTCCAGCACTATATCGCCTGAACCTAGCAGCGCGTCCATGACTGCCGACTTGCGCACCGGAGCGCCTAAGCGTTTGGACGGCGCGGCCTGCACAGCCTTGTGAAACCATGGGCGCAGGATGCCGAACAGCGAGATCGGCTCGTAGTCAGGACAATCAGCCTTGCACTCAACCAGCTTCCATGGCTGCTGCTTCTTGTGGTGCGAGCCAACTGGGCGCAGGACCATGGACGGGTCATGAATCTTGCTGGTATCGATCTCCACGCCCTTCTCTTCTAGCGCCAAGCGCAGGGCAATAGATGCCTTGACCCAGTGCTCCGACTTAACAGCCTCTGTGAGTGGCCAATAGCAGTGTATGCCTTTGCCAGACGATATGACCATGGGGGCAGGTAGGCCTACCGCTTTAATCGCGCTCTGCAGCGCTCCCCAGCCTTCGCGTTGCGTGGCGTAGGGCTTGTCATCGCCAATATCTAAATCTAGTGCCAACGCTTTGAAGAGCGTGGCGTTTGCTTGTGTTCGTTTGTACTTTGTCTTGCCGCTCTCGTCTACTTCGTGGTGGTTGGCGAACGTACCAACTGAGAAGTAAACCGTGGATTTGGGTTCTGCGTCCCATGCCTGTACTGCTGCGACAGCGTCATCTATGTCTGCGAACGAGCCGCGATTCCAAAAGATGCCTCGGGGGTTTTTGCCTGATGCGTCAGGTCTATGTATGCAGATAACCAACTCGTCCTGCCTAGCAGTGACGCGGGTTAAAAATGTTTTAGTGTCCAATGCCGGTGCCCCTTAAATAAAAACCCCCGGTCGAGCCGGGGGCGTCGTTTTTAGCTAACCAGTTTACTACTCGTCAAACAGGTTGTCGATCTTATCTGCCAACTCGCTGGAAGCCTTCACTTGTGCGACCGCTGGCTTGGCTGGCTTGGCTGGCGTAGCGGCAACGGGGGCGGCAGCCCCCTCATCTTCGTAGGCATCGTCTACTGCGGGAGCGGCAATCTTAGCCTGCGCTGATGGCGCGGCTAGCGCTACCGAGCCACCCGTTGGTGCCATCTGGCGAGTAGCGATCTTGGCCGCATCGCCCTGTGCCATCTCGTCGATGCGCGCGGCAGCCTTCTCACCCACGTAGCCATTCTGCTTGAATGTGATCTTGGGGTAGCTAGTCTGTTCGTCAAAGCCGAGCTGCGTAATCGCCTCTTCGGGGATGATGCCGTAGTTGTCCAGCTCTTTAAAGTACTCGCGCATACCTTTCATGCCAGACACAGGGACAGTGAGGCTGTACACCTTGGTGGGGTCTGCAGCAGCCACGACAGCCAAGTGACGTTGGTCTGCGCACAGCTTAGAACGGGCACCAGACGGCAGAATCTTTGAGCCGAGGACGTTGTTCGGGCAGGTGGCGCACGCTGCGTGCACTGGGTCTTCGACACTGCTGTCAGGCTTCAGGCCGTCGTTGGAGAAGCAGGCTGGGCGCACGCCGTCTGCAGCAGAGTCGTATGCACGTCCGTAGAATATCTTAGACACACGTGGATTGGCGCCGATGATGATGGTGTCTAGCGTGGTGCCGACTGTGGTTTCCACGCCGTCTTCTACCAATCGGTATCGTGCAGCCTTGATGCTAATGCGGGGGATACCGCCGCCGCCTTCGCCGACAACGGCAGATGTTACGGCTGACTTGGTGCCTGATTGCTGACGCGCAGCGATTCGAGCGGCGATGTGTGCTGGGACGGTGGTAAGAGCGTTGCTCATGTGAAACTCCTGAGGGTTAAAAAGGTGCTGGTGTTTGGCGATATGCCCGGTGCCAGCCACCGTGTTTGGTGATTAAGACGCTGTGCTTCGTCTGAAATTAAACACGCTCACGGACTTGAAGTCGACGCCCGGGGGCGGCGCACCGTATGCGTCAATGTAGCTCTTCACGGCGACCTTCGAGGCCCGCGACTCAAGCATGTCTAGTTGCCCGTTGGCCACGCAGAAGTCAAAGAAGTCAGCGCGAGACGACACTGTCGCCGAGTTATGTGTTGACCAGTAGCCAGTGCCAGCAGTGGTCTTGATGGTCTCGAGACCGTCTTCTTGTGCCTTGGCTGTGAACCAGCTCTCAAGCGCGCGTAACTTCTCAGTCATCGCCGCCTTCGTTGCTTTGTGTGCTCGCTCCAGCGCGTCTATCTCGTCGCGCACCTGCGTGTATTTCTGACCTGCTTCTTCGTAATTCATCTCTACTCCTACTCTTCGTTTATGCCATTTACCAAGTTTAAAAACTCAACCAGCGTGTTCTGCTTAGCGCGCAGTCGCCTATACAACTCAGCCTCGAATGGTGTGGCCCAGATGTGCCACACGCTAGTCTTGCCTGTCGTCGTCAGTCGGCGTATGCGTGCATTGGCTTGCTCGTACTGCTCCAGTGAGTAAATGGGGGCGAACCATATAATGTCTTTAGCTCTAGTCAGCGTCAACCCGTGTGCCGCCACCTTGGGGTGAGCAAGCAAAATAGTCGGGCTGTCTGTGTGCTGAAAGTCATTAAATATCTGATCGCGTGCAGTCTTGCTGACACTGCCATGCACCGATGCAACACTAAAGCCGTCTGCAACTAGCTTCTGTTCAAGCCAGTCTTGCACACCACGCAGTGGTACAAAGATGATTGCTTTGTCGCCAATCTCTTTAAGTAAGTCAGTGAGTGTATTGTATCGCTCTGAGGCATCGATGGCAAGCGTACCGGACTCCGAATACACCACGCCACACGATATCTGCAGTAGCTTACTCAACACCACCGCCGCGTTAGCAGCGGTTACCTCTCCAGCGGCAAAGGTTGTCACCGCCTTGTCCTTCATCTCCTTAAACGCTTTCTGTTGCTGCGCGGTTAGCTCAGTCTTGCGCCCGACAAAGTTTGTCTGTGGCAAGTCCTTGCACTCGTCTAGCGAAAACCGAATTGACGGCTGAAGTACCTTCTTGCATGTCTCCAGCGCGTTGGGTCTTGGGGACCACTTGAACTGCGTAACCTTCTGCATTACCAAGTCCTTGAACGTGGTGAAGCTCTTGGGGCAAGCGGACGAGTCCACTAACCTAGCAAGCGTCCACGCGTCAGCGGGAGTCTGCGAGATCGGCGTACCCGTTAGCAGCCACAACCATGGCTGGTGCTGCTGCATCCACTTAGAAAATATCTTGTACCGTTGCGAGCTGGCCGACTTCAGTGCAGTCGCTTCGTCGTAGATAACCACGTCGAACCCTGCCAGCTTGCTCTGCATATTTGTAAAGCCGTCGTGGTTAATGATGACGTACTGCACTCCGGGCGTATCCAATAGCTGCTGGCGCTTTTCGCGCGACCCTGTGCAGATTACAAACGAGCGGTGCGACAAGTGCTGGCGTATTTCTCGCGCCCACACAACTTTTAGCGTAGACAGCGGTGCGATGATAAGCACCTTCTTTGCGACTCCTTCATCTATCAAGAAGTCAGCCGCCCACAAAGCGCTAATCGACTTTCCAGTGCCCGGTGCGTTAAGGCACAAGGCACGCTTGTGTGTTGTAAGAAACGCCGATGTTTCTTTCTGGTGAAACATTGGCTCGAATCTAGCTGGCCAGTTGTAGTACTGCAGAATCGGCGGCGGAACGCTGAATCCTAAGTTGCGCAACACCAGTGACTCCTCTACGCCGTAGTTTAGTGCGACGAGGTCTTGCCCTTCGTGCACAAACGCCTTTGCGTGCGGTATGTACTGCGTAACAGCCGCGTTCTCTGTGCTGCTTAGCACGATGCGCCGCTTCTCCGGTATTACGAGCATAGCGCCGCCCACCCTTTGAACTCCACGTCCCAGCTGCTTAGCGTGGTCTCTCTGACAATCCACACTCTGGCGCCGTTGCGCATTAGGCCCGCAATCTCTCGCTCTTGGTTGGCTGTCGTCGTACCTTTGCCGAACTTGGTCTCGACTGCAAACATGTGCCCGTTAACACAGCCAAGAAAGTCTGGAATGCCTGCACGCCCGTAGCCGTTGGCTGGCGGCATGAAGAACCAACAGCCGGGTTGGGTCGCTAGGGTCTTGGACACTACCTTTTTTACATCACCTTCGTTTTTCACTATCGTCGTCCTTTTAGTCTTGCATCTGGGCAAATATCTTTTGCTGGGCACCACGGGCATAGGCCCGAGGGTTTGGTCTTGAATACGCCTAAGTCAATCGTTTCCTGCACCGCGTGAAAGCGCGGTGCCAGCGCCGCCCACAAAGGGGCTAAGAACCGGCGCTCGTACTTAGAGTTGGTCACCTCGTCGAACCTAAGCCAGATGAACGAGGTCTTGACCGTGTTCACCTGCGGAAACTGCCACATCACCATCGCGGCGAAGAGCTGCAACTGTGTCGGGTTGTCTTTTACTTTGCCAGTCTTGTAGTCGAGGCAGTAGGCTGTGTCGCCGTCCACAATCAGCACGTCAGCGATAGACCGAATCCACACGTCTGCTGCGAACCAGTCGACTGGCTGCAGGTCAGCGTTGACCGCCATCTGGTACTCGAACAGCTTGTCGCCGCTGCGCGCCATGATGCGGTCCACAACGCTGCCCCACTTGTCCAGCGTTTGCTGGCCTTCAAGGCTTAGCGCCGACTGGTCGAGGGAGCCGTCACCATAGGCCTCAAGCAGTTTGTGCACGCGGTCGCCATACTCAGACGCCTCGTTGGACGAGTTCTTTACCCGCTTAGAAACGTACTGATAGTCAAACTGCGCAGGGCACTGCTCGAACGTCGACAGCCGACTGAACGACAGGGGCATCACACTACTCATTATTTACCTTCCAAGGCTATGACGGCCAGTTGATGGGTTATGTTGCTCTGAATCATCTCAAGAACGTCACGCTTTGTCATCGCTATGCGCTCAGACCTGCCCGGCTGGTGCAGCACCTCAACTGGGATATATACCGCTTGTACGTCGGCGTCTTTGCAGTGCAGTCGTACTGACAACATCGTCGTTGCCTCGCCTGCGGCTTTAACAGCAGAGATGTCTAGCCAGACAGGTATCTCGTTGTCGTACAAGACAACTGTTTCACTTTGCGTCGCCATACGAGGCTCCTATACCAGTTTCACATGCTACGGGGAGCTGCTCGCGGCACCACTTCGGGGCCAGCGACAGACACTCTTCCATGTAACTACGTGCGTCATTAAGTAATTTATCAGGTACCACACAAACCGCTTCGTCATGCACGGAAAGTGCGACTGGGTGTTTTGTGTGGATGCGTGCAGTTTGCCACATAACAATCTTCATCGCAAGGTGCTGACACAGATTCTCTACCATCTTCGGTCCGTGGATGCGCACTCGCATCTTGCCCATCAAGTAAGACCAGTCGCCCTCGTCGTTGCGTAGGTCGTGATACACCACGCCCGGCTCGCCCAACTTTCCAAAGCCTTCGCCCTGCGTCACACACCAACCATTTATGTCCACAGCCACCATGTCTTGCTTATTGGCAATAGCTGGTAGCACCACGTCATTGCAGTATCTCCACAGCTTAACGACTTGGCTGTATGTCGCACGGTACAGGTGCACAATTTCTCTAGCCCGCTCTAGTGAGATCGGCGTAAGGGCGGGGAGCGTACGCGCGGTGATGCGCACCATCTCTTGAAACCGTTCAGCACCTGCGCCGTACTGCAGTGACAACATAGCGACCTTACCAAGCATACGCTCTGATACGTCGGCCTTCGTGATAGTTCGTCCGAACAGCTTTGTCGCGAAGTCGCAGTACAGGTCGACACCCTTGCGGAGCTTTTCCAGCACGTCTGTCTGCCCAGCTGCCGCCATGATGACACGCAGCTCGATGTTGGACGAGTCACCCACAAGCACTGTGTGCCCGGGTGGAGCCATCAGTGCTTTACGCAAACCAGCGGACGGGCCACGGGCAGGCAGGTTCTGCCAGTTCACTTGGTTGCCGCCGGAATACCGCCCAGTCGTCTTCGCGCCCCAGAAGTTCAGGTACACAGGTAGAGGTCCACGCTTGGCAGCGTCCACGAACCGCAACGCACGCGTCTCAGCAATCGTGGTCTTCACACCTAGGCGTGCAGCCACGAGAGCTTGAACCTCCGAATCCTCGTGGTCAAGAAGCTCAGTGAACTGCTTGTCGGACTTCGCGAACGCGTATGTCTCCTTGCCCGTGGTCTTGCTTACCTTGCGCGGCGGAGTCACACCCAGTTTTTCTAGTGCATCGGCGAACTTGTCGTTGGACATAATCACTTCGCGGTTGGTCTCAGCCAACGCCATTAGGCGCTCTTTGCGAACTACCTCGTCGTCGTACAGGCGCTGCATCTCGTCCACGTCACCCACAAGCGCAGGCTCAGTAAACATGCGCACCGTCATGTCGATCAGCAGCGTCTCGAGAGGCGGGGTAAACGCGTCAAACTCCTCTCCCATCTGGCTACATAGCCATGTGTCGTGCTTGCAGTACGACGCGTACTCAGCCAACTCCGCATGTGAGAAGTCACAGCGGCGCTTGCCAATAGCGTTGTGGACGGCAGTGCCCTTCGCAGGCAGGCTAAGGTTCTTCGCAGTGTTGGCAAGCGAGTGCGACGTCCAGTATGGGTGTAGCATGCGCGCCTGTGACAACGTGTCCTTCCACAACCGGGGCTTTATGCCGAACACCTGCGTCAGAATAAATCCATCAAACAGCGTGTTGTGGCAGCGTACTGCGCTGTTGTCCCAGTCGTGGTGGACGTGCAGCCATGCAGACACCTCCAACATATCGCCGCTACACCACTGTGCCTCTGCGCCGTTCACGCTAGTCGATACGCCAATAACCTCAAAGCGGGCGTCTTTTATGTACGCGTCCGTTTGCATCTTGCTCAGTGAGAAGTCTTTGTCGTAGTACGTCTCAAAGTCTATCGTTATCGTGTCCATGTAATATCTCCTCTAGTTTTTGTGAGTAGTGAAAGAACTTGTTTGTGTCGTGCTCGTCTTTCTTGCCGTTGCGCATTGCGTACTTGATGCAGTTGCCCTTGAGATAGCCTACAAACTCTTCGTGTGTCAGCACCGCCTCCATAACGGTCCATGGCTGCACTGCCATGTCTTTGTAGTGCGAACCGCCGAACTGAATATCGTCCGCGCTAGCGCCGTGCTCTAATAAATCGATTGCCATGTCTGCTCCTTTAGATGAAGGGTGTGCGGGTGACGCCTATAAACCACCCATTGCGAAAGCTCACTCCGTAGCGCCGCTGCCCAAGCACGACTTCGCCTGTCCATATCAACATATCACTGCTCCTTCTTTACTTTAGGGAGTGGGGCCCAGTACTGCCAAAACCCCGTCTTAATCGCTGCCCCGCTAAGCGTGCCGTACACCGCCACGCCGTAGATAGACAGCAGTTGTACTTTAACGCCGTGGGGTGCGTTGTCCAGCTCTTGCCAGTAGTAGTCTGGGTCTATACACGTAGACCCGTCGCTGCTAATCCGGCTGCGTAGCGCTTTGTTTGCGCTCATGTTCTCATCTCCCGCTCGATGGCCAAGAGTCTCTGCTCGGCCTGTTTCAATAGCCACAGCACATCAGGCCCATTGGCGCGGGTGCTTGCAAAATAAAAACTACCATCAGCTTCGTAGCCAACAATGACCACCTCTTTTAACAGTCCTACTGCACCAGTCAGCACCGCGTCGGGGTCAAGGTCTAGGCGCGTCTCGCCCTCGTTAATGCCGATGGGGAAGTCGATTAACTTAGCCATGGTTTTTCTCCTTTAATTTGGCTTCGACAATTGCTGCGACATCAGCAAACGAAAAGTCATTGACGATGTCCGGCACACGGGGACGCATTGAGTCGTAATCTTCTGCTGTCAGCCCAAACCAAGGCTTGTAACTGTAGTCGTCCCTGACAAGGGCGGCAAAATGCTCCAAGTCCTCAATAGCCAAGCTGTGTTCTGTTAGATTCATGTAGCATTGAAGCTCCGCCTTTTTTGCCATGCGAATAATG
>Ga0222711_1000124_pt1 | contig 25292 bp, 23 predicted proteins | sample AntAcemetage1699_FD_179814 | JGI IMG/M metagenome (GOLD analysis project Ga0222711, IMG submission 179814) | Saline water microbial communities from Ace Lake, Antarctica - #1699 | ecosystem: Environmental > Aquatic > Non-marine Saline and Alkaline > Saline | place: Antarctica: Ace Lake...
CATCATTCATTATTCATTATTCATCATTCATCATTCATTATTCATCATTCATCATTCATTATTCAATAATATATAATGTATGTTATATATTATAGTATATTCATTGTATGGCATATGATCCAAGTTACGACCCATCACAGATATTAAAATTTAGCGAACAAGAAGTTTTACATGGTAAAAATAGAGCTGGAAAATCATTAAAAGATATAATTAATGAAATATTATTTATAAGATATGATGAGAGAGGTATAAGGACACATATAAGAGGCAGTAAAACGAAAAAGAAAAAGAGCATTAAATACAGATTTGTCAAAGATAAACCAGAACCGCGTTTTGGAACTAGTGACGGGACAACTGGATTATCATATAATACAACAAATGACGATTTTAAAGGGTTGCCTGAATTTGAACCTATTATGACAGATGATGATTATGTAATTACTGATGTTGAAAGTGAAAGTGACAGTGCAAGCGATATTGACAGTGAGGATGAAAGTGATAGTAGGAATGTTTTAAAATTATTAGGTTATAAGGATCAAATGAAACCTGTACCTAATAAGTTCAACACATTTTGTAGAAAAGTCATCTATAGGAGTTATGTTAAGGATATATTATTTAATATAGGGAAACAAGGTGATAAAAATAAGTATACGTATATATATTTTTTATTAGATATTCCATTACAAGGTGGTAAAAAAAATAATAAGAGAACATTGCGTGTAAATAAAGATAAAATTATTACAAAGAAAAAGGGACAAACTAAATTTAGAAAAACGAGAAAAACAAAGGGATTGAATAAATTGAAGAAAATAGAAAGAATAGAAAGAATAAAGAAAAACAAAGGAGGTATTAATATAAATACACAAAAGGGTGGTATGGATTTAGATTTATTTGATAGGATTAATTTGCTGGAAAGGGGTAAAATACGTGGATATATGATGACACACGAGACATCTCAGGTTTTTAAAGTACTTACTATATGTAGTGCTCAGCATACCAGGATTATTTTACGCGGTTCAAAAGATAGCAAAAAAGGGTTTGGGAAACACTTGATGCAATTTATAATTGATAAAATGAATAATAACCCTCGGATAAAATATTTATACCTAGACGCACTTGTTGAAGCTGCACCATATTATACACAATACGGTTTTATTTTACTTCCTAATGGAGAGAAAATATTAAAAATAGGGACAAGTAGATATAGAGAATTATACGATCAGCAGAAAACATTAGTTAAAAATATTGGTAAATCTAAAACTAAAGAAGATTTAAACTCTTTATTTGGGTATTATCTAAACTGCGGAGAAACTAATTATACAGAAGATAATTATTTTAATAATTGTATAGATGACGGATTTTTAATGGTTTTATATTCCAATAAATACCTACAGGGTAAAGCCTAACTACTAATATTTTATACATATAAAAAATAATTTTATTTATATGTAATTATCTCTATAATATGTGTGTATTTATGTGTGTATTGTAATCATTTCTTAATATAAATTCTTAATATTATTTTCTTAATAATTATGTAACTTAACTTACTCTTATTCCACCACTTTCAAGTGCCAACTCAAACATATTAATATAACAATTTAACATTCTCATAAAGAATTCCATATCCCACTCATTTACTAATAAATTAATTTTATCACTAAAATTTTCTTTTATATCTTTAAAGATTAAATGAAGAGAATTGATAATTTCACCTGTAATAAATCCATTATATGGGGCTGTATCCGTATCTGGTAAAATATATGGAAATTTTGAACCATAAATTAGTTGACATTTTTCTACAAAATCACCATTTGACGAATAACATGTACCAATTCCATCTGTCTCTGTTTCTTTTGTTGTATAATACATTATATTTTTTTGCCAATCAATCATAATTAGTTCTTCTTGAAATTCAGGCTCTACGTATTTTTCCCCTTTTTTAAGACATTCTTTTTTTTTATCGAGATTGTTACAATAATTTTCATCATAATCATTTCTAAGATTTTCTTCCCATTCATATGCTTCATCAGTAACCTTATATTTTTGAGGGATTACAAAATCTTGCTTAATTCTATTATATCCAATACCTTTCAACATCATAAATAATGATTTTTCGCTCATATTAATACTATCATCATTAAGAATATTTAAATATTTTTCTTTATCAACAACTTCTTCTTGTACTGACCTGTATTTTTTAGGTACTGGTTTAATACAAACATTAGAATATCCTGTATAATCTACACCCATAATTTAGATATATATATATATATTTGTTATTAAGTATATATATATCTATAGTTCAATTTTTATTCCAGATATTATAAATCAAAATATGGGTTATCAGTCAGTTTCATCCCACAATATTCTTTCGGTTTTTTTTTATAATCTTCTGGTTCATATATTCCTATTTTCTTTGCTTCTTGTAATAAGAATTTAAAGTTTTTCCAAAATTCGTCTTTATGTCCGATTGATTTCGTTCCCACATGTGATAACTCGTGTATTGCTACAAATGTTAGAGTATTCTCATCTATTAATTTCAATCCATTCTTTTTTTTCGTAACACAGAATGCCATTTTCTCTCCCTTATTCTCACTATATGCTGTATGAACGCTTGTTGGTAGCGTCTCACTTATTTTTTTTGGATTAAAATTATCTACTAATCTTGTAACGTTTTCTCTATCTGGGAAATTTATTTTCATATGTTCAACAAGTTTTTTTAATTTCATAGTAACACGTGCTAATAAATCGGCAACTAATTGTATTTTATTACTTTCACGCACACAATATTTATTACCATCTTCTGTTGAAATAATACATTTTAAATTGAACGCGTCTGATTCTAAATATGTTTTTAGTGCTACACCTACTATTAATATAATTATAAAATACATCATTATATCTTCTCCCTTCATTTGTATATATTTTTATTAGATATTGTTATATAAAAATATATTTACTATTATGTATTATATAGGGGTTTTATACTGCTTCTATATATGTTTATTATAATTTGTTATTATCTATATCAAATATAATCCCTAAATTAGATACTAAATATTTTGGAAATTTTGATATGTTTTTATTTCTTTGGTAAACTCTTAGTTTTTTTATTTTTTCTTAAATTGTGTTTTTTTTGTGTCTTTGATTTATGTGTTTTTGATTTTTGTGTTTTTTTGTATCCTTTGGCTGAATTGCGTGTTTTTGGTGTCATTGTTTTAGTAAGTCTTCTGGACGTTCCTCCAACTAACCCTAATGCCAGTTCTTCTCTAATCTTTTTTTGTTTTTGTATTAAAGTCAATCTGTCTGATATTTCTTTTTCCAATTTTTCTATGCTATCTTGGCTTTTTGCACGCTTAAGTGCATTTCTTGTATTTTTATTAATTAATACTAATATCAAATTAATACGGTCTATAAAATCAAGTTTTTTTTTAAGAGTTTTATCTTTTATATAGTCGTGTATTGTTGTTTTAGTGCTGTTAAGTAAATCTGACGCAATTAATTGTTCTCTCAACATACCTGCGGGTAATCCCTTTGTTCCCATAAGTGATCCAGTTTTACTTTTATTATCAGCCATTATATATTATTATATAATATTATATGATGAGATTTTCCATTATTTAATTATTATATTTTGATGTAAAATTTTATAATAATATTTACATCTGACCGCTACCGATTTCTAGAGGTCGTCTATTTATATCTGGAGATATGGTTGTGTTGTTCCATGGTCCAACATCTTGTTGTGGGTTTGCTGGTTCTGAACGCAATTGTAAGTTAGCGTTGCGGAGAGAAGAACTCACTGTATTAATACCGATATGATAACCTGACTGTAATAGATTAACATTCTGTAAGTCACCATTACCCATTGGGTTCAATTTTGCCCATTCGCTATTCTCGTCTTTTGGTAGTAATTCAGCTGGGTCTACTACTTGTTGACGTCCACACGATGGAGGTAATCCTTGGGAACTAGTTTTAATACCATTTACATTTTCAGGTTCTGAGTTTTGTCCTAAAGGTTGGCTTGGAACCGGGTTACCCGCGGTATTAATCCTCATATCCTGACCTGGTGCGGTAGGTGGATTATAAGAGCCTTGTGGTGCTTTTCCTTCTGGAACAGTGGTATATTGGCTCATTTTATCAACTATTGATGATTTACCCGATGAATAATTATATAATGCATATCCTAAAACTAAGGCGGCAATAAACATTAATACATGGGATGTTTCTACAGTTTTCAACATTTTTTTAAAGTTCATTATATAAAACTAGTGATAAAATATTTTTATTAAATTTATGTATTTAAAACAATTTAATTATTCATCTAAATCCGTGTTTTCGTCTAAAAATGACATATCATCAGTATATGATGCATCGTCAAATTCTGACATATTATCGCTTTCTGAATCATCATCATCTAAATCATCTAACAAATAAGTGTTTTTAATATTTTTTGCTTCTAAATAAGCAGTAATAAAGATTTTTTTCGCTTTTTTCGCTTTATTTCTTTTTTCTCTGTATAATTCATAGTATGCCTCATTTGGTTTCCTTAGTTTAATATTATTATTCTCATTATTTTTATCATTATCATCAATTTCAATTATAAATTCTTCTAAAGGTTTTTCTTTATCATTAATGACTGGTATAGTTGTTATTTTACTTTTGGTCATTATTGATTTATTATTGTCATGTTTCCTATCGTTATTTTTATCATTAATTTTATCATTAATTTTACCACCACCCTTTCTCTCTTTCATCTTATTGACATTTTCATAATCTATATCTTCATCACCGGTATCACTAATATTTGAATTATATTTACTATCTTTACTATCCTTTTTATCTATAGTATCCAATTTGTCATCTATAGATAATGGCTGGATACCATGTTCCTCTTCTATTTCATTAATATCTTCTTCTTCTTGGACAATTGTATTAGCCATTGTATTGTCTCTTGTCTTTATCCCTTGTATATCATTTATATCAATAGTCCCTTCATCTAATATTAATGTATCATTAGTTCCTTGTGGTTCAATTGTGGTGTTCCCACCTTTAATATCTTGTTCTAACGTTTTACTTCTTTCTATTAGACATTTTGTGAAATTATTCTCTTCTTTAAAAATCATGAGTTGCTTCACAACCGTTTTTAATATAAATGTTGTTGTTGTTATTTGGACACCTTTTATTTCTAATATACTAATTATTTTATTACCCTTAATATCCCCTAAAGTCTTTATGTTTTCATCTTTATCGAAGATTAATATATTATCTTGTTTATTTAAATGACTTCTTAATAGTTTATTATTTTTTCCCGTCTTGATTGTATCATTATAGAAATATTCAATATCATCTTGGGTCATATTATTATCAAACCATTTAGATACATTATCTTTAATCTTACCTTTTATTACTCTCTCTAAATCTTGAAAGTTTTCTAAAAATGCGGTTTTATCTTTGCTAATGCTACGTAGATGTGCATTATCATTTTCAAATATTAGGTCTATATAATTAGACTTGGATGATTCTATTACACCATTTTTTGTATCTATAATAGGTGTTTGTATAAATAAAACACCGCCATTATAATTTATTTTTGTAAAATACGCACCTCCTTGGATACGTGTAGGTTCTTCTAAAGTAATATCTTTTTCTATTATTTTCCCCTCTGACAAATTTACAATTCTCATTTAAATTTAATAAAGAAAAATAAGTGTTTAATCATTCGCATTAAAATGTTTTTACATAATAATATAATATCAAATACAAAAATGAATATCAAAGATAAATTTATAAAAGAATGTGTTATATTTCTAAAGGATAAACATATTCAAGATGAAATGAAGATTTTTTTCAAACCGTTAATAAATATGTTATTAATAGAAATATACCCATATATTTACATTTCTATGATATTCGTAATAATTAGTTTTCTTCTTATTTTAGGAATATTTATAATATTAATTAAAAATAGCATCCCATTGTATATTTTTAAATCAAAGTCTGTATAGTGATAGTGATTTTATCTCTAAATATCAATATGCGTTAAAAATAGAGACAATTGAAAAAATATATTTTCTCTCTAAATATTATAATGGACGAACATATGGAAGGAGGCATGAATCACGTTAAGGGTGGAATGAAACATGTTAAGGGTGGCATGAAACATGTTAAAGGTGGAATGAAACATGTTAAGGGTGGCATGAAACACGTTAAAGGTGGAATGAAACATGTTAAGGGTGGCATGAAACATGTTAAGGGTGGAATGAAACACGTTAAAGGTGGAATGAAATACGGTGGCAAAAAAACCCATAAAGGTGGAATGAAACACGGTGGCAATAAAACACTTAAAGGCGGGCAATTATTGACTTCAGCCGCTGCTGCTGCTAGTCAAGCATTACTCCCATTTTTGATGTATTCAGTTCAAAAACAATTACAGAAGAAAATGGACAAAAAAATTAAGACAATGAAGAGAAAACCCGGGAAATCTAAAACACCTAAAAGATCTTAAAATTCTTAGAGATGTTTTGGCTGCGTAATGGAAAATAAAATTGATATAAATAATAAAAATATAAATAAGACTAAATACATTATAATATATAGTAGAATATACCTAAATATTATGAATTTTGAAGATAGTATTAAGCAATGGGTGGGATTAGATAATAAAATTCGTGATTTGAGTTCAGAAGTAAAAGAACTTAGAATTAAAAAATCATCAATTAGTGACAATATTAATTCATATGTAAATGATAACGGGCTAAATAAAGCAGTAATTAATATTAGTGATGGAAAATTAAAATTCCACAATGTTAAGACACAACAACCACTAACCTTAAAATTTATCAAGGACTGTCTTAGCAACTGTATTACTAACGAAGATGATGTAGAAAAAATTATGAATTATATGAAGTCACAGAGAGAAACAAAAATTACAGAAGAGATTAAACGAACCTATGTATAATACTCTTATTTATCATAGTAGAATTATAATAAAAATAAGTTAAAGTTAATAATATAATTATTATACAAACCCTAACCCTATATAATATTAAATAATATGCAGTCTTTTTTTAAGAACAATGTGTGTAATTTTAGACAAATACGGAATGAATACTATAATACATCAATTAAACATATCCCATTTGTCCCAGTATTTATAGAAACTGATATAACAACATTGACACAAAATGAAAAGGATATTTATATGATGAAACAGAAACGACGTGATATTTATCGTATCTCTGTAAATTCGTGGTTAGATAACGCTCTATTTGATAATGATGGGTTTGTTTTTGAATTGCCGTCTGATAAAGAAGAGTTTTTAAATGATGCTTTAGAACGATACAAAATACACTATATGATAATACATAATGAAACTTTAGGGAATAAACATTTAGATCAGGAATACTTTACAGATAGAAATAATGTTGGTGATTATGAAAAAAAATATGATATGGAATTTATCATAACTAATAATCATCTAAATTCGGGTGATCAAGAAAATGATGTAAGTGAAGGAAATAGAGGAAATTCAAATAAAATATTTGTTAGCGAACAAGAGTTAATAAATACATTGAAATATAAAGATATTGAGGAATATAGTGTAAATGTAAGAGACGTATTAAGGACTATTTATAAAGAAATATTAGAATTAATTTTTTATAATAATTTTGATATAATAGATATGAGTGCGTTCAAAGATGATTTTATACATTTTATGTATATTTTATCAGATATTGATTCATTAAAGTTATTAAAGAAATCTCTATAATTTATACATACTAACTTTATATTATACATTATGGATAATATAAATACTACAGCAGATAAAAAACAATATGATACCTCACAAGATAACCATAATGATAACCATAATGATAATGATAATATAACAATAGAGTATGAATATCAGGAACAAAATTCTAATCAATTTATTAATAAAATTCGCAATAATAGTAATGATGACACCGATGAATATATTAATAATGGACAATCAAATAATGAATTTAGAGAACTAATTGAACCTAAATTGAGAGAACATTTCTTAAAGTTTTATTTTGTCCTTAATAGTAAATTTTCAAATGTATTATATAATGCTGACGAAGAACACGCAGATGATTTTATAAATTTAATTAAATACCATGTTGTGAAAAATAAGGGCTAATTAAAGAGGAAAGATAATATATATATAATAATTTAAATCAATATCTATATTATATATATAATGGCATTTACAGGGAAAGATATGGTAAAATCAGGCGGAAAGATTGGTGGATATCTTATAAATCCACCAAAAATTCAAACAGGCGGAAACCCGATGGCACAACCTATTTTATCAGGATTACAAAATTTAGCGGTACCTTTAGGATTAGTATATTTACAACAAACAACAACAAAAACACCTGCCACAGACATTATTAAGACACTTAATAATAATAAAAATAAAGTAGCGGTTATAAGCGATAGTCTTTATGATAGATTATTAGATTTAGTTACTGATAAAGAGAAAACTACAAAAAATAAGACAAAAAAACGAAAGTTCCAAATTAAAAAGAATAATTTAAAAACTAATAAGGATACTGTAACCAAGAAAACAAATAAGAAAACAAAACGCAGAAAATAATAATAATAATTAATTATGAGAAGATAATAGGGCTAAGAAACGAATATAGTATATTAATTGATAATTATTATATCTTAGCCCTACATATAATTGGATAACTATATTATATTTCACTCCACTTAGAATTATTAAATGGTGATACTGTTATATCGGGTAGTTTATTGCGGAACATTTTAACTTTTCTCTCGAATTCCTTTTCCTTTCTCGTTTTAGGTATATGGAAATCCTGATTTAATTCATATTCTTCATCTGGTGTCATTACTGGTTTATATCCATAGCAATTAGCGCCAAATTTAACATTTTCATTTGCTATATATCCACCATTTATACCCGGTCTTCCACAATCATGTTCGTGTCCTTTTATTTTTTGTAACATATCGTATCGTTTTTGTTGTGTTGGATACAATGCTAATTGGTCTTTACTCCATCCATATCCGCACCATTCAGCACCTTTCTTATATGCCTCTTCTACTTGTTTATAATCTGCGAGTTCGGCACCATACGCCTTACATAATGCTTTTGCGTCTTGATACGTATATTTATTATCCTTTACATGAAACACTTGTTTTTTAAATTTTATCTCTGGAACAGTAGTCTCTTCTGGTTCTTCTTCATGTTCTACTGAAATATCTATTTCAGGAATAGGAGAAAATATATTTTTAATAGAGGCTTTTATATCTAATTCAAAAAAGTATTGTAATCCATTAATAAGTATTAAAAATATAAATAATCCCCATAAGAAAATCTCTATTAATGTTATTCCAACCCCATTTGTTGCCTCTGTTGCATTACCGAAAGACCCTGAAACACTCCCATCACCTAATATGCTTGATGTACTCACTCCTAAATAGTTAAATATCAAATAATAGAATATTATTATTACAGTTAATGATATTAATATTATTGGATTGTTTTGCGACAATGTGTTATTTATTCCGTTATATACATTAGAAAAATCATTATTTAATTGTAAATCCATCTAATAATTACAGTTATATATATTATATCTTATTTTTTTTACGGTAGAATAAACAATATGCCTTTGATGAAACAATTGAAGGTATATTAGTTACTTCTGAAATATTAGTGTCATTAAATAGATACCATTTACCGTTAGCATTTTTAACATATGCTGTATAATGACCCCCCATAGATGAACCCGAGTGATTACAAATCCCATATAAATCATATTGATAATCATATTTATTATACCCAATTACATATTTTGATAAATCCATATTTTCTAAAGGGAAGTCAATCAAGGTATTTGTTTTCCGTGTTGAATTATTGAAACGTTTCAAGTCCATAATTAAGACATCAGGGAGAGAAAAAAATACAACATTTTTATTTACTTCTTCGTGTGTATTCGTATCATCATTGAACCATTTATTCTCTCCATCAAGTGTCTCATGTTTTGTATAGAGATCAAAACAATCCATAAGTGTGCATGTTTGTTTTTCACTAGGAACCGGTAGATTTAATAAAAAGAATGGTTCAGGATTTTGTCTCAGGATTGTGTTGTCTCTATAAATTTGTGTTACCGATATACCATAAAATAACCCTACAATTTCAGAGTAATCATTTTTATACATATTATTCAACATCTCATAACATTTTATAGCAAGTTTATCCTTATCATTATGAGCTACACCTGTTATATTCATATTTACACCCCTATTTATTGTTTCATGAAAACAATCTATTAGAAATAAAAGGAATTCAGGTAAATCATTTTGAGCATATCCAGTAAATATATCTTTATCCTTTATACGAGCAATTTTTTGGATAGAACCTACAAACCCACCTGGAGATATAACGCAGTTCTCACTCCACATTAATTTACGTAAATTGTCCCACTCTACTAATATTAATGACTCGGGTTTTTTGTTTATTTTTGATTTATAGCTCTCATTATTAAGAAAATTATTTAGCTCATAAGTATGTGATATACATTGAAGCGTAGAGTTTAAAAAACAAGTATTGCCTAAATTTGCTAACCCAGTTAAACCCTTATCCATATATTCTTCAAACTGTATCATTTTATTTGTGGTTTCTATGTTGGAGGGATTTTCATCTTTTTTATCTCCAATATTTCTTGTATTATTTATATTTTTTCCCGGTTCTTCGTGGGATTTTTCCTCTTCTTGTCTTATTGGTTTTTTACTTGACATATTTAAAAATTTTTCCATATATATATGTTATAAAATTACTTTATATTTATACTATTTAAATATAACTTAATATAATCTATATATTCTAACTATAATCTTTATCCTTATTGTGTCTAATATAGCGTGTTTATCCTGAAGTATAACAATATATATATATATTATATTCAGTGATGGGTATTATGATATAATTGAAAGCATATACCCATTTACTAATAAGAAATATTGGGTATGAATATGAATTACATATATACTATGTCTCTTCTTATCAGTTATGATTATATGAAATAACAAACATACGTCCTAGTTATTACTGTTATGTATCTAGTGAATAAAAAGAAAAATTTTATAATAGAAGAATATATATTTGATACTATACATGAAGAATTATAAACACATGGAAACGATAATAATTGTCATGTTGATGCTTTTTGTGGTGGTGATGTTATTGATCATCTTCATATTGATAATAATGAGAATAATAAAAATAAAATCCATTTGCGTGAGTGTAATAATTAGGACTAAGAATAAGAAACGCATGATTTTTCATACTACATGTGTATGTGTTAATATGTGTTTCTGTTTAAGATACAGAGAGAGAAAATAGAATATTCTAGTTGCGTAAATAAATGATCACAAATAATCCATTTACGCTATCTGTCTTTCTTAGCCCTAGTAATAATTATAATTTTACTATTAGTCAAAAATATACAAACAAAAGGACAGGAATGGTTAATCTTGATAGAATATGTCACATGAACGTTAATATATTTTTAAATTGATATAAAAATAATTATTTCTATTATATAATAAAATTATATTATTATGGAACCACATAACAACATACAACAACAAAATAATAATAATACAACATCAGTATATGAGACATTCATTAATAATTATATGACACTCTGTAATAACATTATAGATTCAATGAATACTATATTGCGACAAAATAATAACATTATAAATATTGATATTATGACTTCTTATTTTGAAAATACGAATATCGTTTTGAATTCTATGGTAGGTATTGAGGGGGCATTGAGGAGTAATATAGTGAATAGTATCCCTATTGCAAGACAAAATTTGAGAGAACAATTGGATCCATTGAATAGTATGAGAACACAAACACAACCTGTAAATATTTCTCCTATTACAACAACACAACCGTTAAGGGTGCCACCCATAATCCAGAATATACGTGACTCAAGAGCCACACAACCCCCAAGTATTGGAAATATAGGAGCTATGAGACAACCTCATAATTATAATATCATACCACTAACTTATTATACTACTACAATACCATTAGATACACCTAATAACGATGCAATTACATCTTTTATTGATACAATAATGTCACCATTATTAAATAGATTTTCAGAACCTTTCCCAATAAGACCAACATTGGCACAAATAAATAATTCTACGACAGTAACTATATTTCATAACGACAATCAGGGCGATGAACAGAGTGATAATCAGGATGATAATCCAGATAGTGATAATACAAATGATAGTTGTTGTCCTATTGACCTGGCGCCATTTATAGAAGGAGATGAAATAATAACAATTATCCATTGTAATCATACTTTTAGATATTCTAATTTAAGAACATGGTTTAATACATCCCCTACGTGTCCGGTATGTAGATACGATATAAGGAACTTTGTCCAGGTTGATAATATTCCTAGAAATACACAGACGATTATACAGGATAATCACGATGTTTTAGATACTGATACTAGAGAGAGAGAAAATAATAGAAATACCGATAATATTAGTGTTAGTAATAGCGATTATACTAGTATTGATAGCATGTCATATAATAGTGACAATGATACCGACAATGGAAGTCATGATTATAATATGTCTTATTTTGAATAGTTATAAATAATACTTTGTAATTTCAATATTGGTTTTCACATTTATTCAATAAAAATAATAATTTTATAACTATTATTTTTACTTATATTCTTTATGAATTAATCCTTACTTTTTAATACTTAATATTTAATGATTATTTTCAATTCACCATATATATTATATTTAATGTAAATAACATTTATTTAAAGAAACTCGTAATAGGTACTTGCTTATTCTTATTATTATTACTAACCCGGAGTGAATCATTAAATAATAAACCTTTTACTTCTAAATTTCTAAATTTCTGTTCATAATCATTTGCTTTATTCAAATCATCCTTATATTTTCTATTGATTGAGCGTATAGTTGCACGTAATTCAGTTCGCCTCTTATATTCAGGGATATCTTCTAATACTAATGCGAAAACCTGTTGCACAGGTTTCATAATCTGATTTGTGATATAATGTGTAAAATCAGGTTTCAATCCATGTGCTATAATATAAGCAGGTGTTTCTATTCTATCACCTTGTAGTTTTACCTTACCTTTTTTTTGGACATATACAAAAGGTATACGGTCGCCTGGACTAGGCTTACTACCGGGGTCTCGTTTCCCTATTCTATCTGCTAATACCTTATGTGCTATTTGTAATGGATTTTTATAGAAACCTTTTAATGATTTTGTAATAATTAATTTCTCTAATGGGAACTTTTCATCTACAATATCTTTTAGTGTTTTTCTTGTAAAATCAATGGCTTTGGATACATCTTGTTCTTTCATAAGAATATCAATAATTCCACCATAAATATCTTTAACAATAGGTGCATTATCACGTCGTTTTAATACAATCCCCATTGATTTCCTATAACATTTATCCGGATCATTTTCGTATAACATCCCAACATATCTTTTTTTAGATAATAGACAAAACGGCATGAATGTCTTCTCATACTCCAAATCATGAGGAGCCTTTAAGAATAGTGTTGCAAGTTGACCCGCTTCTTTTGCTAGTGCTATAGTATGCTTCAATGCTTCTTTACCTACAATTTTTGCCCCTGTTTCTGGATCCTTAAGTTTGAATGACATAAATACACTATCTGTATCACCATAAATATATTCAGCATTACTATGCACTTTACCATACGGAGTTTCACATATACGGTTTCCATATACTTCTTCTATAATTCTTTTACCATATGTCAATAATTTTCTACCAATAGCAGTTGTTGATGCAGCAACATCTTTTTCATAGAAACTTGATGTTCTAGCCCCACATTGTCCATATAATGAGTTTGCTGTCAGTTTAATAGCTAATTGTCTTTTATCTAAAATATTCTTCATAAAATCATCAAACGTATCTTTTATAGATTTCACATATTGGGCACATATTTTTTTTATAATACCATCTTTATTTTTAATAGTTATGATTTCTTCCGTTTTTTCAATAATAATTCCTATATAAGTGTTTTCTAATCCATTATTATCTACCGTAATAATTGTTTTCCATAACGCAGATGCTCTTGTGGTTTTACGGGCAAGCAATAATTCTTTAAGGATCCGTGGCATAATAGCTAACTCGCCATTTGGGAATTGGGCAAATCTACATATCTTATTACCTACTTTTGTTTTTACTGCTGCTGATTTTTGTGATTTACGACGGTACTCATATGTATCATAATCTATATCTACATACTTATAACCAGGTAAATTATCATATTTATATTCCCCATATTCGTTCCTTTCTCCAATTTCACGGATTAGATTCCCATTTAAATCATATTCTCGCGTCCATACCTTACTATCATGTGACAGGTTTTCACTAATCATACTGGAAGGATATAACGAACTATAATCTACACATGCAACTGGTTCATCTAAATATAACCCGCACTTTGGAGGTAATACAATGGCTCCTTCATAACCACCATCATTTTTCTTTTCTAGTGTAGGGATTAATGTCCTTGATTGTCTACATTGTTTAGATATAAAACTAAATAACTTAATACCTTGTCCCCTCATAACAAGGAAATCAATTGGTACACTACAAATTTTTGACATCTCAACAAAACCTGTAATAACATCGATTTTCTTAAGTAAATTTTGGACTAAATTACAATCCTGAATACAATATTTAGCAATAATAGCACGTTCTTTTGGTCCTTCATTTGTTAACCGGAAAATATCTTGAGGTGTAACATCATCTTTTGCCATACACCATTTTACCATTTTGTTAGTATCAGGCTTTTCTTCTGTCCCTATTTTAAATAATCCGTTTGATTGATCTACAAAAGTCACCTCAAATTTTGCACCATCTTTATAGTATTCACTAGAATGTCCAATTTCTTCGAAATGAATAAAATGTCCTTTTTTTAATCCCGTTAAATTCTTACTGGTTATAATTGTATTTGTATTAGAACTATTTTTTTCATATTCTATTTTTTTAACACCATCCCCAATAAAATACCCGGATACATAATCCAATTTATACGATGTCAGATTATAATCACGCCTGAAATAATTATATAAATCAATCTGGATACGCCCATTCATCTTAATGAATTGTAAATTATGCGTCCCGCTTGCAATTGTTAAAGTTGTTTCTTCTATTTTATAAGTTCCAGGTGAATATTCTTCTTCAAATGTTCCACATATTTCGTTTTTATTTCTTGATAATTGTAAGAATTTACGCAAACAATTAATACCATTTTCTTGTGCGCGTTCAAACATGAATTTATAATCAAAACCAAATATATTATAGCCTATAATTATGTCTGGGTTTTCACGTTGAATTAAATCTGTCCATGCTGTCAGAACGGCACTTTCTGTGTTATATGATTCAATTACAGCACCTTCGACGTTTTCACAAGTATCTAATGCAATACAATGGTTTAAATATGGGTCTTTATCACCATATTTGATAAATGTTGATCCAATGAATGTAACTTTATCACCTTTTACTCCTGGTAGATGTTTTGACAATATCTTCGTAATATATATTAATTTATTTTCACGTGTAATTTTTGTATCGTTCAATATATCAATAATTGTCATTTTATTATTAATTTTTTGTAATTTATGGTTGGAATTATCCCATTCGTCTTCATCATTGTCATCATTGTCAAAACCATTGTTTGAAATAGATGATAATAGCATATCGATATTGTTTTTTTCATCTCCTTTTACATTTATATCTTCAATAGTATGTTGTAATATATCATTAATTCGTTTATCTAATTTCTCAACAGTTTTTATTTTTGTTTTAGTATATATTAAATCAACACATGTTTGTTCTGTATCATCATCGCAAAAACCAAACGCATATTTAATTAGTGTCTTAATAATATTTTTTTGTTCTTCAATTGGTGTTTTTTCTAAATCATCACTTTCAGTCAGCCAATAATCCAAAATATTTGTTGTTAACTTTGAATAACTCTTTTTAGATATAGGGAAATCCCCGTGGCTACTACTTGCCTCAATATCAAAACTACATATTTTATATGGCACTGTTAATTCACGGTTATTAAGTGCCCCAATGCTTTTATAACTAGTTGTATATTCGAAATTACAATTTGTCATTTTATCTGCGTGTTTATTTAATTTTTTCTTATCAATACACACCCATCCAGAAGGACTAATATTTTTAATATGAAAGAACCTTAAAAGTGGTGGTATATTTGCTTCATATAGTTCTATATTTGTCCCTCCGAATTTTATTCCACCTGGTATTAATTTGCGTTGTTTTTCTTCAATACCAAAATCATTTGTTTCCATTACATAGTTATAGAATAGGTTTTTTACTTTATTCAATGCAATCGTATTCTTGAATTTCAGGAATAGAAACTTGAACTCTTTTTTATCATTGAAACCATATAACTTATGACGCTTAACAATTTTGCATTGTTTTTCAATTATTGAATTAGAATAATATTTTCCCATTTTAATTTTGAGATAATCAATAAATTCATTCTTTTTATTTATATCCCATGTATTATCTATTAATAAATAGAAGAATGGACAATAATCATCTAGATATACACTATATGACTTACCTCTACTATCAATTCCAAATATCTGTATAATGAATGCTTTATTGTCCTGAAATTTATTTTTTTTATCTTCATCTGTTTTATCTGTTGCACTACTGTTTTCACTATCACTTTCAATTTCTACGCTTTCATTATAGATATTGAAATCTAAAAGACGAAATATTATTGACATATTCACTTGTTATAGTATATATTTAATGTTCTATCTTTATAACATTTTATTTTATTCAATTTTATAAAGAGTGGAATTAATATTTTATGGAGTATTATTAAATACTGAATGATTTTGTGAAAGGGTATCTATTAGTTGATGTTATTGATGGTTGTATTTTTCTGCTTTTTTTACTCTGTGTATTAGAAATACTTTTTTTAAGGGTTGTTTTATTCATTGGGCTACTTTTTATGGCACTTTTACTCTTGCTCTTGCTATTGCTTTTTGTTCTACTTTTTTTACTTTTACTTTTACTTTTACTCTTGCTTTTACTCTTGCTTTTACTCTTGCTTTTACTCTTGCTTTTACTTCTTGTTTTGGTTCTTGTTTTGGTTCTAGAATTACTTTTTTTACTATCACTAACAGGGGCTGTATTTATTATTGTATCATTATCTAAAGATATACTTGTATCCATAGGATTTATCCCGCGTGACATACTATATTCTGGATTGTCAATAGAAAACAGTGTAGGTTCTAAATATTCATCTTTTTTTGAAACATTATTTTTATTAGAACTATGAAGTTCCATTTTCTTACTAATATCTTCTAAGAATTTATGGAACCCTTCTGTAGTTCGTTCGCCTTTAAATTCATCTTTTTTTTTACCATTGAATAAATGAAATATTGATGGATAACCCATGACATCTTTATCAGCATTTATATCTCTTATATTATTACTATTAACACGTGCTATTGTTATATTATACGGTTTCTGTATTGATTCTTCTTCAAATTTCAACCAGTCGTTTTTCATGTCATTACAATACCCACATGAATCACTATAATATAGTATCATTATATTCGCTCCCCCGACATGCTTATTAAACTTCTGTACACTTCCACCACTCTTAACATCCATAATTACCACCATTATATATATACTTTATATATTTATTATAAGCAATAATTATAACAATAATGTTTTTATCTCTTATGTCCGTCCATATTATATACTTCTATATTTACTCCTTGATACAAATATATGATATATTCTCTCTATTCCATAATGTCTCTTGTCTATATATTAACTAAAATATATAGTAATTATATATGTATCACACCATATACCGTATCAATAATATAATATATAATAATAATTACTCACTATACATACTGGACATTTATGGATATTTTATGGACATTTATTTTATGTAGGTAAATAATAAAGCATGTCCATTTATTATTTACCTAGAATAATCTAGGTGCGTTTTATTAGTTATCATAAATGTCCATTTTAATTATCATATGGTGTATGGTGTTAAATGAAAGTAAATAGTAAATAATTTTATTAGCATAGTGATATGAATATATTATAACTTAAATTATAAAATGATAATATGCGTTTTTTTTATCATTTTACGCACATGACAAGGTAACAAAAAAAACGCATACATGCCACGATGCTGGATGAGTTAGAATTTTATGCTGTCAATTATTTTTAGTAACAGCGTGTTTTTGAGACGAGGCAGTCACAAATTGTTAAATTTCGTTGTTTTTAGAAACTATTATGAGGTTTTCAAAAAAGGACATTTTTATGTATGTCCATTTTTGAAAAGTAGGCTCTGGAGATCCTTCAAAATAATGAAATATTTTTAAGTTATATCATTATTTAGCGATACAATTAGAGATAAGAAACGCATGATTTTCATACTTCGTGCGTATGCGTTAATATGCGTTTCTGTTTATGATATGATAATTATCAGTTAATATACAGAGAGAAAATAGAATATTATAGTTACGTAAACAAATTATCACAAATAATCCATTTATGCTATCTGCGTTTCTTAGCCCTAGATACAATAAATATACAACTCGTAAACAGATATAATTTTTCTATTTTTATAGATGTATGATATTTATAATACATATCCATTTTATAATTTTATAATTTTTGTAAATATATAGATATATATATAATATATGCCAAAAATAGAAACAATTATAGTAAAAAAAATATTAACAGATGATGAAACAAAAAAGTTAGAAGGGACAATATTACCAAAAGGATATTATAAAAAAATTTGTAATAAAGATATTGATATAAAAGATGAGGATGGAAATTATATATTAAGATTTCGTAAAAATGTTATACCATTAAAAAATATACTTAAATGTTATGATTCTATTATAAAACATGCTAGGATAAAAACCACAACCACAAGGGGTATGGCTGGAGGCATTATAGATAAATTAAAAGCTTCAACTATATTGAATAACAACAAAATAGCATCTAATATAATTGGTTATTTCGATACATTATCAGTTCGTCAAAAATGGATTTTTAGGGACGCTGGTATGTATAAAGAAAAACCAATATGTAGACAAACGCGTTTTACTATGCAAAACCCTTTAAAATGGAAAAAAATAATACCATTAATAAAGGATATAGATAAACAATATAAGAAATTATTCCCGATTCATCATACTATCCAATATGAAGCAAATCAGAGTACAAAATTCAAAATAGATAATACAGCGTTTTCCACAATAACAACAAACCTCAATTTACAAACTGCTTGTCATTATGATAAAGGTGATTTTAATAAAGGTTTTGGGAATTTAATAGTAATTGAAAAGGGAGATTATAAAGGTGGTTATACAGGATTTCCACAATACGGAATAGGAGTTGATGTAAGAACAGGTGATTTTCTAGGTATGGATGTTCATTTATTACATGGGAATGAACCAATAGAATTAATAACAGACGGTGCAGAAAGGTTATCGTTAGTATCATATCTAAGACAGGGCATTTATGATAAATGCAAAGATGCTATTATGTTTGACAAAACTTTTTATGATGAGGTTTCAAAGAAAGCAAAAAAAAATAGAGATAAAAAAACAAAAAAATATAATATTCCAAGACATGTATATAATGGAAAAAGGATAAATAAGACAAATAAAAGAATAAAGGATAAATAAGTTTATAATACTAATATAATTAATATTATATTCACTTAAGCATTAGATAATTTATATAATGATATTTTTATTATTTGCTGGAGTTATTTGTTTATTTATATAAATAATTAATTTATAATATTATAATAATATTAATATAAATTATACATGCAGGAAGAATATGTTATATGTATCCCGTCTTATAAGAGAGAAAATATATGTAATGAAAAAACACTTACAACATTAAAAAATAATAAAATAAGTAAAGATAGGATATACATTTTTGTAGCAAATAAAGAAGAAAAAGATATATATAAATCTACACTGGATAAAAATAAATATAATAAAATTATAGTTGGTTGCTTAGGCATTGTTCAACAGAGAGAATTCATCGAAAAATATTTTAAGAAAGGTAAATATATAGTATCAATGGATGATGATATTGAAAGCATTGATTTATCATTAAGTGATAAGTTTAAGAACAAATCTTTGAATTACTTTATAAAACACGCATTTAAGATAATAAAGAAAGAAGGAGCATATATATGGGGTGTTTATCCTGTATTCAATCCATTTTTTAGAGAACCCAGGAAAGAAATAACGACAACCCTTAATTTCATTGTTGGTGTTTTCTATGGGTTTATAAATAGACCAAATAACTCACAATTGTCAATAAATATAACGCTAAAATACGGTGGTCAAAAGGATGATGTAGAGAAGACAATAAAATATTTTATCCTGGATGGTAAGGTAATAAGATTCAATAAAATAGGGTTTGAAACTAAATATTATGGTTCTGAAGGTGGATTAGGGACATTTGAAGAGAGATTAAAACCCATGGAAAAATCAGCAAAAGCATTGAAAAAAATATATCCAGAGTTTGGAGATATATTTGTTAGAAAAAATGGTATGTATGAATTTAAACTAAAGAAATTGGAACATGTTCCCGGTATATGCAATACTAAAATTAAAAAACAGAAGCAGAATATTACTAAAAAAGTTAGAAAATCGTAAATATAATTTAGATAATAAATCTTCATTTGGATACACCCTTATTTATATATATGTTATAGAGAGATGTTTTAAAAATTGAACTGAGAAATTGACATATAAAGAACGCAAACAAAACAACAACAGGATTAAAAACCATAATAAAATATAATTATGAGTGTTAATAATATCGTTAATAATTACAATTATCAGTGTGTCTATTGTGAAAAGGAATTCAAAGATGCACAAGCATTACATAAACATACTTATTATCTACATATTTCTAAGAAAAGGTATGAATGTGAATATTGTGGAAAATATGAATATAGTAAGGCTATTCTAAAACAACATACTGATTCCTGTTATGAAGCATTAGATGCTGGTCATGAACCTGAATTATTTGATTGTGATCTTTGTGATAAATCTTTTAAACAGAAAGGGAATCTATCTTGTCATAGAGTAAAAATGCATAAAATTGAAAAACCACATACAAGGATTACACGTAATAAAATAAGAAAGCAAATATTATCAACAAAGTTCTCTGTGAAGGAAAATACTAATATAAAATCACCAAAAAGATTTTATATTATTGAAACTATTAATAATATTGAATATACAGAAAGAGAATTGGATATTGAAAATATTGGGAGAATTAATATTATTAATAAATATCTATGTAAAGCAGTATGTAATCTTTGGTGTGATAATTTAAATATTATAGATGGATTTAATAATATTAATTGGGATTGTAGAAGCAACGAAAATATTGAAAAGAATGAAAAGATATTTAATATATGGAAGTCATTTAATGAATCTATTATATCCCTAATGGAAGATAGACCAAAACAGAAGGATTGTATTGAAACTATTTTAAATATAATTTGTAAAAATAAGAATTATACTAATACCGATAATAGCCAAGATATTATTAGTTAATATAATATATAATAAACAATAAACCCCGTATAATTATACATTTGTAAAATACACAATGAGTGAAATATTAGAATATGTATTTTATTTTTTTTCATTATTTTGAAGGATCTCCAGAGCCTACTTTTCAAAAATGGACATACATAAAAATGTCCTTTTTTGAAAACCTCATAATAGTTTCTAAAAACAGCGAAATTTAACAATTTGTGACTGCCTCGTCTCAAAAACACGATGTTACCAAAAATAATTGACAGCATAAAAATTCTATTATATGACGCCATGGACGTCATGCGTTTTTTCCGTTATCATATATAGAGCGTAAAATGATAAAAAAAACGCACATACCTAAATATAATATAATTTATATACCATTATAATAACAATATTCATAAAATAAACACAACATTTTAGACCATAATATATATGATAATTAAAATGGACATTTATGATAACGAATAAAACGCACCTGGATTATTCTAGGTAAATAATAAATGGACATGCTTTATTATTTACCTACATAAAATAAATGTCCATAAAATGTCCATAAATGTCCATTTATTGATGTCTCGTGTATTAAGTAAATATAACTTTTATTTATAAATAATACATATCCCAAAAAATTTCTATAAAAAGTTATTATTAAAAATATTAGCGAAATAAAATATAAGTATTTAATACTTTTACAAATAATAAATAAATAATAAATAAATAATAAAATTTACTTTAAAAGTATGCGACACATATAAATGATAATGGATATACTGAATAATTATTTATTAAAACTATTTAGGCGTTTTTTTATTATCATATATATATGGTAAATATGATAACAAAAGGGCGTAAAAAACGCATTAGTATAAATGAAGATTTATATTCTTGTAATATTTGTCTCTTTAATACTAACAATAAAACAGATTATGAGAGACATAATCTAACACGAAAACATAATGATAACATAATGATAAAAAATATATCAAAAAAAACGCACAAATGTATTTGCGGAAAGACTTATAAATATATGTCAGGTTTATCACGTCATAAATTAAAATGTCATTATGATAATATACAAGAAGAAGCTGATACCCAGATAAATCCTGGTATTGAAACAGTAAAACCTATATTTGAGCATGTAATTATAGCAAAACAATTAGAACAAATGGACGAAATGAAAACAATGTTTTATGATTTAATACAATCGAATAAAGAACTCCAAAATAAATTAATAACTCTGGCTAGAGAACCAAAAACAATAACACATAATTATAAAACAAATAACCAGTTGAATATTATGAATTATTTAAATACTGAGTGTAAAGATGCACTCAATCTAACAGAATTTATACAGCAGTTAAATTATACATTTAATGATTTATTAAAACTACCAAATGACGGGTGGGTTACTAACGCACAAGAGACATTCGTCCAACAGTTAATAGATTTAGATCAACACAAGAGACCAATACACTGTTCAGATAAAAAAAGAAAAAAATTCTATGTGAAAGATCAAGATGTATGGGAAAAAGACGATAATAATAAGAAAGTATTGAATGCTATTAATGATTTCCAGAACAAACAATGTAATACATATATGAAATGGAAACAAATAAATAAACAATATATAAAGAAAAGTGATAAATTACACGAACAATCTATGTATTTGAATATAGAAGTATGTAGACCAAGTTGCGATAATGGAGAGAAATTAAAAAATAAAGTTTTGACATCATTGACAGAGTTAGTAATTAGTAAAAGTAATGATATACAATAAATTTAAGATGGACAATAATACGCATTAATATGATGAACTTTAAAAAAATATTTATGTTCATAGTTTTCAATAACAAGTCCTCCACCAAGATTATCACTCCATCGTATTATATAATTATCTCCCTTTATATTTGTAATCTTTCTACCATCATTCACAGGATATAAACAAGATAATATTACCAATGAAGCAATATGATTATCAGTATTTTTAATATTATCTATCCCTAATTTATCACGTATTCGCATTTTTATATCCATGAAATCATAAATAATATTTTCCCCTTTTTCAACAACTTTATAATAATAATTTAACCCAAAATCAACTTTATTGTATGCCATTATTTGTGTTTTTTCGCTATATTTAGTATCAAAAAAATTATTTAATAGTTCAATTGGTGAGAAATGATTATCACCATTAACAAATATATAATTACTACTATGTTTTGATTGTTTAATAAAATCATCAGGATATTTTAATAAATCTTCTAAATGACGAATTCGAATACAATCAGAGGGGAAATTGTCACTTTGTCTGTGTTTTGATTTGATGTTATTCATATATATATTATACAGTATATATGAGTATTATTTAATATATTATGGTATGTATATAATTTAAATATTTAATATTACCAATTACTCCCACCAAATCCGGATAAACTATCATTAGCTGCCATAGGTTCTTGATACATATTATCAAAGTTCCTTGGTAAATCATGCATAGACGTGGTATTTTGTCCATATGATGGGGAGTTATTAGTACGTGCATCTATATCACTATGTGTTGCTATTGTAGGTGGTAATGGTGTAGTATTTTGGGGGATATTATCATTATTACCTAAGTTATCAGAACGACTATCCTGGTGTTTTGGTGTATATTGTTGTTGTTCCTCATCATGATATGGTTTATTCACTTTTTTAGTATTATTGTTACCAATAGGTGATCCATCCCATAGGTCTAATACTCTATAATATAATAATTCTATTTTCTCACCCAGTTTTGTTTGTAATCCTAGTATAATAATTAAAAATGTCATACTTGAGGCTAATAAATTGAATTCCCCATATATTTTACTGCTATATGTAGGTATAAATGTAATCATTCTATGTATAAAAAACATACCTATGAATAAGACACCTAATTGTAAAATACACTCCATTATAATCTGCAAACTATCTTTTTCATAATCAACACCTGGGACATATTTCTGTATTAGTTTATTCAATACAATAATGGGTATTATCGCTAAAAGGACATACTGTAAAATATTATACAAATCATATTTAGTTGTCTCATTTAAATAAAATACATGTTCTATAAACCCAATTTTTTTAGCATTTGTCCTTATTTGGGAATTATTTGTATTAAAATTATCTTCCAAAATATCCATTATATGTTATATTAAGAAATAAAAATTTAAAGGATTGAATGAAATATATTATATTATGAGTATATCAATACAGACAATATTAGAAAACCATGAGTTACGAATTCGTAAAGTAGAGAATAACCCAGTAAAACAAACATTAGAACAAGAGAGAGATAATAATATAGAAAATAAGAGGGATAATGATAGAAATAATAATTTTAATACTGAATTAGATAATATAAAATTAGTGGTGAATAATGAAACAGAGAAACTACATTCTGAAATTCAGGATAATTATAGAATTATAACTGATAAATATAATAATTTATATGAACTCCACTGTTTAATGATGACTGAATTTTTAAAACTAAAAAATTCCATTGAAGAAAGAGAAAAAATAGAGCTTATTATTGAAG
>Ga0222711_1000125_pt1 | contig 25215 bp, 32 predicted proteins | sample AntAcemetage1699_FD_179814 | JGI IMG/M metagenome (GOLD analysis project Ga0222711, IMG submission 179814) | Saline water microbial communities from Ace Lake, Antarctica - #1699 | ecosystem: Environmental > Aquatic > Non-marine Saline and Alkaline > Saline | place: Antarctica: Ace Lake...
CTCTAAAGATCAAAGTGCATCGCAACTTAAGCTCTAAAGATCAAAGTGCATCGCAACTTAAGCTCTAAAGATCAAAGTGCATCGCAACTTAAGCTCTAAAGATCAAAGTGCATCGCAACTTAAGCTCTAAAGATCAAAGTGCATCGCAACTTAAGCTCAAAATATCTTTTGTTAGGAATCAAACATCATGAAATTATCTCAAGCAAAATACGTCGAACTTTACAGATTAAATACTACAGAAAATTCTCAAAAAATTGGTAAAAAAATACTCCGAGTTAACTTCCAAAAGTTTAACGGTAAAGTATTCGACATGGAAAATGAACTTGATTTAAAATGGATAATTCACGAAATTAGAAAAGGATGGCAGCCATACGCTGTCGGTACAAATCCTTTAATAAATTCTCCTTTAGAAATTGAAGATGAATATTTTTCGGAAGAGAGTCTAAATATCCACGAACATTTAGACTCTTTCGGCTGCAAGCTGTCGGAAAGCTTGGTTAAAATTTTTGAAAAATACGCTGTAAAAACTAGGCAAGATATCAAAAGTGATATAATACATAAGGAAACAAAGAAAACTTTTTCAATTGCTATAATTCAGCTTTCTGAAAAATACGCTAAAGGTGAGAAAATACCTAAGCTTTTGATTCCAGATGTCGAGGAATATTTGAGTAAAAATAATGATGAGACTGACAACGATAATACAAATGGTAGCGAATGATTTACCACGAGTTCTAAAAAACAAGCGCGTCACATATAACAAGCTATCAAAACTTTTGGGCGTGCATCCCTCAACGGCTGCAAGATGGATACAAAATGATTTTTCTTGCACCAACTTAAACGAATTTATCAAAGTGGTAAATTTCTTAGAAAAATCAGGAATATACGATAATGACTATTTTAAAATTCTCACTGACGACAATACCTATTGTCCCAAAACCGAGAGGACAATTGAACAAATACGGGAAGATGACTCACGCGCTTAACGGATACGGACAATGGCGTAAAGATGTAAGGAAGATTATAGAAGATTGTGACTTACAGATATTACCGGGCTATTTTGCTTTTATTTATCATTTGAAAATCAAACCCAAAGCGGGACAGCAGCCGGACTGCTCAAACTTAATCGGAAGCTTTGAGGATGCTTTGGTTAAATCTGGAAGATTGAAAGATGATAATTGGCGTGTCATACCATTCTTTGCCGTATTCGCCACAGAGTCGAAAGGGCTACCATATTCACAGTTAGATTTTTACCAAGTCGATTCCCTCCAAGAATTTTTCAGATGCTGCTTAATAATTTTGGGAAGTAAATTAAAGATAAAAGTTTTCTCCTAAAAACTATTGACAGAATCGCGTATACTCGATATACTGAGTTCAGTTACCTAAACAAATCAGAGATAAAATCATGACAGACTTAATCAAAGTTATCGCAAATAAAGAAATTGGTCTTATTGAAAGTTCAACAAGAAACGTTGTTACAGATATTTTTACTTTTAAGCTTGCACAGAAAGTTTTACAGGGACTGTTAACGGAACCAGAATTAGACAGACTACGAAGCTCGCTCGCACCAGTTGGTGAAGTCTCACACTTCCCTGATAAAATAAATTCGTTAGTTGCCTCTATCGAATTTTGGGAACAACTAATATTTCTCACACCCAAAATAAAAAGTTTCGCCGTAATTTGGAACCAAAAAATGGGTTCGCCTATTTGGTTTGGCAAGCACAAAAATAAAGTTATTACTATGAAAAAAATTAAATATGACGCTGTGGCAGAAGATGCACCACCAACAAAAGAAGATTTAATTTTAACGTCCGATAATTCCGAAGTCGAAGAAACAAAAGAAGTCGATTTGAAAAAAGTTAAAGCCGTCGTCCGCGACACAGACGGAAGTGTAACCGGGATTCCAAATGGTATTATTGAGCCTGAGACAATTCTTAAACCCGAAGATTTTGCTGATTGTAAAAAAATTGGTGCTGACAATATCCCGGAAAGTTTCAAAGAATATAAAGGTTATTATTATGGTAAAAAAGAAAAAGATGACAAATTCATCGCTGTTTTAAAGTCTGATGGTATAACCGTTGATACAGTAGGAAAGGATTTGACAAACATAATCAAGGTCAAACAGTTCATCGCCAAATTGTAATAGATCAAAGTGCATCGCAACTTCAGCCCTCCCCTAAAAAGGAGGGTTTTTATTTGTAATAGATCAAAGTGCATCGCAACTTCAGCTATTTCGATAAAACCGAACTAGATCAAAGTGCATCGCAACTTCAGCTCTAGATCAAAGTGCATCGCAACTTAAGCTCTCCCCCTAAAAAGGAGGTTTTTTTTATTTGATTTCACAGTTCTCCGGCGAATAGTCTTTTGTGGAATCAATCCTCTTAATTCTTTTTCCTTTGGGTATCTCTCCCATATCTTCGTAAAAATTGTAAAAATCCTTCCATCTTTCAGAGTAACTTATACCTTTACCTCCGACAAAATCGTATCCCCTAAAAGTTGGTGTATCGCAAACAAATTTAATAGTTCTCCACGCACGATAAGTTTTACTTGTGCTGATATTTCTATATTGGAAATATTGACCGCTTTTTACTCTAACCTCGTTCAGTTTTTTCATAGCGTTTTAATTATTTTTGCTGTTGGATAAAAGAAAAATATATTTTTTGCTATCGCAGTGTTTGACTTCAAAACGTAATAATTTTCTGATTCAACTTTGAATTTTATTAGAATATCTTTGAAATGTTTTCTGACACATTTTAATATTGAACTACCTCTTACACCGAGCATCTCAGACAAAACTTTTGTTTTGAGTGGAACCGTTGCTGTTCTCAGAATTTTGTGTAGCTCAATTTGCAACTCGCATTGTTGCCAGGAAACAATATTTTTTTCAGACGACGAATATATAGTATATTTTTTGTTCATACTTTTATCGTGTATGGCGCGTCTGAAAATTAAGTTTTCTTTTCTCAGTTGAAAAACGCTTTGCTCAATGTTACCCCTCGGAATTTTTAATGTTTCTTGCAACCTCGGAATAGACCACACCCCTTCATCGTTTAAAAAATGATTTCGGACTATTTCAATATAAGTTTTTTTCCTTTCAAATATCTCAAGCTTTGTTAAAATATTATTATATTGTTCTAAAGTTTGCGAATCGAATTCTTTAAGTCTTTCGCTGTGCGAATTGTATTTGATGTGTGTCTCGGTTTCAATTTTTTCGATTATTCTGCTACTCAAAACAACATCATTTTGACGGCAATTTACACAAATGTTTTTACTGTCAATTCTGGATGTCAACTCAAAACTACCGCATTTGTCGCAAAATTCAGTTTTCATTTGTCTATCTCTGATTACAATAGGTCAAGTTGCGTTGCAACTTATGCTCTTAATATTTGATATCTCTTGAATATTCAAAAGAACATTTACAGTTAACACCGCATTGGCAAGCAACGGTTATAGGGGGTAAAGAATTGTCATCGATTCCTATCCAGCCAAAGCTCGCGTATCTCACACAATCGGGGCAATGTTCGGCTACGCCAAGTATTCTTTTTTTCGATTTGTAACCCGTTTCTTTTCTTGATTCCAACTCTCCATTTGAGAAACTTAATTTCCCACTATCCGCATACATAGAAAGCCTGTGAGCAAGTTGTTTGTCACTTACTTTACCCTCGCTCGCCTCTTTGAATAAATGCCTTAATCCGTATGGTTTACCATCGTCGCCTTTACCAGCATAGTATTGTTTTTTTAATACACTTCCGACTACACCAAAATCTTTGTTTGTAATAGCGTTAAAATCTCCGCCACGACCTTTGATTAATTGACTAAGGTGAATTTTTTTAACTAATTCTCCAGCCTGCTTTAAAGCGCTCACATCGCCTCTTTGGATTTTCGACGCAAGCCCGATTAAATCTTGTTTGTAGGAATCAAGCAATAAATCTTGTAAATTAACAATTTTACCGCTTGAAGCTTTGGAACCGTTTGTTTCATGAAGCTCAATAATATTGCGTGTCTCGCCTATTCTTTCTACTAATTTCACCCTATTTTTGCAACCTCAGAAGCTAAATTTTTAACATCTTCAAAATCGATATTTGCTATCTCATCCCAATCTTCTTTGCTAACGATTTTCATTAATTCAAAAGCATCGCTGTTTAAATCTGCATTCTCTTGATTTGTGTTTTGTGTTTCATCTGGATTGTTTGAATTTAATTTTTCGGTAACTAATTTTTTGTCATCTTCTAAACTAATATTCAAATTGTAATTAGATTCACGGTATCCAGTTCGCGCTTCTGTTGCAGATATCACCCCCGATTCAATTAATTTTTTGATTCTGTCTGCACCAATATTTTGCAGTTCGGCTTTTTCAATTTCTGTGAGTTGGGAATTAAATGGTATTTCTACAACGTTATTTTCAATCTTTTTTAACTTTGTGAAAAGCTCTTTGTAATGGGGGAGCCAATTTTCTTTAGACCAATCATGTTTTCTTTCAGTCCATAAAAAACGCGCGACTAACTGATTTTGAATACCACTTCCTCCCATAGAACCACCGCTACCAGTTTCAAATAATTTATCGTAGGGTATGTCTGATTCAACAGCGACATTTTCTTTGAATTCTTGCAATAAATCCTTTACCCCAGATAATGTCTGTGTGATAAATTTGATATCTTCGTTATTCAAATCGTAAGTGAATAATCGCGACACATTCCTTTGCAGATTTATTTTGTTCATCCTTTCTTCAACATTTTTTTTAGCGTCGTTTGTCCCGCTCGCAACTTTAGCTGATAAACCCGACATACCAACTAACAAGTATGAAAGATTTTCTAAAATATATTTTGAGTAACTTCGAGTAATGAAATTGTCATACAGCGAGCTAACAAGTGAGTCTAAAATACTGTCTGAAAAAAATGAAGCATCTTTGTTTGAGATAACATAATCTAAAGGTAAAAAGTTTTTAACTCCTTGAAAAAGTATCACTCTATCTTTGTGATAAATAAATTCATCTTTTTCCCAAAAATCCCGTTTGTCAACCATCCTATAAAATAATTTATAACCATCAATAGTTAATTCTTTATTGGTTACGGGCTTATCAATTTTGTTGTCAGACAATTCAAAGTATATGAAACAATGACCGTAAATTCTGCTGTGTATTGAAGCTTCCAAAAAAGCGTTCAAAATGATGTCGTTATCTTTGTCTAAAATATTCCCGTCTTTGTCTTTTAATTCGTAGCCAAAATTGAAAGAAGCTTTCGGATACAAATCAACAATTTTTCTGGCAAGGTTACTATTTCTGTAAAGGTTCGACGCTTCCATCATTGACAATCTTTTAAAGTCAGATATAACAATGTTATTACTTTCGTCAATCCGATTTGTTAAATCACGAAAAACTGAATAGCTTCTAGCTTGAGAATTGAAACCGTTAGCATTTAGGAAAGTCATTGAGCTTAAGTTGCGATGCAACTTCATCTAGTTTATAGTTCGGTTTTATCGAAATAGCTTAAGTTGCGATGCACTTTCATCTAGTTCGGTTTTATCGAAATAGCTTAAGTTGCGATGCAACTTCATCTAGTTTAATTGTTCGGTTTTATCGAAAGAGCTTAAGTTGCGATGCACTTTCATCTAGTTCGGTTTTATCGAAATAGCTTAAGTTGCGATGCAACTTGCACTTTCATCTAGTTCGGTTTTATCGAAATAGCTTAAGTTGCGATGCACTTTCATCTAGTTCGGTTTTATCGAAATAGCTTAAGTTGCGATGCACTTTGAGCTAATGAATATCAACAGAAATTGTATTAACTGTTTCAACGGAAATTCTAGTTAAAAGTTCACTTACCAGCCAAGGAGAAATAACACCGTCATCGGTGGAATCAAACATTGCTTGTGTTTCCAATAATCCGATTAAAGCTTTTTTGTCATATTGAAAAGTTGCAACGTCTGCTCTGATTAATTGTTCATACTGATTGTATATTTCCAAAGCCGCAACAAACCAAGGTCGGTAAGAATTTCCTTTGCTTGATTCCAATAAACTTTCTAAAACAATATCGCTTGTTTCGATATAGTTCAAAACAATATTTTTAGCGTCGTTAATTTCAGTTAGAACCACTTTAGGCTATGCTCCATTTATCAATTAAATATGTTTTCAATCTTTCAACATCTGTTGAATTTAGTCCTGCCTTGTAATTCACTATTTCGTGATAACCACCAATAAAATATGCAACATTTTGATAACCTCCACCAATAGCGAATTCTTTATCTGATATCAATGGCGGTGAAAGATTATATGTAGTAGTGACTTTTGATGAGTCAATATAAATATCTATATCGTTGCCTCCACGGCGATTAAAAATCATTAGATATCTTTGATTTGCGTTGAAAGTAAACGATGTCGAGATGAATGCAACTCTATCACTTGAAGCGTACATTAACCCAAGGACTTCGTTTTGTAGTGCGGTTGTTGTGGAACCAAATCTAATACCCGAATAGTTTTGTACATTTTCTGTGCCTAATAAAGTTCGACCATTATTTCCACCACTGTTGAAATTTACGCTTTGATCGGGTGTAAAAACAATTGCTACACATCCGAAAAAAAAACCGGAAGTAGATTTAAAATTGACGTTAAATGAGCCAAAATTAATAGTGTCATTATTAACATAAGGTACACTATTTCCCGCTGCTGCGATAGCATTTTTTTCGCTACCGCTTTTGTCGTTCCACTGAGTTATATTTTGTGTGCCTGGTTGACGAATAACAGTCGAGCTGTCGGTCGCATCAAACCATAAAGCTATTCCTGATAGCTCTAAAGGATTTGAAATATTTTCGGTAAAGTCTATTCTTTTAGGGCTAATTGCATTTTGTAAATTGTTCCAAATTTCAGTTAAATTTGTGAAAACATTTCCGTTCACATTTTTTCCCCACCAATAACCACCAATGCTTAAAATATCACTATTAGTGTATCCAGGGTTCAATTCTTGATAACCCGTCGGCATTGGGAGAGATGCTGTTAAACCTGTGTTTGTCGCGACAAGTATATCACGCAATTGAACAATACCAGTGGTATTAAATTTTGTGCAAATAGTCAGTCCTTTATTATTCTTGGTTGTTCCCGGCAAACTGCCAACAGTACGCCCCGCTGGTGATGAACCAACATCAAAATAGATTCCCCTGGTATTTGTGTATTGTGGATGGGTAAAAAATCGCCTACTTCCGGTATCTGATATACCCCCAATTTCTCCGGTTGACTCTATTTGTAAAGTTAAAAAATAACCCATTGAACAATCGCTTGAAGCAAACAAATCTGATCTGACATCAGTATCAATTCTTAATTGATTTATTAAATAAACCCCTTTGTCTTTCGTGTACGAATAGTTATTATCAGCAGTCGGTTTATAGTGTGTTATTTTTCCATCCATAAACCACAAATTATGGTCGGTTCCCACCTTGGAATCAGTACAATAAACAGCACAATGTTGTATTTTGTGGTCGATATTTGCGTTATCTCTTACACCAATTATGTAATTTTTTTTGATGAAAGTGTTCAATTCCGACTGAACATTTTTTGATATTGTACCGTTCGCGACGTTGTAAACGCGATCAACATAATTTGTAAAATCTTTGTGAACTTGCTGTTTAACGCTTTTGTTTACCATGATAAACTTCCGAAAATTCTCCAATTGTTTGAACCAATTTGTTTGATAGTTACAGAACCGAATCGATTTAGTATTTGAAATAATTGATTTGCCCTACCATCACCTGAAAGCGTTACACCGGAAGCGGCGACAATGTTAACTCTACCTGTATTATTTTGCATTATTTCAATTTCGCTCGAAACAAGTATTGGTACAGAAGAATCTAACGGAATAGTTATTGTAATGTCTGTCGTGTTATTACAAACAATAAATTTTCCAACATCGCTCAAAATTAAAGTTCGGCTCGCAGTGATATTTAAAACTTCCGAAAAAGATGAACCACCAGTGATATCGGAAGTCAGAGCAATTGTCCCGCTTTTATCTGGCAAGTTGTAAGTTCGATTAGCCGTTAAAGCTAAAGTATCGATTACCCCATTAAAAGAATTTCTGATTAAAGTTAATGCGTTTCCAAAATTCATAATTTCCTTTTGATTAAATAGATCAAAGTGCATCGCAACTTAAGCTCAATTCTTGCTGTTTGATTCCAAGAAGAAATAAAAAAAAAACGAGTGTTGGACTTGTAGAAAAGATGTGGGTTTTGTGAAATGGCTGAAACGCTTACTGGGTAATACTTGAGGAATTGTTAGATTTGTTGAACTACTATATATAGAAAAACACAGATAACAGTTAACAGTTTACATAGTATATGAATAGTAAGTATGCTTATTATCTATATTCTATGTAAACTGTTAAGTGTGTTTCTCCAGCAACCTGTCAGAACCTCCAACATTTCCCCCCGAATCCCCACATTCTCTACAATCTTTGTGGAATCAAGGTTTCAGCCATTTCAGTAATCTAACATATTCGATATATTCGAATTATCGAACTATCGAAATAGATCAAAGTGCATCGCAACTTAACCTTTTACATACCATGTCCAGCCAATTGGTGAACTCACTCGCGATATGTCAATAGTCAGACTATTGGTGTTTGTTGCTGTGTAAGCAAAATTAATAATTACACCGTCAGTTCTTTCTATAAGTAAATCGGGGTGTTGGTTCCCGGTGTTGTGAGTGATTGTCAAATTATTTCCGCTTATATTCCCGGCAGCAATTGTCCCAGTGGTCGCCCTGACAACCCTTAATAAATTTGTTAGTAATCCAGCCTCAAATAAATCAGTTGATTCATTCCACTGCAAAAATGCGTTCGGTGATGTCCCCCGGTTTATTTCTATTCCGGAATCCTCTGTCGGTGCGCCAGTGACATCACTATTTAGTAATATTTTGTTGTCTGCAAAATTGATTGTTTCAGAATTTATTGTCGTGGTCGTTCCTTCAACAAATAAATCTAGAACTCTCAAACTTGTGTATGCAGTTCCCCCACTATTTCTTAATCTAAATTCTGATGACCCGGTGTCCCAAGATAAGCGACCTCCACTATTCCCGGAATCTAATTGCAGAAAATTATTATTCGTACCCGATGCCATTTGTGAATCATTCAAAACTCCGGTTAGATTTGAAGTTGGTATACTTGGCAACTGTGTTAAATTTGCGACTCCGGTAACTTTAGTAAATGGCAAATCTGGAATATCAGATGTTGTCAAAACTTTAAAAGTTGGTACACCGTTTGTGTCGCCAACACCCAAAAAAGTGTTAGCTGTTTGTGAAATTAAAGTTGCCGCAAGTGTACCCGAAGTCGTTACGGGTGAACCTGTTAAATTAAAAATACCAGGCAACGATAAACTAACACTGGTAACACTTCCCCCTCCGGCTGCACCAATATCGGCAAGTGTTGCCAAAGTATCACTGCTATTTGGGAATTTGATTACTCTGTCTGCTGTTAGCGTGTCGCTGATAATTTCAACTTTATAAATTGAATCTTTATCGTAATAGTTTGTACTGTAAGTATTACTCATTTAATTACCTAATTGTTAAGTACCAAGTGCCTGTGATATTGTATCTACTTAAGTCGATTAATACTCGCGTATTATCGTTTAAGTTATTGATTGAAGGCTCGAACTCTAAACCTTGTTGATTTGTTACTGTTACGCTAACAACTCGCCGTCCGAGTCCGTGCATCCTGACAAGCTCACCGTTAACCAAATCGCTAACGGTAAAAGGTATTACTGTTACCACTTCCTCACCTTCACCCCCTCCAATTTCTATAATGATTACATCAGATATTTCAGCTTTTATTCTGGAATCAAGCAAATCGGCTTTCAGAAAATCGTTGACAACGTAAGCTTTGATTCCTTCGACAACGGGTGACGCATTCATACTCTGGTTATCCTTTGAACGAATGAGACTTTACCGCCAACTGGATAAAATCTTTCGTCACCATTATCAATCTTCATAAACAAAACGTCATACTGATAATTTCCTGGATTGATATTCTGATTAAAATTAATATAGTTTATACTAATTTCAAATAAATCTTTAGTTAACACTGTAACTAAAGGCGAAATAACAATATCTGAAGCTTCAAGATTATTTGCTCGAATTTGACAAAACCCTGAATACAATTGCAAATCCGGGGCATCACAAAGTCTGATTTTGACGCTGTAATCGCTACCAATATTTACTGCATTTTCTACAACTAAATCAATTATTACTGTGTTATTCATCTTCTTTAAAATTTTCTATTTCGTATTCTTAGTTCAATTATTTTAATTACAATTTCCGTCATTTTTACGTTATCAGCTTAAGTTGCGATGCACTTTCATCTAGTTCGGTTTTCTCGTAAGAGCTTAAGTTGCGATGCACTTTCATCTAGTTCGGTTTTCTCGTAAGAGCTTAAGTTGCGATGCACTTTCATCTAGTTCGGTTTTCTCGTACTTTTTCATGATTAATAATACCAATTGTTTTCGTTTATTATCCAGTCAAAACCACCACTTAAACAATCTGCCAAATCGCTTACTAATGGTTGCTTTTTCGCGCTAGCTTTTCTTAAGTTGTTTTCTAAATCGAGCAAATAATTATTATTTAATCTGCGAACCATACCCTTACTTTGAGCGTTTGCTACAGGAATCATTCTCCGAAGTTTCTGTAATTTTGGTGCGTATCCAACAACATTAAAAATTCCCTTATCAGATAATCTTTCCTCCATATAAGAGTGCCATTTTTTACCCGTCGAGCCTGGCTCAATTTCTAATATCTGTGTTACTTGATTCCCATCAGAAACCGCAGTTTCAAGTATCAGACTATCGCCGTCTTTCGCGTCAACCTGCTGTGCTACCCAGTCAACAATAATCACAGTTTTTGATAAATCGTGATACGCAAGTTTTATACTTGCAGAATAAAACGCAGTATGGTTTACATCATCACTTTCTGCTGTGGCAGCCAAATCGTGATATCTGCAATATTTGTATTCCCAATATCTCGATTCGTCTATTTCTCCTATTTGGAAACGTCCAAATATTTTCCCTTCTTGTGTAAAATCTGAAGGGATAACGTCAAGTTCCTCAGTTGCACGTATACCGTAATTGTCATAAATAGATTTTATCCAAAGTACTTCTTTAAGCATATCCCACGGTTCGTTTTTCTTTGCGCATATCCTTTTAAATAATCCTTCCGCAACAGCTTCTTTAAAAGTAGTTCTATGAACAGTGAAAGGCTTTTTACCTTTTTTACAGTCGTTAATTAAACTAAGAAACTCACTATCTGTTCCCGCGTGAGTGCTGCCTATTCTGATACTTCCACCATGAATAATACCAGCCATACCAGCAGCCAAAATATCATCTAATGGCTGCGAACGATAAGCAGCCTCATCAATAACAATATCTCTACCAGAATATGAACGCAGGTTTACAGCGTCTCCCGGTAAGCCTGTTATTGTGCGACCATTAATAAATCTAATTTCAAAAATATTTATACTTCTATCTTTGACAATATCTTTATCTGTTGTTATTTTAAATATTTTGTTAAAAATTTTAGACCAAAATGTGCAGTCTTTAATAAATTGTTTGATTGCAGATTTATTGTATGTCGTTACAATCGTGTCTCTTTCATTTCTCACTGCTTTATAAACAGCGCGGAAAGCGTGTATATAACTCCAACCGATTTGCCTGCTTTTTTCGGTGATTGATATTGTATTTTTGTCTGTTAACCACTTTATTTGATAAGGCAAAAATAAAGGATATTCAGGAACTGAACTAATATCAACCTCATCCAAACTTGAATTACCAAACAATTCTGTATTGTCTGTCAATAAAATTTTAGATGAGTTAGATACAAGTTTATTTATTTCAGTTAACATAGTCTGTCTTACTCTGATTTGATTTGAATAGCTCAAAGTGCATCGCAACTTCAGCTCTCTTACTCTGATTTGAATAGCTCAAAGTGCATCGCAACTTCAGCTCTGAAAAATCCAACAAATAAACAACTAAAAAAATAATTTATTTATTTTTATTGTATTTCTTCGCCCTTACCCAATAAAGCTTGCTTCACTAAAACAATCGCTTTTTCATCATTCATTTTATCACCTTTTTCATCATCGCCTAAACAATTTTGAATTTTTAATTGGTACTCATTACCTAAAGATAAAACTTTCCGTGCGGCGACTTTAGATAGTATCCCACGTTCGGCTAATTTGTTTATGCAGTACTCATCTGATTTATCGCCGAATACCTGTTTAATCGCATCCAAAGCGGTTTTACGTTTAACTTTCCGTGCGGTACTACTTTTTATTATTTGCCCGTCTAATCCGACCTCCTCAAATGTAATTTCCTCTATTTCAATAATTCCATTGTGCAATAAATTATTGAGTTCTCTTTTCGCAATCGATTCATTATCTAAAGCTAAAAATCTATGAACGTCACGTTTCATTTCGTCAAATTTAATTACAAAATATTTATCATTTAACCATTGTCTAAAGTGTAAATAATCTAATCCGAGATCTTCTAAAGCTTCCTTTATTGAACCGAGATTATTATAGTATCTGCTTAAAAAATTCGCTTGAGTTTCAGATAATTTGGCATCCATATTTTACAATATTTAGTGATATATTATATAAGTGATGCCATCATTTTAACGTATATCTGCAACTCCAAAGGTGACGCAAATATACGCTATTTTTTAGGAATACTGAATAATTACAGGAATATCAATTGTGGCGAAAATTACTTTTAAAGATAGAACTGGCGACGATTTATTTGCTTACATGAAAGTATCTTTAGTCAATTCAGAAGCAGCAAACAGAATGTCTCTAAATACATTTTGCATGTCTGGGAATCAAACCCCACTGACAATGGAGCAAATAACAAATATTCAAAATAAAAGTCCTTTATTATATTTGCAGTTATGCAATTCTGTATTTTCAATTGATAATGCAAGCATAGACGAAGATGAAGAAAAAATAAAATTTACCTTTGGTGCTAACGCATATCTTGAAGTCATAAAAAAGAAAATTGATAACTCAACTTTGCAACAAATCCAAATCCAAAAAGACAAAATAAAAAAAGGTAAAGAAGTCGAATTATTACAAAATTTGATATACGTTTTCTTTGAAATATCACCATCAATTTTATTGCGTTCAGATTATTGTGTAGCTATGAGGTTATGCAATGATGTGAATTTATTTCTTGCGACAGCTACCGAAGTTAGAGACGACTTTGATATTGATGATGAACTCCTTAAAACTTCCGGAGTCTCTTTACCCCCTGCACTGGATAGTATGGATAGAGCAAGCGGTCGAGATACTGAAGAAACAACAGAAACTAAACAGCAAGAATTGATTCCAGAAAAAGAGCCAGCTAAAGGGTTTGCTTGATAAATTGAACAATAGCTCAAGTTGCATCGCAACTTAAGCTAATATTATTAGCGTTTTAAAATGGCAACAAAAGAAATAATTTCAGTAATTTTAGATTTTAGAGAAAATCTTTCTAAAAATATTACTCCGGCGATATCCGCATTAAACAAATTTCAGGATAGAACTGAAACTTTAAGAAACGCTTTAACACCTGTTAGCGCAGCAAGTGGTTTATTTTTAGTTGGTGCAGCCAAATCTGCTGCTGATTTTTCTAAAGCTTTAAAGGAAGCTAAAAAAGGTCTGGGATTAACAAACGAAGAATTGAAGGAATTCGGTAATCAAGCAAAGCAAGTATCCGAAAACTTAGATTTTCAAGTAGGCTCAAAAGAGATTTTGAATATTGCGACAGCAGCGGGTAAACTTGGTGTCGCAAAAAAAGATTTAGCAGATTACACTGAGGGATTAGTTAAGTTTGCTGTTGCCAACGATAAGCTTGACGACATCGAAAACCTTAATGAAAACGTGGCGAAAGTAAACGCAGTTTTCAAAATGGGTATTCCCGAATTAAAAGATTATTATGGGGCTTTATCTGTTTTGGCAGATACGACATCTGCAAACGCTGTACAGCTTGTAGATTTTTCTCAACAAATTGCAGGTACAGCAAAGAATGCAAACATAAGTGCAAAATCTATCAATGCGTGGGGGGCAACTCTAATTGATAGCGGTCAAACAGCAGGAACAGCAGCAACTTTTATGAGAAATTTTAGCATAAAACTTGGTGCTGCTGAAAATCAAAGTAAAGGAGCCAGAGAAGCATTCGAGAAATTAGGATTCTCAGCTAAAGGTTTAGCTACGGCATTTTCAAAAGATGCACAAGGAACGATGATTGATTTTCTTGAGAAAGTTAACGAGCTTAAAAAAGTTGACCCCGTAGCCGCTAATAGGGTAATGGCAAGTGTTTTTGGTGCTGAAAATATCAGTAACGCAAATTTACTTTTAGGCAAGCTTGACGACCTTAAGAAAAACTTAATAGCTGTTGGTGACGAGCAGGCAAACGCTGCAAAATTAACCTCCGAATTTGCTGTATCTTCTGAAGGTTTAGATGGCGCAATGCGAGCTTTAAAAAATGTTTTTCAAGAAATAATGATTGAAGTTGGAACAGCATTTTTACCAGGTATAGTTAAAGCAGCGACTGCAATGCTGGAATTTACAAAACCCGTACTTGCGTTTGTCAGAAGTCAGCCCGGCATCGCGGGAACGATAGCAGCTTTGCTTGGTATAGTTACGGTCATCGCACCAATATTACATTTGGTTAGTTTAGTTTCAACTGTTTTAGGTATGGTCGCGCCATTGATAACAGGGATAACTGCTGTTATCGCTTTAATTGGCGGTGTTGCTGGTGGTATTGGCGTTTTTATACTTGCAGCAGCCCCAGTTATTGCAATCATCGCAGCCATAGCCGGAGGTGCATATCTGATATATTCAAACTGGGATTTTCTAGAAGGATGGTTAAATAATTTTTGGTCTAATCTGCCTATGAATGCGCAAAAAGCATGGAACGGCTTGGTTAGTGGCGCAAGTTGGTGCGTTACAGGAATTAAAAACTTTTTTGTTAATCTGTGGAATGGTATTAGTGCAGCGACACTATCATTTTTCGGAGTGAGTTTGAGCAATTGGCAAAAATATGTTACAAACTCGACAGCATTAATAAAAGGATTATTTACAGGTTGGGTTAACTGGCAAAAATGGCAAGTCGATACAACCATTAATTTATTGAATGGTTTGATGAATTTCCTAAAACAATTTTTTGTCGGTATCGCAGGATATTACAAATGGTTATTCGATGGTTATAAAAACGTTATTAATGGTTTTTTAACTGTTACAAAAAATGTTGTTACTGCCATTGCTTCAGTTTTAGGTAATATCGCCAAATTAATTTGGGATAACACAATAGGTATTTGGTGGAAAGTGCAAGTCGAGTTGTACTCAATGCTCGGAAAATTGGTGTCTGACGCTTGGACATTTGGCTCAAATTTCATTGGTGCTTTCGTCAATGGTATCAAAGCAAATATCAATAAAGCAGTTAGCGCTGTCGGTGATATGGCTGGACAAATGGCTCAATACTTACCACACTCTCCGGCAAAAAAAGGAGGGCTGTCGATGCTTGACGTTAATGGTATGAGGTTTGTTGAAACTTTTATCAGCGGTATCGAAAAAGCTGGATTGACAAATTTTTTAAATAACGCTTTTGTTACCCCGATGAACGCAGCGAGTAACACTTTGATTCCACAAACAGCAGCAGCAGCGTCTTCTGGGAATCAAGCACCAATAAATATAACATATAACATATCCGCGAAAGACAGTGAGGATATTCTTAAACAGTTAAAATCTCGCGATAAGCAACTTTTAGATTTAATAAATCGTTCATCTGCAAGAATAAATAGACAATCTTATTAGCTCAAAGTGCATCGCAACTTAAGCTATTTCGATAAAACCGAAACTATAAACTAGATGAAGTTGCATCGCAACTTAACCTCTATATGCCATTTACATCATTAACTTACGACGGGATAAGTTTAGACTCAACCGAGATTTTGAACTTTAAATATACCAGAAAATTTAACATAGTTTTACAGGAAACTATATCTGAAAAAACTTTAACTCAACCCGGTAATTTGTCGCCGATTATTTTTAATATTGAAGCGCGAGTAATGTTTAATGCTCCAATAAAATACTTCCAGTGGCGAAACAAATTAGAACAAAAAACACTCGCAGCTTTAAATTTTTTGAATGCAAATTATGGGGGTTTTTACCTCAGCGATTTGGATATAAGTTGCGACCTTTTCAATGATGTTGGTGAAGTCATGCAGTTTGATATGAGTCTAACTTTTATACAAAAACAAAGTTTCTAAAAATGCCAGACACTTTATATATACCCCAATACCAATTAACGATTAACGGTTTTGATGTTACAGCAGTGACAAAACCTTATATAATTTCAATTACAATTGATGACACTTTCGATTCTGAATTCACAGTTAGTAAGCTTGAAATAATCTTCCACGCGAATTATTTAAGAAACTCGTCATGGAAATATAAAGACCAATTAAAGTTAGAAATTTGGTGGCTGCCTTTCCCAACTTTTAAATATATCTCACCAATATTTTATGTCGATTATGTCGATGATATTAAATCGAGTGGCGGGCTGCAAACATACAGAATATCTGCATTAGAAGCCGACCCCGAGTTAGGATTTAAATATTCAGCTAACGAAATAGTTTTCAATAATAAAACTGTCAAAACAGCTTTGTCCGATTTTGCAACATTGTATGGTTTGACACTAATTGAAAATGCTGCACCAGACGTTTTTTTGGGCGTGACTTCGACTACCGACATTGCAAATAGTAGAATTACCTTTTCTTCTTACGCAGCGATGCTGAGATATATTTGCCAGTCTTACGGATATCTCGGAAGTTTGACAGGTAAAAAAATAGAAATTGAACAAATAAATTCGACATACAATAACTCTACCAGATTCTTTATTTGGGATATGCCGGAAGTTTATTCGCTAAATTTCAAAGCAACTTACACTCAATTAAATAAAAGATATATTGCAGATTTTGTAAACCGGACAGATTCTAATCAAATTCAACAATTATTTTTACAACCTGCAATGCAGACACAATTAAATAATAAAGAAAGAATTATCGATTCTGGTAGTTACCAATATAATTATGAAACTGCTGCTGAAAAATTGTATGGTACGATGTACAGAGATTTCCTCACTGGTTTTGAAATTATAATTAATTGTTCAGCTTTGCCAGAATTCACAGCGGGTTACGTTTTTCTTTTAAATGCAACTTACGGGAGGCATGAAGGATATTACAAGTGTACAAAAGTTGCTCACAGAATAGATTCGGGTGGATGGAATAGCGAGGTAACTGGATTCCCTCTAAGAGTCCTTAACTCGACTGAAGCAACATTTAATATTGGTTACTATGGTCAAACAAATAGCCCGAATGACCCCACAAAAATATTCGATTTATCAGAAAATATTGGGGGTAGAACTTTCGTGTTAGCAGCGAATAAATTAGATGAATATGCAAAATATGTTAACCCTAATTACACATTAAATATTGGCAATTTATTCTTAGATGAAGGAAATAAAAGCGGAAACAAAGTCAAACCAGATTTAGCCTTTTGTTACGCATTGCATCTAACACAAAATTTCACAAATCTTGATTTAATAGCAAAGAGAAACCCTTTTAACTTGGGTACATTTGCAAATCCAGAAATAAATGCAACTTTTTCAACTTGGCTTTTAGGTGTCCGTGCAGGTATCCAGCACCTATTTGCTTATAGATATCCGACATCAGAAATGAATGCGCCACAGGATCCAATAGTGTCACCGAGGTATGGTTTTGTTACTCGCGGTATCGCACCAACATATTCTGATTTAACGGGTAGATGGACGGAAGGGGGAATTGATATCGGTGAAATTGTGAGAGCTAAAGCTATAGAGCTTTACAATAGATCTTATCCAGATTATACAACCACATTTATTGATTGATATTTTTGGTTATTTTTAAAATAAAATATGTTTTTTGCGCTCCCATTAATGTTAAATTTTAATGGGTTTAAAGTCGTATAATTTCAATGAAAAGCTATAAGAAAAAATAGATTAAATCATGGCAGAATTTAACCGTGATAGCGGTAAAATTAAAAATTTTGAAAGAACACCAGAGGGGTATTTGAAAGCTTGGATACCTGTCGGTGTTGCAGACAAAATTTTAAATTACGGTGATAGAAAAGAAATTATCAATCTTGATTCCCTCACAAATGAAAAAACTACCAATAGCTTAGTTGGTAAGCCTATCACGCTCAATCACCCTCCCGCTGCTATCAATTCAACTAATCACAGAAAGTATGCTGTGGGGACTTTTTTGCAGGAACACAATACAGATAATAATGTTGTTTACCATGCGGCTATAATCACTGATGAAGATGTCGCGAATAAGGTCGAAACTGGTGAATTGAAGTATGTTAGCAGCGGATATTTTTCCGACAAAAAGCCAAACACTGACGGCACCATACAGCAGTTAAATCGATCTTATAATCATGGGTCAATTCTCACCCCCGAAAACCAGCCGCGCGCTGGAGAAATGAGCAAAATTTTCCTTCAAACAGATAGCTTAGATTTAACAGAATTAAATTTAAGTGATGCAGCACCACAAATTGATAGTGAAGTTGTAGAAAACAAATCAAATTTACAAGGTTTAACTGAATCGGATAGCTTAAGTTGCGATGCAACTTCATCTTTAGAAACCGAAAGTATAACTGAAACAACAAAATCTAACACTAACAAGCGACCAAAAACCGAAAACAAAACCGTAACCACGGAATCAAAAACAGGAACAATAAAAGATGAAAAAACAATGAAAGTTGACGCGAAAGAAATAGCTAGCCGTGTAGAATTAATTTCAGAATGGAAGCAACTTTTAACTGAAGAAGGCGTATCGATTAATTACGATTCTTCGACAGCAGAAATTAAGAAACAAATCCTAAGTTGTTACTATCCTAAAGAGCTTTTGAGCGGTTTGAACTTAGACTCAATAGATGGTTTTTGGGTTGGGTTTGTGACCGAATATTATGAAAAAAGAGAAGGCGAAAGAAGAGAAAAAAGACAGATTAATCAAGATTCAAAAAATAGTCCGAATTGTGACGCTAAAAGTCTTCGCGAAGAATACGTCCGAATCATATCCGGTTAATTTTAAATAATTAGGAGCAAAAAAATATGCCTGTTAGAATTCCACCAACAACGGTTAGAACTGAAGGTTTGCCAGGTTTTTACCCTGATAAGCATAAATATTGTCACCTTGATGGTGCGACTTTAAAAAACGATTGTTTTGTTTCTGCTCCAGTGGTGTTTAACGGTACCGACAGGCAGTTAGAAATGCCAGTTGGCGCAATTCCCGCTGATAACGTAATAATTGGTTTGTGTGTCAGAAATCAATGGAATAGATTACAAGTCGAGAATGATTTACCATACAGATTTTTTGTTAAGGCAGGAGATGCACCATACATCATGGCTGAAGGCGAAATTACTATGTACGCAGAAAAGCCTCTAACTATAATGTATGGTCAAATTTTTGTTCGGACGACTGCTGAAGGCGCAAACACAAGACTTTACGCTATTAGTGATACAGCGGGTGTTGGTTTAGTACCTTTAGGTAATTGTAGAGTAGTTGAGATTTCAAATGCGCCCGGCATTGTTTGGGTTGAAGCAAGATTTTAAATTGATTCCAGTGTAGAGATGAAAGTGCATCGCAACTTAAGCTCTTTCGATAAAACCGAACTAGATGAAAGTGCATCGCAACTTAAGCTCTTTCGATAAAACCGAACTAGATGAAAGTGCATCGCAACTTAAGCTAATTAATTCATTCAGAGATAATTAAAAATGGTATTTTCTTTTCAAAGCAACATCAAACCAATTCCGAGATATTTAGAAGAGCAAGCAACTCTATTTTTACCTGGTTTTTATCAGCCCGATATCGGTAATTTTTGGGGTTTAGACAAATCGATGAATATGACATCATCGATAGCAGATTTACCTTTAGGCTTGGAAGAAATTAAAGCTTTCTCGAAAGACTATATAGGTGAAGTCGCACGCTTCAATGGTAATGCCCAAGATATTCCTACAGTTGATGTCGAATTTGGCGAATTAGGAGGAATCAAAACAGCGATTTATATTAACGCTGCGACTTGGACAAAGTTTGAATTAGAAAAACAAAAACTCGCTCAAGCAAATCAAACATATATGCCGTCGCTTGATATTGTCAGCGAAAAAATGGCAGCGATGGGAGAGTTTCACAATCGTAATGAACACGCCGTAGTTCTCTACGGTTTTGACGGTGACGGTGGTATTTACAATTTGTCTGGTGTTTCTGCTCTTGACATAGCCGATGATGTGTATAACGACACTTTCACACCTAAACAATTATATAATTTAATTGTTAACCAAATTTACGAATTCAAGTCTGACAATTTTCTGAAAAATATGTCGCGTATTGAATTATTGATACCAACGCCATTAATGCGGAAAATGGCTGAACCGATTAACGATAATTACGATTCTGTCACAGTTTATCAAAAACTAACTGATGCTTCTCAAGGTTTTTATGTTGGTACAATTAACGACGCTTTTGAAAATGAAGGCGAGCATTTGAATACCAAAATAAATAAAGGTACAGATCCTTACCCTGTAAATCGCGATAGGATAATCATGAAAGTTAAGGGTACCGCTCAGCCCACAACAAATAGTATTTTAGGAAATAACAACGCCAAAAACGAGCCAATTGTAAGACACTATTTCCCAAGAATTGTCGAACAAACTTTCACACCTGACGGTGGATTAACTTATAAAAAGTTTTCTTACAGTGCAACTAGTAAGAGTTACGCAATGCGACCACAAAGAATTAAGTACTTAGACATAAACAACGCATCTAAATAATGACTAAAATAACTTTTAGCGCTGACAAAAATAATGGTGGTTACGAATCTTTTTCTATTTTGTTAGATGACGGAAATAGAAAGAACGTAATTTTTAGCGATAACAAAAACACTCTCAAAATTGAACCCAAAGTTTACGAAAAACTTCAACAAAACGATAGGTTCAAAAAACTTATTGAAGTAAAAGTAATTGAAGTTGTAGAGGAAAAAATGCCCGAAGTAACTAAACCTTCTACAGTAACAAAAAAAAATATTGGATAAATAACAAATGTCAACAGTTTTCGGTAAATCTGCATTCACAAAAAATACTCTTTCAACCACTGATGGATTGAATAGTATTATTTGTTGGTTAAAATCCGAAAACGGTGATAGATTTTCTCCGGACTTATTGCGTAATCAGTCGAACGGTTTTGTAAGCGGGTATTTAGTACAGCCCGCTTTTAAGCCTCAATGGTTGATTCCTGGCATAGTTTTGAGAGGAGTTATTAATCAAGATTTTATAGAATATATTTTTACTGTTGAACCAAGTATTAATATATCCATTCCCAAAGCTCGAAAAAAGTTGGGCGACCCAATAAGATTTAGTTGGATTTTAGCTACAGAGTACAGAGATAGAAATAATGTTTGAAGCAAAATTCACTACAGACATTAAATATTTCAAATCGTATATGCGTGAACTCCAAGCTAAAACAACTAATTTCAAACCTCCCTTTACAGCGTTCGGCGAATTCCTAGTTAAAGACACCAAGCAGCAAATACAAAGTGAGAAGTCACCTGAAGGTGTACCTTGGCTGCCTTTAGCACCATCGACGCTTAGACAGAAGAAAACTAGTCTAAAGCTGCGAGAAACTTTCCGCATGGTCAAAGCCATTTTTTACATCGCTTCCAAAGGACAATTAGAATTTGGAATCAAAGATAAAAAATATGTTTTTCATCATTACGGAACTAAGAATATGCCAGCGCGAGTTATCGTCGGTGTCAATACTACAACTCGTAGAAAAAGATTAACAAAAGAAATTACTCTTTATTTACGACATATACAGATTAGAAGAAGAAAATAGATGAAGTTGCATCGCAACTTAAGCTTATGAGTTTAGCTTTAATTTTGTTTTTGGTTGTTTTAATTTTTTCTTTAGTTGCGTTATTAGCTTATATTGTGTCTTTTGTTTCAGGTAATTTTTTGAAATGAATTTAAAAAAACTTCAAGAAGAATTAATAAATATATTAGTGGAAGTTGACACAAACCCGCAAAGTATTAATAATGTTGGAGACTTAAATATAAGTCGATACAAGTTGGCGATACTTTCAGGTGATAACAGCCAAAATAATAATAAGTGTGTTATTAATTTTTTGGTCGGTGTTTCTTGCGACACTTACGACGAATTACTTTACAGCATAGGGTATGTTGTTTACAAATTCAAAGATAAAAAATTAGACGCATCTGGTAGTGATGATTTTATAAATTTTTCCGACGATAAAGGCTTTGAAATATTTACTCCAGAATCTGGAAAATGGATAGCGAATTTATCTTTCTCCGTTGCCATTTTTTATGATTATTCATATTATGATGACACAATATTACGAGATTATATTTTCAGAAATGAACCACCAATAGAAACAGTAAATTATGAATACGAGTAACAGGTTTAAAGTTTTCATAAAAAAGAAAGTTATTGTTCCTATTCCTTTATTAAGTGAATCGGATTTTGGAAAACCTAAAATGAGTTTTGTAACTCTAATACCTGATAGCGAAGTCGTAATAAAAGATTCTGATCTTTTAAGAAATAAGTGGTTTGAATATGCGATTTGTAAAGGGTACTTAAGGAGAATTTCGTAATGACTGATGAAGAAAAATTGTTGGCTTTACAAGCAGAATTCGACACTGAAATAAATAGAAGAATTCAAATATTTATTGGTAGACCTTGCAGTTATGTTTACGCGACTTTATTGGAACTTTCGCTAAATAGATTTTTAGATGCGGAAGTTTTTAAGGAAAAAATTGCTTTGGGTTCAATTGCTAAATTGTCAGAAATTGGAACCAATTATGAGCAGCAAACTTTGAACTATAACGTGACTCTTTTGATTCCTTACGGTATTGAAACAATCACCCTTAACACAACTTACATCGCAAATATAGGAAGTAATTAAAATGTCAGCAGATTTTATTCAAGATTGGACTGCGAACATACTTGATATCGCAGAAGTACCAATAGCTTTAAATTCCATAATCACAGATTTAGATTGTGGCGGTTTAGAAAGAAATTTTGACACTACAAGACGAGCCGGAGAACCAGGTGTAGTTGCTCGACCACAGGGTTTTTCAGAAATTGAAGTTTCATTTACAGCGAAAATACTAACAAAAGAATTTATTAAAGCGTGGGCTGAAGGTGTGACAACGCCAATCAGTTTGCAGCTTACAGCAGCTTTGAACGATGGTGCGGGGGTTTTGATTCCTTACAGTTTTACAGCGACAGGGTACACAATGAATATAAGCTTCGGTGCATTTTCAGATAGTGAAATAGAAGGCGAATACTCTATGATGGCGACCAAAATTACACAGTCGGTTGGTGCCACGGGAGTAGGTCAATTCAATCTGATTTACGACCCAAGGAACTATATTTACTCTATCAATGGGGTAAACCAGCTCGCCGGAATCAAAACTATGCTTGGGTTAGTTTAAACAATTAGCTTAAGTTGCGCTGCAACTTGAGCTAATTACTAATTTTATTTTTAATTGCAATATTCGCAGAAATATTATGGTTAATCAAATATTAATGGAAACACCTCGGCATTATTTGAGATGCTCTAAATTGGGTCAAGAAGTACTATCAAATACTTCATTTCCTAAAAATTTATTTAATAGAGTTTGTAGCGATATCATCGACTTTTACGAACTTAATTTTTATGAAGGTTCAGCGATAAAATATTTGTGGCGACTTGGTGAGTCTGGAAAATCTGTAGAATCAGATTTGAACAAAGCTATCCACTGTGCAAAAATGGCTGTTGAAAGAAAAGTTGCAATTTTGATAATCCGCGAAATAGCAGATTTAAGCGAATATATAATTACTTTAAATCTTGATTTTCCTTATAAGTCACCCGAATAATTTTATGATTTTAATTGATAGTCAACTTAAAGAATTGTGCGTTTACCTCAAACTCATTCAGCCTTACGACGAATCTTTAATTAATCCTTCTTCTATTGATTTGAGATTAGGCTCAAAGATTTTGTTAGACACACCCGAAGGTTTTAAAGAATACGATATAAGTCCACACACAAAAGAAAACCCTTTCAAATTGCAGCCATTAGATTTTTGCTTGGCTCATACTTTAGAAACAATTAAAGTGCCAAATAATCATACGACATGGTTGCATTTAAAATCTAGCCGCGCGCGTGAAGGTTTGAGTCACGCTTTGGCTGGATGGATTGAAAACGGATATAAAGGTGTAGTGACTTTAGAACTTTTCAACATGAGAAAAAATAATACCATTGACCTTTATCAGGGTTTGAAAATTTGTCAGTTAATCGTTTCAAAAACTGAATCACCCGATAAAGGTTACAACGGAAAATATCAGGGAGCGAAAACAGTCGAGTCGAGTAAAGATATATAAATTAAATTCGCAAAAATATGACTAACTGGAAAATCAAAGATTATTCGCAGGAGCCGAAGCTCTTAAAACTGAGTAAGCCTATTCTATTTTTCGCGATGCAACTTGATTCCAACAAGCACATAATACCAGGTTTAAATTCTGGTAGATTAAGTCTTTGGGATTACGAGCTAGGAATGATTTATAGATGGGTAGCTTCATCAAGTTTCTCGCGGAGACAGGCTGTAAAAAATTGGAATGTTAGAGGTGGTATTTGCCCTCCTAATCAAGAAATGCGGGGTGCTGATTGGTTCACCCTTAAAAACACTCGTATAATACAGCCCGGTCAACCTGTCGATGATGGATTCATTATTTATTACAACGGTTCCAATAATTGGAGAACTGTTAAAGGTACCGAGCGCTCTGAAATAATGCTGCACGAAGACAAAGAAAATGATGGTACTTTCGGGTGTATTGGTATGAGCAAAGTTGAATATGCAAGCTTTGTTGATGTTATTAAACAAACCTGCGAAAGCAATTCAATGATTCCACTTGGAATTAATTACATTTGGTAAGCTTAAGTTGCGATGCACTTTGATCTTTAGAGCTTAAGTTGCGATGCACTTTGATCTTTAGAGCTTAAGTTGCGATGCACTTTGATCTTTAGAGCTTAAGTTGCGATGCACTTTGATCTATTTCGATAGTTCGATAATTCGAATATATCGAATATGTTAGATTACTGAAATGGCTGAAACCTTGATTCCACAAA
>Ga0222711_1000126_pt1 | contig 25204 bp, 33 predicted proteins | sample AntAcemetage1699_FD_179814 | JGI IMG/M metagenome (GOLD analysis project Ga0222711, IMG submission 179814) | Saline water microbial communities from Ace Lake, Antarctica - #1699 | ecosystem: Environmental > Aquatic > Non-marine Saline and Alkaline > Saline | place: Antarctica: Ace Lake...
GTGTGCAGGCTGGTGCGCCTGTGATGGTGGGTCCCAAGGGTGGTAACTTCAGGTTGAACGCCATGGGTCAACGCCTTCCTATGTTACCCGTGGCTTAAACAATAAACTGAAATCCTTTCAGATTCTGAGGCTCGTATACGACGAGCTGATATAATTTCCAAGTACAACCAAACATCCTATTCAAGAAATAAACACTATTGAGTTCAACAATAGCGTGCCCAGAATTCCTTGCATAGAGACCATTTGAAACTGCATCTCTGATTACAATTTTATCTGAATTATAAATTGGTGCTTTGATAGTATCTTCCATATCCGTATCTACTTTGACTCTAAATTTTGGTTCTCGGTCACCGGATATTTTGATATTAGAATTGAACATTGGTAATAGTTCCTCCCGTGTCATTGGTTTACCAAAGATACGTTCACTTTGTTCGGTTACAGTATTGATTACCATATCTTCAATTTTACGAATAGATTCATAATATTTTTGCATGTAACTATCATCTTCGTCATGTCCCTTAATCGCGAAATCGATGTTATATTTAGTTTGTCCAACTTCAGGTGTAAAACCTGAAACACCAAAAGGCATATACATGCGTGGGAACTGCATACGAAACGGTGTTCCTTGTTTTGTACTGACGACAATTTTTCGGTTATTGTATTCATTTAATTGAATATTTTCAATAGTTTTATCCATTACTTTCTGAATATATCAGCCGTGTAAACTTTAAGCCGAACACGCGACACAATCAGGTTCTAAACTAAACTGGATTGGTCGAGCTTTTGCTTTAGATCGTAAATAGTACATACCAGTCTTAAGACCAGCTTTCCATGCATACATGTGCATTGATGAGAGTTTAGACATGGTCGGGCTTTCCATAAATAGATTCATAGATTGTGACTGGTCGATAAAATGACCACGATCCACTGCCATATCAATGATACACTTTTGACTAATTTCCCACACCGTTTTGTATAATTTTTTAATATCATCTGGAATATCAACAATATTTTGGATGGAACCACCAGCCTTCACCATTAAATCTTTCATCTCTTTTGACCAAAGTCCTCGTTTTTTTAGGTCATTGACAAGATGATTGTTCACCACAACAAATTCACCAGCGAGGGTTCGTCGTAGGTAAATGTTTGTAGTATAAGGTTCGAAACATTCATTATTCCCTAAGATTTGAGCAGTCGAAGCAGTGGGCATCGGTGCCATCAAAAGACTGTTCCTGAGCCCCTTTGTCTTCACTCGTTCACGCATCGCATCCCAATCATACCTTCCACTGAATTTGGTCTCACCTTCCCACATATCGGGTTGGAGGATACCTTGTGACGTGGGGGATCCTTGAAAACTTTCATAAGATCCATCTACTTCAGCTAATTCTGATGACGCCTCGAGAGATGCATGATACATAGTCTCGAATATATGTGCGTTCATGAGACGAGATTCTTCACAGTCGAAGGGTAGTCCACATAAAATGAAAACATCGGCGAGACCCTGTACACCTAGACCAATTGGACGATGTTTCGTATTGGAGCGCTTGGCAGTTTCCACTGGATAGAAGTTGCGGTCAATTACACGGTTCAGGTTCTTGGTGACGGTCTTTGTCACTTCGTGAAGCTTTTCATAATCGAAAACTTTGGTCTCTCTATTAACATATTTAGGAAGGGCAATGGATGCCAGGTTACAGACAGAGGTCTCATCTTTATTAGTATACTCAATAATCTCGGTACATAAGTTCGAGCTCTTGATGACACCAAGATTCTTCTGGTTACTCTTTGAATTACATGCATCCTTGTAAAGCATATACGGGGTTCCAGTCTCCGTCTGAGATCTGAGAATTGCCTTCCATACATCTGCAGCTGGAAGAGTTGTATGGGCGAGACCTTCTTCTTCATACTTGGTGTACAGTTCGTCAAAATCTTTACCATAGACATCCGACAGACCTCTAGCCGTATCAGGACAGAATAGAGACCAGTTACCACCTTCCTCAACTCTCTTCATGAAGAGGTCAGGGATCCACATAGCTGAGAAGAGGTCCCGACAACGAGCTTCTTCATCACCTTGATTAAGACGAAGTTCAAGGAAGTCCATGATATCACTATGCCACGGTTCTATGTAAACAGCGATCGAACCCTTACGGCGACCAGCTTGGTTAACATATCGAGCAGTCGCATTGAAAACACGGAGCATTGGGATGATACCATCGGATTGTCCATTAGTGCCCCTAATTCTAGACTTATTACCCCGAATATTGTGGATATGCATACCGATACCACCAGCCCATTTACTAATTTGAGCACATTCAGTCAGTGTTCCATAAATACCATCAATAGAATCATCTTTTGCTGCGATGAGGAAACATGATGACATTTGGGGACGGGGTGTTCCAGCGTTGAAAAGGGTAGGTGTTGCATGAATGAAGTATCCTTGTGACATCTTGTCATAGGTTTCCAGTACAGCCGGAACATCTTTCCCATGAATACCAATAGCTACACGCATGAACATGTATTGTGGCGTCTCGATCAGTTTACCATCAACACGTTGAAGGTAACTTTTTTCGAGAGTTTTCAGACCAAAGTATCCAAATTCGAAATCACGATCCGTCTTGATATGATCCTTCAATTGTTGAGCGACTTCGACAACTTCATCTGTGATTACCCCAACTCTCTGAAGTTTTCGCATAGCGAGATGAAAGTTATTGGGACACACTTTCTGAATGTTACTTGCGATGATACGAGTGGCTAAAATTTCATAATCGGGTTCTGTTGTAATCATACCTACACAAATTTCAGCAGAGAGGGTATCAATTTCTTGTGCGGTAATGTTATCGTACATCGAAGAAAATACTTGTTGCGCAACTTTTGAAGAATCACATTTTTCAGAGAGTCCATACGTTAAGTTCTTGATCCTATTGGTGACATTGTCAAATTTCATATCTTCAATACGACCGGAGCGTTTAATGACCCTCATATATTTACACTTCCTCTTTTATTTTTAACCTACTTATTATTATTTTTTCAAATCAGCACTTCTAACAGTGGCAGCACCAAGTGTTTCCATTCGGCGATCAGGTTGAAGGAGGTAAGTATTCACAAAGAATGGACCTTCTTCACCCGCCTTAGTTACTGGGGGGTAAGAACCAATAAAGCACGATGGTGCATTACATTGGATTGTTTCAACCGAGTTTGGACCTTTAGCATACGCCTCATCAAAATCCGAATAGTTCATCATTTACTATTGTCATACAATTTTTTTCGAGGTGTATATTAAATGAGTAATCTTCACCTGAATTCTATGATGCAATGTGAAACACCATTAAATGCTCTATATTTTTCGGAATTTAACAAAAATATTCTTCAGCGTGGAATTCGTCAGGCGTTTAAGGACCGCACTGGGATATCCATTGATTATCAAAATCGGGATGACCTGTACGGTATCATGCGGGTGGTATTTATAAACAATTCTGGTGATCACCATACTGGTGTCAACAAACAGGTAAAGATCATGAACGCTCGCGTGATAGACACTGCCCTGTCACAAATCCAAACTGGCGTTTCTCAATACATTGCATATGTTAGTGAGATTGACACCATAAGCGCACCACTTGATAGAGCAGTAAACACGAGTACAGTTGGGAAAAAGATACCATACAATAATAAAATTGGACTATAAATTAACCATATTAAAGTTACAATTGGTAGACAGATTAAGTATGAGTCTTAATTACTATAAAACGGAAACGGAACGAGTATGTCGTTCTAAGGGTTGGGATAGAGCACCCATAGATACTGTATGGTTACTCTTATCCGAAGAAGTAGGTGAACTTGCATCAGCCATTCGACAATACAAGAAAGTGTATAAAAAAACGAATCTGAAAAAAGATCGGGGCACAGATGTTATGATGGAAATGGGGGACGTGTTCAGTTATTTATTTCAATTAGCACATATGTTAAATATAGATTTGGATCAAATGTGGGAGGTACATCGATTCAAGATGACTGATAAAAAATATAATCTGAACTAGTAGTAACAGCAATGAGTAAATTTATGCTCAATGATGAAGATGCTATAAATGACGTTAACCCATTTGTCAAACATGATTTTTCCCTTCCAGGAAGTGTAGGACAGAGTGGGGGATTTGATGATTTTTCAAATACACCTATAAGTGAAAATACGTTCGAAACCAGTGAGAGTGTGTATTGTAGTTTCGGATCATGTGAGACCCAGATTAAACCAACCAATATATTTGGTACTATTCATCCTCGTAGAAATATAGATATAGGAGTTGACTGTGATTCATCCAGTAATGTTAAAATTGGAGTTGCTAAACAAACTGACGTGCCATATTTCGGTATTATGTTGATTGCTGCATTCATAACTCTTGTTCTATCATACGCAAGACTTTAAAGAAATATTCCAAGCGATCCAATTTACCACATTCCTCAATAGTATGAGGAATATGTTTTTTACAGAATTTAATGATAAACTCTCTCTGCCAAGCACTTTTCATATTAATAATGGGTGGCTGGAAGCTGGGATCTAAAATTTTAGTAGCATGTGCGATACGAACGTATGTTTTGATATTATGTTTTTCAAGCATTAGAGTATCAAGCATAATCTCCGCCATACGTTGTCTCACTTCGATAGTTTTCTCAACCATGATGTCCAAGAACTTGATATACGGAATTGTGTTTCCTTTAGCCTCAAGTACCTGCCAATCTGCGAGAGGTTCCGTATTCATATAATCTGTAAATGTTTGGAAACCTTTTCCACGAATATACATTTCATACACAATTTCCACGTAAGTGAGGTCGGATTCTACATCATTTACAACTTTTGCATGTTTAAAGAACGAAGTCATATATTGACATAAAGAATATATTCTTTAAACACCTAAGTTATACGACGATTGTATCACATTCATGTATAAATGTACTCCACTATAGCAAATAATTCATTTTCCTATCTCCTCACAATTGATGAGTTTAGGAATGCTTTACCAGAGGAAATACGACCGTCATGGATCAAGATCACTACTATTACGATGATATCAAATTTTACACAGACCATCGATATCAAACGTCTTCGAAAAATATTTGAGGACATTGGAACATATAAAATGAAACGGAATGGCACTACAACTGAAGGTTTCATATGGAAACTTAAACCCACAACATTCTACAATCAGGTTACATTAACATATCATGATTCATACAGTACCAAGTCAGTAAAGGTTTTCCCCAACGGGAGTATTCAAGTCGCAGGGTGTTGTGATTTATTTGACTGTAAACGTATCATCACTCAACTTGTTCACATTTTCAAGGAATTCCTTGATATGGAAATCAAATTACCTACAGACTCTTTCAGGGTTGTGATGATTAACTCAAATTTCAGTCTCAATTACAATGTAAATTTGATGAAAGTTTCAGACTGGTTTGAAGAATATAATGATATATTCAAAGTATCTTTCGAACCAGATAGATATTCCGCAGTAAAGATCAAGTTCAAACCATCCCACGAGATGAAAGAGATTACATGCAGTATTTTCAGTACCGGTAAGATTATCATCACTGGTGCAGAAACCCTCAAAGAGATTGCTTTCGGTTATAATATTATTAACCAACACATCAATGAAAATCCTGATATTCGGGTTTCCCGTACAGAGGACACAGATGTGTTCGATATATTTCTTGGATACAGATGCGACCCTTTCGTTCGACATTTACAAAATAATGGGTTTAGTTCTTGGGTCAAGACGATTACAAACAGACAAATTAATTTCTAACTTTATAGTAATCAAAATGTCGCAACGACTTGGTATGGCCGATGGACGCTGTTTCACGATTAATACATCAGCACAATTATTGAACAACTATGTAATGAAGAAAAATAATATTACTTTCGAAGATAATTATTCTTATAGACAACTTCTTCAGAAGCAAGGTCCCGAACTCATGTCAAAAATTCAAGATGAACAAGGAACCAAAAAATGTAACTCATGTGACACACCTTTAGTAAATGCATCTGATATATACTGAGCTAAATCACGAAAAAAACTTTAAAACCATACTCTAGAATGTCCACGTGTTCTATATGTCTAAACGAAGTCAGGTCAACAAGGACCAATCCACCCATTCGTTGTGGTCATATATTTCACACCCACTGTCTAGAGAAGTGGAAATCACAAGGTAAGAATACATGCCCAACTTGTAGAAGAGTGTTTGATGTTTCCCAGTATAAAGTAGAAGTTACGGTTCATAATAATTATACACATGTATCTAATTTGGTTTCATTAAATGAAGAATCTATATTAGATGTACTAGATTTATTTGATATATCATTTGAAGCACAAAATACACTTGATTTAAATAGTATTTTATCAGATCTTGGGATAACCCTTTCCGACTTTGATTCCACTATCCTTGACACAGAATGAACTACAATACTTATCATAATTCAACTCCTCATACTTTCTTGAAGCAGTGCGAGGATCCTTTATAACTTTACCATTCGCATCCCCGAGTAGGGGTCCAGTAGCCCACCCACGTTTGTGACTAAATACATTAGCATTGAAGATTATCCTTTTACCCACTTCAAAACGACCACCTTTTTTTACCCTATATTCAGGAATCTTAAAAAATTTGGCAACGGACTCGACTGTATCACCTGCTTTAATTTTATATTCAATCACCCCATGTTGTTTATAAAAATGAAAATCCCCTTGTCTGATATAATTACCGGGTCTCCCAGACGAAACAAACATCATGATTTTGAAATACCCCTTTTTACATTTCTTATCACCATCAATTTTGTAAATATTTTTCGGATTATCTGAAATAACGCGCTTGGGAAGACCAGTACATGAAGTATACGTATGTTTGGCATTCGATAACCCAGACCGATCACCTGGTATAGATTTTTGCCATCTATATGACTCATAATCACCTACTGCATATGCGTAACAATTGTTATTAGGTATACCCTTATTTGAAGCCCATCGACGGTTTGTAAATTTATTTTCAGATCCACTCAATGGAAGATCCTTCTTTTTCGCTTTCAACATATATAGTCTACTTAGAAAAAAATATCAGTATGTAATAAATGTTCGCCAATCTTATTAAATCTGAAAATAAGGATGATGTCGTAAAACAACTTCTCATCTTCGTGCTGTCTATCCTCATCAGCACCTTCATCCTCCGTCTTGTGTGGAACCGCTCCCTCGTCAAGCACATCTCCGTCCTCAAGCCTATTAACAGCTTGCTCGATGCCTTCATCCTTTCCATTTCTATCAGGGTAATTGCTGGTCTTGACCGTTAAACTTCATTATACCCCTCAGTCTTATTACCGTTAGGGTGAATTATAGTTGGAAATCCTTTCATACCAGCACATTCATTTTTGTTGCAGTCAACAAACTCGAAATTCTTACGAGATTTTCGCATATGTTCTAACTGTTTACGAGTCCATCCACAGTACATGGTCCCGTAAACAACCCATTTATCATTCGAAGTGGCCACAGTAGTAGATTTTTTACCCATCTCTAAGAGAATGTAGACATTTAGAATAATTAGTATAACCACGAGTATCATTTACTTTACTTACAGATTAATTTTTTGAATGCTTCAATTTGTTTATTATTGAGTCTTCTTGGGTGTCGTGGCCATAGTCTTCATGAAGTTGGTGGCAACCTTCTTGTCTAGAGCCTTCTTTTCCGCACGCTTCATCGCTGCCAAACGCTTCTTAGCAGCTTCGGGATACAACTTGGCGAGGGGAACATTGTTCTTTTCCTTAGCCAAAGCCCTCTCATACGCAAACTTCCTGACAAATTCACGCTTCTTACCCTTTACGTTAACGAACGAGTACTTCTCCTTCAGACGAACGGGTGTGGGTGTCTTACCCTTAGTGGCCTTAATTTCCTTGAGTTTGGCATTTAGCTTATTCGCAGCTTTCTTTCTCTCACTCTCAATCTTCTTAGCAAGATTCATCAGATTCGAAGGAGACATCACCCCATAAGGTGCGTTAGACTTGGGGACTGGGTTAGGGCGTGCAACACCGGGTCTTCTCATAGCTGGTTTAGCTTTGGGTTTAGCCAATATAGCAGCCGCTCTCTTAATCGCACTGTTCATAGCCTTTTTCCTATTCACAGTTGAAAGATTGGGACTGAGAGTCTTAGACTTGGCCTTAGGGCTCTTGACCTTGAGAGGAGTCTTAGACTTAGGGATCATTTTGAGAGTCTCCGAGAGAGTTTTTGGTCTATTTGGTGATTTCTCACCAGTTAAGAATGGGTGAGTCAAAATGACTTTGAATGAGGGAATGTTCATAGTGACGTCCATTTGTTTTCCTATGAGACGACCAGTTTTGGTGTAATCTCCGCTGTACTCAAGGAACTCTCTGTTAGGTATGAGTTCCCTAATAAAGTTGTGGATTGCTCGCTCCTTGTTGTTCTCTGGCTCTCTCACCTTAGCAAAAATTGTATACAGGAAAATGTGAATATCATAGAGAGGGTGTGCCGGACCATTTTTGGGTATTCCCACGTATTCATAGCCACCACGAGACGTTTCTGGATTCTTTATACGAGGGTAGTGAGAGAGACCAAAATCAATTATATGGACATTCATACCAGCATTAGGAATCTCATATTCATTCTTTCCAACTTTCCACGAGTATTGTTTTTCGGGTTCCTTACCCACCATCACATTACCTCCATGTATGTCATGGTGACGAAAATCTGGATACTTTTGGGTAATCAGGTACAAATTGTTGATAACCTGGATGATCACCGACTTTATCGCTGCAAGGGAAGGGTTGGTTTGCCACCACTTATTGAACGTATCACTATTAAGAAGTTCCATGTAAATCATATCCTTAGGTTTGGTGCGTTGTAGAGGCTGGCTTTTCATTCCTCCCAATTGGATTTTCTTGGGTTTCTCAGTTTCAATAGGGCAATTCTTATAGAGATACATCTTAGGAACTGCAAACTCCTTCAATTTTTGGGCAACTTTGAATTCAAATTCAAATGCACCATCAACAGATTTTGACGTATCTATCTCTTTGTACGCGACATAACGACGACCATTATTGTTGATGCTTCCACGATACAATTTACCAAACTTACCTTCACTCAGTACCTTACCCTTACCCTCACGCAGTGTAGGGGAGTTATAACTAGGAACCTTCAAGAAGTATTCTGGTCGACAAGCCCAACCACCCCTGAGTTTCTTTTTCAAATTACTAGCGATATTGTTATTGAACATAATTACTTACTTATTGGTAAGAAGTTTTTTCAACTTACCAAGAAGGATTTACTTTGTTTTATTTTTTTTTAAATATTTATTCGTCAACGTCTTCGATCTCATCTTCGATATCATCTTCGATCTCATCGGATGGGAGATCGAGTCCTTGAAATGCGAATGAGGGAAGCTTTACAGATTGTTCAAATAGAACCTGTTGGAGGCGGATTGTGACACCAAACTTATTGTCGATGAACCAAATCTGGTTAACGTCAATGATGGCCATCGCTTTTTGACCCTTTTCAATACTATCGAGTGATACCATTTTCTTGGTCATATTATAACACTCTGGAACGAATGAACCATCACTCTTTGTAAGAACTTTGAGCTTCATCGTCGAAGGGTATTGCTCCTTACCTGGTCGAACGATGGGTTTGTAAAGTGCTTCCTTGAGAACAGCGACATTGAAGTCCTTGCCAAGCCATTCTTTTGAGTTGGCTGCAACGGTGTTTACGATGATATCATCGAGTTCCAGAAGCTTTTCGTGAAGCATCATAGCCTCCGGATTATCTGGATCAAATGAAAGATCAAGTGAGTATGAAGTACGTCCAGTAGCTTCATCGGTATAAGCGCTCAGCCCATATGGAGAACGTAAGAAAGGAAGTTGAACATAGATTTTTTTGTTATCGCCCGCGTTGAGGTATACGGCTTTGCCGCCATTTTTATTTTTACGAAACTTTGAAAATTGCACAGAAGCAGGAGAGAAATCAGAAGATTGTTGAATAGTGAGCGACATGGTGAGTTGGTTATATATCTATTACATGACTCAACTTTAAGTAACTTTTTTTGTTGACATATATTAAAAGTAAACATGGGTCTATTTAAAGACTGTGGATGTGGATGTGATGGTAAAAAACAGGAAAATAAATTAAAGATTTCGATAATATCTGCACTCACGTTTTATGTAGTTGCTAACCCTATGACTTTCAGGCTCGTCAAAGGGTTTCTGGGATCCAGGATTGCATCACCTAATGGGTGCCCGACTACGTTTGGGTTGGTAATTCATTCGATCGTTTTCATGTTCATCGTATGGGGTATGATGAACATAAATAGAGATAAACCTTCGTGTAAGAAGACAAAACAATCTTCAACTGTTTCTAACAAGGGTAGTAAAACTGTGTTATCTATGGCAGAAGCACCAGCACCCGAACCAGGTTTTAAAGAACCTAAAATACCTGAAAAGACCGATACAGGAAAGATTCTCGAACCATTTGAAATTGGTATCGATGGTGGGTTGTTTTAAATAAAAAATGCGTTCTACAAACCAGTTATGTTAATTGGTTGTAAAATGTTTAAAATTCATCATCAAAGGCTAGGTTATCGGAATCCTCTTCCATTTTCCCATAATCACCGACTCGTTTTTCAAAAAAGTTTGTTTTCCCATCAAGGCTTATATTTTCCATGAAATCGAAGGGATTTTTAGAATTCCAAATTGGGGGTTGTCCGATTTGTTTGAGTAAACGATCTGACACATATTCGATATATTCGGCCATCTTATCAGAGTTCATACCAATAAGGTTACATGGGAGTGCATCGATAATAAAACTTTTTTCGATTTTAACAGCTTCTTGTACAATAGAATGAATCACTTCTGTCGAAGGTTGATTACGAAGTAATTTGAATAACTCAATTGCAAACTCTTGATGAAGACCTTCGTCTCGGGATATGAGTTCGTTGCTGAAACAGAGACCGGGCATAAGTCCCCTCTTTTTCAACCAGAAAATCGCACAAAAACTCCCAGAAAAGAAGATTCCTTCAACACAGGCGAACGCGAATAGACGCTCAGGGAATGATCTAGTCTTGGTATCAAACCATTTCATCGCCCATTGAGCCTTATTTTCTATACACGGAATTGTTTGTATAGCTTCAAAAAGTTGCTTTTTTTCACTGACATCTTTGATATACTTGTCTATAAGTTTCGAATAGGTCTCACCATGAACCATCTCATTATGGCATTGATACGCATAGAATGACCGAGCTTCTGATATCTGTACCTCATCTGCAAAGTTATTGTTGATATTTTCAAAAACAATACCATCGGAACCAGCAAAGAAGGCGAGAATATATTTAATAAATTTTTGTTCGTTGTCGTTTAGAGTTTTCCAATCCTCGACGTCCTTTGAGAAATCCACTTCTTCTGCTGTCCAATTAGACATTTGAGCTTTCTTATAAAGCTCCCATAGATGAGGATACTTCAGGGGAAATACAGTAAAACGATTGAGTGTCGGTGCCAGAATAGGTTCGTAATCATTTTCAATATAATCCTGTAAGTCAAAGTACGTTCCGACATGACGATCGTCAATAAATATTTGAGGATAGGTTGATACGGAATTACCACATATCTCTTTTAATTTATCTTTGTCTACCATTACCTTTTCATATTCTAAACTTTCAGTCTCACAAAGTGTAACAGCGTGGTCACAATATGTACATCCTTCTTTTGAATAAATAAAAACTTTCATCTGTGATATTATCGCTGATTATTTTTTGTCATAAAACTCTAAGCATGATTGTGCCCTCTGATATAATCGAGAATGATATAGTAAAAGTTTTAGTCAATGAAGACGGTATTGAAGACCAAATGTTAGCTGTTGTTGCCATGAATACAGGTAATACGTTAGGTCTTCATTATCTAAACCCTACAGAGTCAATTTACAAATCGGCCTGTGTATATAAAATCGATAGAGACGAATTGTCTCCAGCCCCTTATGAAAGTGTGATGGAACATCACCCAAGTGGGACAAATTTTGAAGATCTTGAGATGAAACGCATTAACATTGATATGTTTGCGTATTATTCAGAGATCGATATAGAAGAAAGTGATAGTGATGTTCATGAGGCGCAATTAGAAAGTGATACCGATTCGGAGATGGAAGGTTTTATCGTACCAGATTCTGAAGTTCAGGGGCAGGACATAGTACCACCCGATCACGCATCTATTGATAAAGAATGGAATAAATGGGAGCCATCTTCTACAGGAGCGCGCAGTTTTAAAGAAACAATTGATTTAATTGAATCACGTGTTAGACGCCTAAGTCAGTAATGCGTTATTTGAAAAAACTAAATAAAGGAGTCCATTTCAAAACAATGCTGGCAACTATATGGTCTGACATAGACAACCTTTTACAACAAAATACAGAAGAAAAACCAGTTAGTATACATTTATGTCGAGAGTGTCTTGGCGTTAAACTTTTTTCACCGGAAGGTTTACCAACATGCTCAGAATGTGGACTCATAGAAGATCGTTATGTCGATGACACTGCTGAATGGACAAGTGGAATGAATGATGATGGGAAAGTCAATGACCCATCTAGATGCGGGAATCCTAACTCCAATCCAGAACTTTTCTCTCAAAATTGGGGAAAAGGTACGATCATATCTACACAATATTCATCGACGTATGAAAATAAACGAATGGCAAAAATAAATTTCCACATGTCTATGAATCACAGGGATCGCTCTCTTTTTCACGCATACCGTGATATAGAGGAAGCGTGTCACACTTTACCCGAAGTGGTTCTTAAGGATGCAAAGATGATGTACAGAAAGTTTAACGAGGAAAAACTTACGAGAGGTGCTGTACGATTGGGTATCAAGGCGAATTGTGTATTATATGCATGTCGTCTTGCGAAACATCCTCGAACAACAAAAGAAATTTCAGATATGTTTGGTATCCAATCAAAAGATGTGAGTCGTACGACACAAATATTCAAAGATACCATCATGGGAATAACTGAAAAAAATTATGTAACAAAGGCATTTGATGTAATGAATAGATTACTGAATTCATTCGAAATCACACGAGAAGAGAGATTAAGATGTAACAAATTATGCATTTTGACTGACGATTGTGTGAGTCTTATGAGTAAAACACCTAATAGCATAGCTTCTGCGATTATTTATATAATTCTTGGAACGAAAGTAAAAAAATCAGAATTATGTGAGAAATGTAATATCTCGGTTCCCACACTCAACAAAATTGATAATCTTATTAAAAAGCACTTAGAGGCTAAATCATAATATTAAAATATGGTTAAGTTGTTTTTAGCCACACCATGTTACGGTGGATTATGTTTAGAGAAGTACATGTCTAGTATTATAAAACTTCAACTTCTTTTAATAAAAGAAGATATTCAATTGTTATTAGATACAACCGAAAATGAATCTCTCGTACACCGCGCTCGTAACGTTTCCGTTGGTCGTTTTATGCAAAAAACAGATTGTGAATATTTTATGTTTATAGACGCGGACATCCACTTTGATCCAGAATCTGTTGTGCGTTTAATTAAATCCGGTCATGACTTATCCGTCGCATGTTATCCCAAAAAGACGGTGGTATGGAATCAGGCAGCTGAAGCCGTAAAAAGTGGTGATACACGTGATATGTCAATGCTTTCTTCGAGTCTTGTAATTAATTTTGGTGCCCAAAGTAGATCAGTAGTTGACGGATTTATTGAGATTTTAGATGGACCAACTGGGTTTATGATGATTAAACGATCCGTTTTTAAAGTATTGGAAGAAAAGTTCCCAGAATTGTGGTGTAAAAATGATCACCAAAATAGGGATTTTGAGGAATATCACGCATGTTTCGATTGCATGATTGATCCCACAAATCGTCGTTACCTTTCTGAAGACTATGCGTTTTGTCGTAGATGGCAACAAGCAGATGGTAAAATTTACGCGGACGTAAATACAACACTTGGACATGTCGGTAATCTCCCATTTAGTGGGTGTATGAACGATAGGCTTAAGGTTTAAATAATACTAATGATAAATGAATCTTGTCACCATTTTAGTTACGAGGTCTAAGGCATGTCATATAAAAACACTTCACTCTGTACTAAAAATGAACATTCGTTGTATTCAAAATAATTTTAAAAATGAAATTGTATACGTTGAAGATGACCCCTATAAAAAGGCGGAAATTGTACAACATTGTATGAAGCTGGAGAATTATGACCGTATAATTTTTATTGATTTCGGGATAGGTGTCGATGATTTGTCTCTTGATCAATGTTTCTTAAAACATGAACATATTGGATGCCTCGTGTTTCCCGGTGTAAAAGAGGGTATTGACTGGGATATGTTCAAGAATAAAGTAAATAACAATGTAGATGAGCCATATTCTCAAATGGGTCTTCATTTTGATACAGAGGTTGGAAAGAAGATTGACGACGATATTTATCATGTCATTAGAACGAACGCGCGTGCATGGATAATGAACCCTAAGAATGTTATGAAGACGCTAAATAAACATAAGGATTCGAAAGTGAGTCCAAAAATGTTCGAAAAATTTACGCAGCAAGGTGTGAAACTTTACGCATTTACAGCATCTAAGTTAACCATTAATTATACACATGAATGTATTAGTAGTATTCTAAACGCAGCCGGTGTAAAAGTTAATTAAAGTTTTTAATTTAATATTAAACATGTCTATAAAGTCGGACTCCCCACTTTACAAATATGTTGTAAAGTTCATTCACCAAACATGGGGAAGTAAAGATTATTTTCCCGGACCACAACCTATTTCAGTTGAGTATAGACATTTCCCCACTATTAAAAAGGGACAATACGTTGTATGTGAAAAGACTGATGGTGAACGTCATATGATGGTCGCTTTGAGATTTGAAGGGAATAATAAATGTCTGTTTGTGAACCGGTCATTCAACATGTTCGAAGTATCACTTAATCTAAAAAATAATGTATATGACGGAACAATCTTAGATGGTGAACTATATGAAAATAAATTAATGGTCTATGACGCTGTTCTTGTATGTGGGAAATCAGTATGGGAATCTAATCTATTGGATCGTCTCGGCTACGCTAAATTTGGTGTAACTGACTCAATTATTTATATGAAAATGGACAAATATCGTCTTCAATTGAAAGAGTTACATCATATGAAAGATTTTGAAGAATTTATGGATGAATACCTCCCTAATATCAAACAAGAAGTTGATGGACTTGTATTTACCCCATTAAATGACCCCATTCGTATAGGTACACATGAGACGATGTTCAAGTGGAAACCACAAATGAAGAATACAGTTGATTTTTTAATGAAACGGGAACCTTCGAGAGAAACACCTGGTTCGGTACCAGGAATACCATCATGGAGACTGTACGTACAGGAAAAGGGGAAGCTTATTTTTGAGTCAGAAATTCCACCTAACAGGATTGAAGATAAATCATGGTTTGAAGATGGTGCAATTGTTGAATGTATGTATATGGGATGGGAAGAACCAATGTGGTGGAAACCTCTCAAGAGGCGAAATGATAAGACACACCCCAATAACCGGCGAACATTTTACCGAACTATCGTGAATATTAAGGAAAATATCAAGATGAAGGAGTTTTTAGATTGTAGACCATGAAATAAAATCCACCTTCTTCCGGGAGATCGTGCTGTTTGATATCATTATCATCAATCAAGTGCCATTTATTCCTAATTTTTACAAAACTTATATAATGACCATCATGTTGATTTCCAATGTGTAATGCACTAGATATAAGATTGTATTCGTGGTTGTCGATAACTAGATTTTCTATAATTTTAATATGACTTTTTCTATCAAATGAAAGCATCAACACTCGTGGAAGCTTTGAAAAAACCATGCGACTCGTACTTACATGATGTATTTTCCCATCCATATCCTCGTAATTTTCTATCACATTCCAGTCTGTACTTTTAGTTAACATCTTTTCCATATCATTCCCATCGGATGTTATCAAATGAATACCAAATACTTCTTCATTTGATGTTTTTCCACCTGGCCATACGATTTCTTGTATTTTTTTTCCATAGAACCAATCTTTAATTTCAGATTTGTGTGTTTCTAATATATCAATCATACACATAATAGCTTCTTGAACGTCATGTTGTTCGTTGGACTTGAATTGAGGAAACTTTTCACGGAAATGTCCTATGAGTGTATTAATATTGATAGTATGTTGTCCCTTTGTCCAGTAGGTTCGAACTAGATCGGAGTAACCTGTAGTAAACAAACAATCACCTTCATATGGTTGTCTTAAGAAAAGGTTACTTAACAATGGGATGTGTAACAAACATTGAAGAGCAGTATTAAAATAACATGTATTTCCTTTATTATCGAAACCTTTCATTAAACTTTATGAATAAAAAAGGCTTAAGTAAAAGGCGCATATATCAAATGATAAGTAAACATGGATACTAAATCTATCACTGAAAAAGTGAAAGATCTCTTCGAATTACATAAGAATGAGGAGCATATCGAAGTGGAGATTCGTCTCGGAAAGCATAATGGTTCTTTTTTCGACACGAACGTTAGAAAGGAAACTTTTGAAAAAGTTTTAAAGGGTTTGAGGAAATACAATGGTTGGGAAGACAGCAAAACAACTACAACTGACGTCTATTACGACGACACTAATGGTATTCGAATTTCATCCGATGAAAATGCCAGTGAACAGGTTATGGTTCAAAAAATCAACGTTGTTAAGGAAGATTTTAAATTTGAACCACTTGATGTTAGATTCAGTATATCGAGAGAAATTCCAACATTTGGACAATATGATATGGATCGTAAACGATCTAAACTTCGTCACTCATTTGTTAGAAAGAATCTCAGTATTGATATGACAATTTCATCGGGTGACAATGTTGATATGGATTCTGAAGATGCTTCATCTTATCAAATCGAACTCGAAATTGTAAAGCCAAGTGATGTCACTTCACAAGATCAACTTTTCAATATTCTTCACAAGATTAATGATCTTTCAAAATTAATCTAAACTAGTAATAACATGCTGTATATAATATTAGGTATTATTGTTATATTTTTATTACTTGAAAAACGTAAAACATCAGATGAAGTGGATATATCCAAATTTTTTTACATTAGTAACGGCTTGTCAAAAGACACGTATGTATTAATGAGTAAAGATGGGTTATCAAAAGACGAATTGGAAAAATTTGTCACTATGGAAGACCGTTTTCTTGAGTATGAAAGAGATGCTGTATGTATAGGATCTTCACAAATACTACCAGCTACTACATTGTCAAATAAAATTAAAGAAACGTTTCCTAAGTATAATTTTTCATATCATACTATTCATCTAAAACAAATTGCAGAACCTAAGAAGAGTATTAATCCGTATATAAAATGTATATAATGAACCAAGAAAAGTTTGTTGTTGTAGAAACACCGGATGGATCTCTACGAATTGGGGTGGATGAAAGTATTGAAACTTCACCCCCATTAGTAGAACCACCCATAGATCCCGATGTAGTGATGGTAAAATACAATAAGAATGTACGAATAGCTTTTGAAGTTATTTTGCTTATGTCTATTTATAACATCGTCCGTTTATCAAGAATAATTGATATAGTAAATCTAGTATTTATTATATCAAGTACAATTGCGATTCATTCTAAAAGGCCTGTATCTATCGCTCCATTGATGGGTCACGCTGTGTACGCTGTAACCACAGTTCCACCATTAGGTATGGAACATATGTGGTGGGATTTTTCATATGCTATAACATGCTTTCTCACATGTACGGTATCAATTCTCACCATAGAAAAGATCACATCTTATTAATTCTAGCCTTAGCCCCAACGATGGGACGCGTATTCATGTTAGCACGAGTCTTGAGCCAGCGTTTTTTATAATCACTCATTCTTTTTGCAGTTATTTGTTTCTTTTGATTCGTCATATTCATCATGTAGTTAACCGCCGCACGCCGGTACGAGTTCTTGAGACTCGCGTTAACACCGTTGACATTCAGTTTATTATTAAGATACTTTTTCTCTAGATCACGCTTTCTTTGCATCTTCCAGTTACTCACCATTTGTTTCTTGATCGCGTCGATGGTGCGTTTAAACGGTACACCCAATTTATTTTTATTTTTATTTGAAACGTTAAGAATCTTGTTTTGGATAGTTTTCACATCTTGTGTAAGATTAGGTTTATATCTATTCATCCATTTAGACCCGTAAAGTTTACCAACATCGTTATGAATAGAGTTTTCATTTAGTCTTCGTTTTATCTCGGCATTATCTATCTTCATTTCCCTGTTAATGTTTTTAGTTATCTCCTTAGCAGCTCTGTTATTGTTTTTCGCTTTCTGTTTTAATGCGCGTGGAGATAATGTTTTTACGATGGGTTTGTTCGCAATATTATTTCTCGCTTTCTCAATCAGTTTACATAAATCATTCTTCTTCTCTTTCCCAGATAGAGGAATTTTCATAACACTTGCGATACGAATAAGTTCTTTTACTTTCATGTTTTTACATAAAACTTTTCCGATACGGAATCTCACATTGTTACCTGTGAGTTCTACGTTCTCCTTTTTGTTGGTATTCCTATATGTGATTTTTCGTATTCCATATTTTTTCTTGATTTTGTTACGAATTTGATCTTTAGTAGAATCCTTTGTTCCACTTTCACCTGTAGTTCTAAAGTTTGTAATACCCAATTTTCTTGCAAAATCTATGAGTTCATTCTTATCCATCGCTTTTAGCATCGTATCATCAATTTTAATTGTATTAATTTGATTTTTAGTTAATTTATTTATTTTCTTATTACCCTTTTTAGTCTTTGCTTTTGCTTTCGCTTTTGCTTTACCCTGTTTAAGAGTGTTATTGAATATACCCGTTACAATAATTTCACCACCTCTATTAAGATTTTTAACAAATTCAATTCCAAATCTATAGGCATTCTCTAGATCTTGTGGTGATTTAGCACCAGAAATTTGCACATTCCCATTTCTGGTTATAATAAATTTATGTTTAATTGATTCGATATAAAGAAAAGGTGACAATTCTGGCTCATAACTAGCAACACTCATTCCATATTGTTGTTGTTTCTGAGCAATCGACGCTACATTTTTAAATACACCATTAACTCTGAACTGACCACTTAAATTATTATATTCAAAATCATTATAAAGGAATGGTTGTTTTTCGGTGTAATTATCGACTACAAATCGTCGAATAAGTTCCGGTTGATTGGTGATATTTGAACCAACGAATCCACCGGAGAAACGAATTTTACCATTACGAAAAAAACTCACGGTTGCACCCTTAGTTTCCACATTGTTTGAGATTTGTAATCCAAACTCAACTTTACTAAATGCTTTATTAAGATCACCTTGTGCCCCCGCCTCTTTCGTATGGGAAAAACCCTGTGTGAATCTCCCATATTGACCCCTAATTTCCAATGTGTCAATATAAATACCTTCACCAATCGATGATTTACCCAGAGGTCTTTTCATGAGTATGGATCTAAGATCTATGCGAGGTGTATTACCGAATTCTTTATTAACCATCGCATTAAACATACCGGGATTTAATTTACTTATCTGAAGATCATTCATACGAGTCTCATTACCGATGATTTCATTATTAGGTAACAAGTTGGTATTGTTTTCAACATTGTTTGAGTAACGTTGTTCTGCGAGTAAATTGTTAATCATCTTTTCATTTTTTGAATTCAAAACTACATCATCAAATTCATTATTCATTGGAGAATTAGTATTAGAGTTTTCAAATTGTTTAAAACGCCCGTATGTTCTATTGTTTACAATATTCTTCTGAAGTCTACGAGGAAACTGTGCTTGTATTGGTAGTTGTCGTGTGGGTGTACGGAAGAATCTCTCTCCTTGCATTATCCCATTTTCACGAGCTTTTCGTTCTTGTATCATCGCAACGTCTCGTTCGAGTTCTCGAGCAAAGTTGTTGTTAGAATTTGACGCAGAGTTTGGACTCTGAAGCTCTACACCAGAACGACGAACAAATTCTTGAACCGACTGACTCATATTACTATTGGCTACGATTTTTTTTAAAAATCAGTCGTGAAACCGAGACCCTCTTCAATCACGTCTAGACCGAATACCACTGGTTGTCTCGGATACGTTCGTCCCTTATATGTTACAACCTCTTCACGAACTTCGATATCTCTAGAACTGAATGGTCCTGCATAGAAATCCTGGTTGAATTTGGGCTTGCCAAGATTGTTCGCGACACAATGTTGATTAAACATCTGTACGAAGATCGTCTGAGGTACACACAGTTTCTCACCATATGTGATCAACGTGGATTCCATGAAGTTGGTCAATGTACTTGCGACCATCGCCACCTGTTTTTGAATTAGTTTGAAATAAGGGGGTACTACATTCCAAATATCCCGGTCTCTATACTTATTTGAATAGTCAAGATACCCACGAACGCATTTGAGAAGGATAATAGGGAGTTCTCGATGAAGTTTCTCATCGAGTTGGGGGTCAGCTTCTCTGACCTGTTTCGTAAAGTTCCATGGTAGAATACGTCTAAGAATAGAACCAGAATTGTCTCTCCAATTGGGAACTTCATTTCCACCGAGTACACCAGGAACATTCCACTCAGTTGATATAGCCGTTTTGTTCTTTACAGCTATGGAAACATCTTCACCGGATACGATAGACTGAAACTCAGCCTGTTCAAGTCCCAAATCAGATTTGATTTCTGGAGCAATAAACATGAAGTTATCTTTGATTGCAGAAAGACCGAACTTTTTCTCAATATTGTTCGCCAAAACGCCGACATCTTCACTTTCGTAAAACTTCTTAAATACTTTTGTAATCAATGTAGATTTACCAGAACGTGCGATACCCTTAAAAAATGGGATAATTTGCCAACTATCCAGGTCATTAACATCATAGCAGAGACGGCCACCCATTACATATGCCCAGTTGCATACTTCAGTTTCAAGTTTCTGATAGTGTAGAACCTTGTCGAAATTTGGAGTTGGAATGTCTTGCCATCGTTCAATATGAGAATAGTCATCAAACCTCTGGTCGAAATACTTACACGAAATGATAGTGGGATCAAGACATGCGAAATCTGGACTTTCGTAGGGATAAAAACGACAATCGTACACACCACGTTCAGAAATCCACTCTTTTCCAACAAATACACCATTCTTAAATGACCAAACGTGGCGTCTCTTACTAATTTCAGGGAATTGCTGATCGTCACATTTTGAGATATTATCAATCACTTCACGAGCGATAGATCCTTTACTCGTAAAGTTCTTCCAATTCGTAAACATGTAATCTCTTCGTGCAATGGAGTATACAAATCTGTCAATGGGAAACTTTGGTAACCAGGCGCGGGTTTTATACCCATCAGCTGTCGTGATTTCCTCACAACAATGTCCCTTATATCTTCGGTATCCACATTTATAGATTTCTTCAAGTGTAAACACTAGACATTTCTGAAGTGGTGTAAAATTCTCAACATCTTCATCGTCCATTGTAGAAGGGTCTGAAAATCTAGGATACTGTGGTTGAACCGTTGGGGTATTAACTCGTTCATATGAAATGTAGTGACGACGTATATTTTCGAAACCATCTTCGATGTGTAAGATGATATTAGAAACCCGTTTATCAAGACTCAGACCATTGTCATCGAATACATTTTCAACTTCATCACCATTTTCAATTTTTGTATTTTTCATTTTTTTTATATGGTTTCTCAGTTCAACTGCAAATTCGAGATTCTTTCGCCTGATATCCTTGATAGCACCAAGATCGATTTCATTAATCGATACAGCTCCATGACTATTGAACGACCCATTTGAAATATACTGGTTGTACCCCAGCATTTGATGTCCGAGAAAATCCTTATCATGAAGACCCCACGCATCTTCCAATTTTTCTAAAATACGAGTAGCCTGTTCCCCTTTCATCGACCGAATTTGTTGGTTACGCAACTCAGCCAGTGCTTCATACCTATTTGGGTTCTTGTCGATGAAGTGGGTATTTTCCATTACTCATAGTAAGCTTTTTTCTTTTAATTAGTTTTCGCTGAATTCAATTGAGCTAATATTTTAATTAAAATTTTATTTTGAACTTGAAGTTGGCCAGAAATTCCCACAAGTGCTGTACACACCGTATCTCCATTTTCAGTTGCAAAGAGTGAACTCAATAATTCGGCAACATCAAAATCTTCTTCGTCTGGATCAATTATACTTTCATTCTCCATATCTGATTCGGATTCCAAAATTTCCCCTTCCTCCATTTCATCAGCAGAATGTTTAGACATTTATTGTACACTGAGAAAAATGAGAACCAAAAAATTGCGCATTTGTCTAGAATTATTTTCTGTGCCTATAGTACAACAACTCTCAAAATGGCCGGTGGTCTTATGCAACTCGTAGCTTACGGTGCCCAGGATGTTTACCTTACCGGTAACCCTGAGGTAACCTTCTTCCAGGCCAAATACAAGCGCCACACTAACTTCGCGATGGAAAACATCGAGCAGACCGTCAACGGTACTGCCGCCGATTCCGGTCGCGTCTCTGTGACTGTCGCCCGTAACGGTGATCTGGTCGGTGACATGTACGTCGAACTCAAGGTCAAGGCCTCCGGTGTGACTTCCGCCAACGCCGCTTGGGTTGCCGAGCGTGCCATCAACAACGTCGAACTTTCCATCGGTGGTCAGCGCATCGACAAGCAATACCAGAAGTGGTGGCGTTTGTACTCCGAGCTTTACTTGGACGAGTCCAAGAAGGCCACTTACGGTAAGATGACTTCGGGTGTTTCCGGCAAGACTGTCTACCTCCCCCTGTACTTCTTCTTCAACCGCAACCCCGGTTTGTACTTGCCCCTGATTGCGCTCCAGTACCACGAAGTCCGCATGGATTTCGATTTGTCCGCGCACTTCGACGAATGGCTTGACACCTCCACCTTCAAGGTGTGGGCCAACTACATCTACCTGGACACCGAAGAGCGTCGCCGGTTCGCCCAAAAGGGTCATGAATACCTGATCGAACAGGTTCAGCACACTGGTGCCGACACCGTTGACCCCGCTAACACCAAGCAAGTCCGCCTCTCCTACAACCACCCCGTTAAGGAGCTGGTGTGGTGCTTCTCCAACACCCAAACCCAGAACTCCATGTGGAACTTCACCACCGCGTCCACTGATGATAACGTCAAGATGCATACCGCCGACAAGACTTCCAACTGCCTTGTGTCCACCTCCACCTTCGGTGCTCCCCAGCTCGCTCTCGGTACCCAACTCGGCGGTGACGCCGTCTTCACCGAAGATTCCGTTGGTCCCCTCAACAGCTTCAAGCTCGTCCTTAACGGCCAAGACCGTTTCAAGGAACAGAAGGGTAAGTACTTCAACCAGGTCCAATCGTACCAGCACCACACTGGTTCGCCTTATCCCGGTATCTACTCGTACTCGTTCGCGCTTAAGCCCGAAGAGCACCAACCTACCGGTACCTGCAACTTCTCGCGCATCGATAACGCGCAAGTCGCTGTCACCATGGGAACCGCCAACAACGCGACCACCATGCACATGTTCGCCACTAACTACAACGTCCTCCGCATCCAGAGCGGTATGGGTGGCCTCGCCTTCTCCAACTAATTTGTTGGTTTCGGTATGTTAGTAAATTAAATCAAAAAATCATTTTTAAATTGCACAATTAATGTTATTTAAAAACGAAAATTTATATTAAAATAGTATGTCTGCCCTTGCCACATGTCATATTAGACCACCGCTCGTACCACGAACTCGTATTATCAAGAAGAAGTCTCGTGTAGCTGTCCGTGCAAATTATAAAATTATCCTCATTACACCCGGTGGTGATGAAACCTTTGAGTGTGATGATGAAACGTACATTCTAGATGCAGCGGAAGAAGAAGGTATCAACCTCCCCTATTCGTGTCGCAAAGGTTCGTGTTCCGCATGTGTGGCGAGATTAGTATGGGGTCATGTAAGCCAAGATGAACAATCCTTTCTTGATGAACATCAAATGATGAGGGGGTATACCATGTTATGTGTGGCTTACCCGAAAGGCGACTGCAAACTTAAAATAGAAGTTGAAGATGAACTATTTTAAGAAACTTAAATATATAAACCCCATATTTAATATATGTTCAAGAAAGTGTTTAAACTTTTTGCTAAGGTGGAAAAACCTATCTTAGGACGTTGGTCCCTAAAGTCATGTGATGAAATCTCGGCCTCGATCAATTCTGTATACCAAAACAGAGACCATTGTGGTGACATCATATGTAAAACACCTAAAAAGGCTTCGGAATATCCCGAATATAAACTTAAAAATAAATCATCATAATCTAATAATATGTTAGTTATTGGACAATTATCTATTGATTGTTTTTATATTAGAAGACGTACTTACCGGCAACGAAAAAAAGCTACGAAAAAACCATGTATAAAAAAACCCCATGCACTTGACTGTGCGGTGCGCCATAGACGATGTCCGGGTTGTCCATTTAATGATTTTTTTAAACAACAATAGACTATGAAAGTGAAATAACCAGTTTTAAAATTTGTATGAGATACACATCTTAAAATTGACTTTTATTTTTTAGATTTACGTTTTTTCCATAATAAGAATCCACCTGTACCAGTGGAGCATATGGAACATATACAACAACAACACAATAATAGAAGTATAATTATTAATATCATTCCACCACCTTTTTCCGAATTTACATCGTTTTTACACATCGTTGTAAATGTTTCATCTGTATTTAATTTTGCTTTTTGAGCATTTGTAGCATTACTGTTTAATTTTACATCTCTACACACTCGCTTGGGAACTTTGAAATCCTTTGGTATTCTAGGAAGAGATAGAATGTACTCCTTTGTTAGTGGTATAGGGAGTGCCAATGCTCTGGACACTATATCCATCTTACCATATAACAATAAATTTATTCATGCACAAGGTTATCTTCCCAATCCCAAAATACGAAATCACCGACGGGAATTTTATGATCACTGGTAATCAAACATGATACACATGGGTCTATCTGTGTAGTTGGTTCAGCACCCGAAAAGTTCTTGACCTGTTTGTACACATTACCATCCTTGATGTAATGTGATCCGGTCACGAGAATGTCGCCAATCTTGTAGTAAGGATCA
>Ga0222711_1000128_pt1 | contig 24990 bp, 28 predicted proteins | sample AntAcemetage1699_FD_179814 | JGI IMG/M metagenome (GOLD analysis project Ga0222711, IMG submission 179814) | Saline water microbial communities from Ace Lake, Antarctica - #1699 | ecosystem: Environmental > Aquatic > Non-marine Saline and Alkaline > Saline | place: Antarctica: Ace Lake...
TTTCCGCAAAATTTCCGTGGAAAGGGATTTTAAGCAAAATCGCTACACGGCGAATTAGTTGAGGAGGTGTGAAAAATTGATTTGGATTAATAACTTATAAAAAGGGTTTAAAGATTAATATCTAACCATAGTATATAATGCCAGAACTCACGACAGAACAAATGAAGAAAGCGGAACGCCAATACAAAGAGCATCGTGAAACCTTCCACGGTATGATAGACACGATTGATGAGAAGAAACAAAAAATCGCACATTCAGCGTATAGGAAGTGGGACGGTTTAAGAACAGCGTGGAATCCAGCGTGGAACATTTCAAAAAATCCGCCCTACGAACGCAGGGAATATATGTGTTTAGAATGGTGGATAGAAGCGGAAAAAAATCCGTATTTATTGAACGATATTCGTCATCTTACACGTTATATATACGACGAGTCGCCTAACCCGCTATATTACGAGCCCTTCTTAAAAGAAGAACCGTTAAAAAGAGGAGTGTGTTATATACAATTATAAAAAGGGTTTAAACATTTCATTCAATACTATAGTATATAATGAAATCAAGAACAACACCAAACCCGCTAACCGCCGTAAAGAAGTTTCCAAAGAGAAAGTCTTTATATTTCACAATCATTCTTCCGGCACTTAAAAAAAAATATAAGATTAATATATAATGGAGAAATCTAAACCGACAAAAAAGGCAAAACCTTTAATGCTAATACGGAAAGCAGATTCACCAAGAATAATAACACCGGATAAACCAAAACTCACTATGGAAAAGAGAAAACCAATTAAACAAAATTATCCAAAGAATGCGAATTCAAAGTGGTAGCAATTCTATTACCAACAAAACCAATAGCCTTACCTACAGGCGAAGTTTCTATTATTGGTTTAATAAGTTTAACAATAGACTTACCAAAGACATTCTTTTTCTTTGTTTTATATTTTTTACTTTTTCCTATATATTCCCCGGCGTGATGTTGAGAAATATCATCACCACCTACACGATGATGCGTTGATTTATCTAAAAGTTCGTCGTGAATTTTAGAACCTTTTTTATGTTCTTTCGTAGCAAAAGGCGAAGCACCAGCATTAAATGTGTCTAAAGATTTAACATTTTCTCTAACGGTTTTATTGTGAATCATAGCATGATTAGAAGTAGAACCGCCTAACGAATGTCCCGTTAAATAAATATCACCACCATCGTCCTTTAAGGCTTTTACAATTTTTTCAGTTCGTTTGGTTCTCTTCTTATGTAATTTATCGTTATTAGTATTACCTACCATAATATTTAAGTCAGCAAGTAAATCTTTCTTTTTACCCGTCCCATGTATATCAGTCCCCCTATGAGCGATTATATAATGATTATCGGTATTATGTTTGAATGTAGTCATATCTATATTACTATGTTCGGGTATAACAGTATAATTTTCGGGAGCATTTTGTTGAGCGTCTTCTAATCTACTACTAACAGAACCAGTTTTAGACATAGAGTATGAAGCCTTTGAAGCGTTAGCCAAATCTTTTATTGTAGCCATTATATATATAATATATATAATAATGAAAGCTATTTTTTCAAAGAGTGATAAACCAGAGAAACGAATGAAAGCAGTATTTGACGATAAAAAGACAATACACTTCGGTAGTAAGGGTGGTTCAACTTTTTTAGAGCATAAAGATTCTAAAATAAAAAAAGCATGGGAGTCCAGACACAAAGTAAGAGAAGATTGGAATAACCCGTTGTCAGCAGGGGCATTAAGTAAATGGATTCTTTGGAATAAAGCAACTTTAGAAGCATCTATAAAAGATTATAAGAAAAAATTTAATATGACTTAAGTATATATAATACGTTTTAAACCAAAATTTTATTTTCTTTTCTTTAATATATAGAATGGGATTTAGAGAAGATTTGAAATTCGGGCAAATGTGGGAAGACAAATACCAAAAACTAATGACGGAAAAATTCGGTAAATTAGTGGAAAAAGCACCGGACAGAGAGTTTAAGGATTATGACTACGCCTTTGAGAAAGGAATAGTGGAAGTTAAAGCGGATAGAATGGTTAGTAAGACGGGGAACTTTTTCGTGGAATTTGAATGCAGTAATCGTATGTCGGGAATATCGGCAACAAAAGCAACACACTATTTACTGATAGATGTGGTTAATGAAGAGACGTATTTAGTAGATACTCACACACTAATCTCTATCGCAAATGATACGAATTGTCGGGTTGTATCGGCGTGTGAGAACGGTAAGAACAAAGGGTTTTTAGTAGAAAAATATAAATTAAAACGGTTTAAAATTATCTAACTATAGTTATATAGGCAAATGGATAATTTGAAACAATCCAGTAGAGAATACATGAGAGAGTATATGAAAAACAACATACATAAATACACAAAGAAGACTGAATGTTTTTGTGGCGGTAAATACGACACAATACACAAAGCACGTCATTTGAAAAGCAAAAGGCACTGTATGGCGGTTAGTGAGAAAATTACACTTGATGGCAGTGAATCATAACAATAATTTCGGGGTTATCATCAACACTCCCTATGACACCTTTCTGTAAATAAACACCCCACGTAGTATTAGCATCAATAGTAACGGGTTCTTCCAAATCATCACAAAACGCACAATTATCAACAATATCATAATTTCTAAAACCACACAGAACTGCCCCAGCAACGGATTGTATATTACTATTATTGTTAGTATTAGGATATTTAAAAACCTTTACGGTTACATTAACAAGCCCCTCCAACCCGTCCGCTTCGGCAGATATGGAAACGGCATAAGGTTTTATAGCATACGGAAATTTCATACCACGCACTCCGTCCGTAACAGTATCACGAACAGAAGTCCAAAGAAGCCACTGATTTGATAAATAGGACGTAGATTGATAAAAACTATGAGTGTGTGTGATTAAAGGGTAAGAACTCTTCCTAATAACCCCACCCACAATCAAATCACTATCCGTGGATAAATCACCAACCACTTCCGCAATACCCCCAATAGTAGCGTTATCCAGAATATTCACAGCACCATCAATTCTTGTCCCACCGCTAAAATTTTCACCCTCATTAATTCTAATCGCATTACCATACGCATTAAAAGCATTCTTACCAGAGTCCATACGCAATACACCCTCTAAATACATACTACCATCAACTGTTAAATTATTCGTAATATCAACATTACCCGTAGTAGTAATACCCATCACATCACCAACACCGTTTAACGCCCTTATTTTAAACTTATCACCATCACTATTATCTATCCCAGTCGTCCATCTATTAAAACTTGTAGTAAGATATTGAATTAGAGCATCTCCACCACCATCTTGTTCTATTGTTAATCCCGCAGAAACCCCCGTATCCGTAGAGTTTTGGTAAATATGTAATTTAGAAATGGGAGCATCAATTCCTATCCCAACATTACCATTAGTGTCCGCCAATACCACATCTCTATAATCTGTGTAATTAGTTGTATTTTGGTATGTTGAACTTGTAGGTTTGTAAATACGCATTCCAAATTCATTTTTCTTTAAACATAATAGGTTAGACTTACCACCAGAACCATCACCCCACGTATTAAAATGGATACAATCGGCATAGGGGGCGGTATTGTTATTCGCCCAACTACCAAAAAGAACCTCAAAACGTCTCGCACCAATTTCACTCCAATTTACTTGTCTATTATCAAAGGTTAATTTCGGCACAAAACGATTATCTAATGTTTCGCCTTTGTAATGTATTTCAGTATTATTAGACATAGTAAGACTTCCCCCTAAAAATTCTAATTTACAAACGGATAAATTATTATCAAAAAACCACCTCGCCCATTCAGTATCGTTCGCCGTCATATACCTCCACCATTTACCATTTCCTTCGTCTTTCAATCTCAAATCTGTTGTTCCTCCACTACTCGTAGAATACCATAACCACGAACGTTCGCCATTGAATCGCAAATACTCTCCATTAGTATCAGCACGTAAATTAAGTAATCCACTCATCGTATCTCCCTCAACATTCACAAATCGGGCATCTAATGTCTGATTTTTATAAGTTAATTCAGCATTATCATTTAATCGCAAACGACTACCCCAAAGATTAACCTCACCATCACTCGTTCTAAACTCCATACGTGAGTGATTTAATGAATTAGAATTAACATAACCCTCATTCATACCAACAATTACTTTAGTTCTTCCAGTAGTTTGGATTTCATCATCTAAAATTGAAGTAAGATTTGGAAATGGAGATGTAAAACGTTGAATACCTCTACCACTATCTCGGTATGTGGGGGTATTGACAAACTCGTCCCCTAATATTAAATCTAAACCAGCAACAGACAAATCACCACCAACCTGTAAATTATTCGTAATACCAACATCACCAGAACTATTAATCAGCAATTTATCCACGTTATTTTGACGAAGATGTAAGGGATTCGTTCCGCTTGAGTTCAAATAGGTTTCACCACCATTAGATTGAATGAGAGCATAACCACCAGTAGTGTTAAAAGAACTATGTGAGACAGAACAAAAATTAGCACTTCCACCCCACGCACCTATATGAGCGTTATTAATAGTTAAATCACCCGGCATCGTATCTCCCTCAACATTCACAAAACGGGCATCACTTTCCGCTTCTGTGTAATAATCATTATCCAAAGAATGAAATCGGGCATCTAATGTTTCGCCTTTGTAATATATTTCGTTTGGATTAGAAACGGTTAAATCACCATTAATCGTAGTATCATCACCAACATTCAAACCCCCAACAATACCCACATTAGAACTATTCCTCGCAATAGTTATAGCATTTTTTCTCGTAGCAGTTGGATTCCCAGATGATTGATTTTGAGTTCCTATATATAGTGTGTTAGGACTACCACCATCATATTCTATATACGCACCTTGAATATTGTCTCTGTCCTGAAATTGTTCTGTTAAAAACAACGAACTTTTTCCATCATAGACTTGTCCTGCCCTCCTACTATTGAGTAATATATAAGGATAAAAATCTGCTTCTGCTAAATGCTCTATTACTAAATTACCGTCCTGTATGGTTAAATCTGTAGAGAATGTTTTAGCACCCGTAATGGTTTCCACTCCCTCAACATTCACAAATCGGGTATCTAATGTTTCGTCTTTGTAATATATTTCGTTTGGATTAGAAACGGTTAAATCTCCAGTCATCGTATCACCCACTTTACTAACTTTCAAAGCATCACCCGCAACACGGGCAGTCGCTTCGGCGGTTATATTGTCTTGTAAAGTCGTATCGGCACTACCACGGGCAGTCGCTTCGGTGGTTATATTGTCTTGTAAAGTCGTATCGGCACTACCACGGGCAGTCGCTTCGGCGGTTATATTGTCTTGTAAAGTCGTATCGGCACTATCACGGGCAGTCGCTTCGGCATCTAGTCGGGCATTAATACCCGCAATGGTTTGTCCCGTTATGACACCCGACACATCCAAATTACTATTAAGGTCAGCGTTCCCTGCAACTTCTAAAGTGTCCGATTTAACATCTTCAATTGTAGCAATACCGCCTACATTAATATCTGTGAAGTTCTGTGTCCCTTGTGCCTGAGGGAACTTTAGAAAGTATTTCTCGCCATCGGAGATTGTGAGTGCTGTGTCCTTTACTGTGAATACAGTTGGGTTGAATATAGGCGATTCTTCTATGGGCGGGGGGTATGCCGACATTTATATTATACAGATATTAAATATCCGTCGTCTTTTATCTTTACATTTTTATATCCATACAGTATAAATGCCTACAGGTCGTATTGAGAACCTATATGAAAGAATGCCGAAGCAGTATTTGGATAAAGTAGAGAACCCCAACTTTCATCTACACAATCTAAAAATCCCAATGCGTATGTGTATCGTCGCCCCGTCAGGTTCGGGCAAAACCAATTTTCTATGTAATCTAATATCGCTCTTCTCGGCGGGTAAGGGGACGTTCCAGACAATCACAATCATAACCCGAAACAAAGATGAACCCCTCTATCGGTGGATTACTGAGAGTTGTGAATCCATCATCATAAAGGAGGGCGTGGATAATACTCCGGCGTTGGATAAGTTTGATAAAGACTTCAATCATTTGGTTGTCTGGGACGACCTGGTGCTGGCGAAGGATTTGAGTAGGGTAGAGAATTATTACATTCGTGCAAGGAAGTTCGGGGTTTCCTGCATCTTCATATCACAATCCTTCTTTAAAATCCCGAAGATTATTCGCAACAATTGTTCCTATATGGTCTTGCTTAAGTTGTCGGGCAACCGAGAGGTGAATGTGATCCTTTCGGAGTTCGGTCTTGGTGTGACGAAGGCCGAACTATTAGACATCTATAAGTATGCGACTGCAGAGAAGTTCTCTCCCCTATTGATTGATATGGAGGAGAGTAGCGAAAAGAGGTTTAGGAAAGGATTGTTGGAAGTGATCGAGTTGGAAGACTAATGTATAAATAGATGTTAAGACTAAAGTTAAGGAACAGACACATTTAAACAACCATTAACCGATTATTAAGATAAATAACCACATTATAGAGCATAAATGATATTAAAGGCGTAACAAAATTAATTTTATTACGCTATATGTTGTTTAAATAGAATAAATCTATGTTTTTCATATTAATATTCAGTTAATGGTTGTTTAAATGTGTCTGTTCCTTAACTTTGAGTTAAAACACCCCTATTTTACGCAGGCTCGCCCGTTCCTATCCCCCTCACTAACATATGCAAAATTGATTCTCCCACCAGCCAGGTTGAGATAGACACACACACCCCAAAACATATGACTACCCAAGCACCTAAGGCACCAAGCAAACAGAAAATGACTATGAAAACTAACCCCTTCCCTACAATTGACGGACACTTTTGGGTTGTGAGAAACGGGCAGATTATAGACACAGATTTTAAAGAATATAATTCTGTTAAAATGATTAACGGGTGTAGTGGTGGAATGGTGTATAAAGAAGCAGATAAAATTACGCAGAAAATTATGACTGCGGTGTTTATGAAATGTTTGGAGAGTATGGGGTTTGATATGGAATCATTCAAGCGATTTTCGGTAGAGAATAAAAGAGCATCCCCCCGTTTCAATAGTTGTTTTCAAAATTGTCTTACAACTTATCAAGAAGGTGATGAGATAAAGTTTGGAAGTATGGGGTGGAAATATTTAAACAACTGCAGAGTATGGTGGGAATATGGCGGGGAAGATTGGGCTGGGGTCAAAGCATTCTTAAAATAAACAATCAAATTAACCAAATCAATTTTGCCTTGCCCTAATTGGGTTTTTTTACCACGGCTCCTCCCCCTCGTATTCTTCATATATGGGGTGATGCCCGAATATAATTGCGTCTGGACGAGGCAAACCATCACAACAAATCTTCATCATCATCAAACGCCTCTTGACTGTCTTTTGACGAATATACTCTCGCAACCACGCTTTTTGATGTTTTGCGTCAATAAAATCATCACTCCTATTATATTTACACCTCAAACACCCATTATCTGTCTTCAATTCTTCCATATACGGGTATGTGGGACGGGCGTATTCCATAATGAGGCGGATCAGTTCCTCGGGGGTATTCTTGAAAGCAGTGAGTTCCATTTTTGTGCGTGAGTGTCCTTAGTAAGAAGTCTATTATCCAAATCAATTTTGCAGATGGTTTCGCAAATTGATCTAAACTTTCGTCAGGTCAATCTGGCCGTTATCAACTATCATTCTATCAGTTCCACCAACTCCAACATCAATCTCTTTACGCAACTTCGGGTCACTGGATTGGAAGAAGTGTTTAAGAATATACTCGTTCTTCTTGAAGTCAATTGACTGGTTGAGGTCGTCAAAGAAGAATAGGAAGTCTTCCACATCTTCATAGATGTCCCCCTTACGATGCGGGTACGCAAAAATATAGTGGAGCATAGCACAGCAAAAGAACCCACAAACCTCACCCATCAACGACTGGATATTCTTGGCATTGAATGGGAGTTTTTGCCCGGTGGTGTCTAACACCGCCTTCTTAATATCTTCTGGGGGGGGCGCTCCGTATGGGTCAAAATAGAATGGTTTGATTTTGTTGTCCTTGTATTTCATAACGGCAAGGCACGTCCAGTGCGACCCGCTATTCAGCATTCCCGTATCCTCATCAAACTCGTCGTCTAAATTGATAATGTAGGAGGTGTTGTATTTCAACTTCTTCGGGATTTCGTCCTTAAACACAATACCTGCTAAAGGGATTTCCATCTTCTTGCAGAGAGTACGTAGTTGTTTATCAGTGAGAGACATATATACTATATGTATATAGAAAAATATATCCATATCTTAACTTACACGTACAGCCCACTTCCCCTCACCTGGAATTGAGGAGGAAGAGTATGCTGAAACTGGAAGTTAGCGGACATCGCCTGTGATTGGAGGGCAGGGTGGGATGGGGGCAACAGAGTTCCTCCAACACCAACCACCCCAGCCGTGGGCGTATCCGCCGCAACACCACTACCCTGACGCCCCACATACAATCCACTGCCTACATACAACCCGCCACCACTCCCCCGACCAACCAATCTTGAGCGGGCGTATGTCTTTGCCTCGCCCGTCTTGCGACTACCGAATGCCCTTGCCCCCTCCTCCATATCGTCCAGCGCACTTTCCGCCAACGCCTTTCTCGCCTTCTTGAGAGAGGAATACCTTGACGGCTTATCAAGCGCCTTGTTGAGTTCCTTGCCTGCGAATTTGCCGAGTTGGCTTCCTACAACACCCGCCAGCGGAATCAACTGAGGTTGGCCTGTGGCGACGGCCAGCCCGGTCAAACCAGCGGTAGCGAGTTCGGGGAGCCTCTTCGCAACTTCTCTGCCTGCCGCCTTACCCACCTTGATCGCACCCCTCTTAACGAACTTGCCTATCTTCTTGAAGATGCCCCTTCCCTCCATCTCAGGCTCCTCACTCATCTCCCTATTCGCCTGTATCTCATCAGGGGTGAGTTGGATCTGTACCCCCTTGTTTCTTGTCAGGTTTCGACTCGCGATATCAAAGGTGGACGGGGACACCACCAGTAGCATACCGCTACCCTGCATCGCAGGTTTCACCCTGACCCGGTGTCCGTTCCTCAGCCTGCTTGCCTGGTGCGGGGAAATCTGCACTTCTATTCGTTCCATCATTATACATAAGGGCGATATAAAAAATATGTGGTGGGGTTTGCTTAACAGGGTAGATAATGGGGTGTTGTCCTAAACCATCGGCGTATTACGATTTTGAACCGCTTAGTCTCTCTTGGCGAAAACGCTAAGTCTATAATCTCCATTATATAGTATGTGTATGAAAATTGATTTAGTCCCATTAATTAAATAGGGTACAACAACCAACTATGAGCGACCTTGAGTTTGTATTCGCCCTCTCGATCTACATACTGATTGTTCCTTATGTGATCGACCCGCCAACGCCGTATGAGAAGATGAAGGAGATTATATTGAGGCGGATTCAACCCGCCGATATTTAGGGGGGGCGTTTGAATTATATTTATATATCGCTATATTATAAATGAGGACGATCGTATTGAACTCGAGCCACCTCGTTGATGACGGACAGAACAACAAACTCGTCTATAACTTCCCTTCATCGGTTTTTTTTGAGGAGACCTATGTTGCAGTCTCGTCGGCGAGTTTGTATTACGCCTGGTTCAACATTAGGAAGGCATTTGGCAACAACACCATTAGTTATACCTGGAACGCCGACGAGACTGATGTCGTCCAAACCACATACCCACTAACAATCCCCGATGGGTTATATGAAGTCTCCGCCCTCAATCAGTTCCTGCAGTATGAGATGATTAAGAACGGACATTATGTGATTGACGCTACTGGGAACAACGTATATTTCGCCGAACTCGTAGTCAATCCCGCCCGCTATGCGGTTCAAGTGAATACCTATATGGTGGATGTTTCCGTAATTGGTGCTGTGATAGGGACGGGTGGTGCATTATATAAGACCCCCCCTGGGTGGGGCGCAGATACGAGTGCGACAAAGTTCAATCCCATCATAACCATCCCCATTCAATTAGGAACACTACTCGGGTTCAAAGGCGGATTGAAAACATACGCTAATAGCACAAATCCCAATCCCGACCCGACTGCATACATCGCTGGAACTTACCTCGCCGATGGAACAACCGCCTTCACCCCCACCGCAAATATTTCTAAAATAGACATCTTAGGAAGTGTTTCTGTTTTGAGTAATGCATCTCCCAACATCCAACCGAACTCGTCAGTTCTCGTCACCTGCTCGTCGGTGGATAATCCCTACGCCAGTCCATCGTCCGTCATTTACACAATCACACCGAATGTAGGGGCGGGCGAAATCATTAATGAGAAACCACCCGCCTTTATGTGGAACAAGTTGATTGGGGGGACATACAATCAGATTCGTATAGGACTTCTCGGGAATGACCTGTCACCTCTCCAAATCAAAGACCCGGCAATGACGTTCATTTTAGCATTTGCAGAGGAGAGGGAAGTGATGTCGTCAAGGTAATGGAAGAGTATTAATTAATATAGTCATATGATATACTATGGTTGACGAGAATTATTTCAATCGGCTCTATACTGAGATGATGGCGGAACAGATGTCTTTGATGAATGAGATTAGGAATGATGCCGGGGACACTAAGTCGCAACGCCGTGAAGTCGCCATCATTACCGCTATACTCAACCAATTAGGGAAATGGAGAGATATTAATAAAAAGAAGAGAGGAATATATAATATTCGCATATAGTATAAGGAAAATGATGAAAGTGTATATGAAAGGTATGGGCGCGAAGTCTCAAGGGTGTTGTTCCACCACCCCCGTCCCAATAGAAAGAACCGAGCAACCCTCCAAGGCGGCAAAGATACTCGGGTTGGGTTTAGCGAATAACGACAAACTGATGGCGCTGAATATCAAAAAGAAGAAGTCCAAGAACATCGCGTTCGAGTTGTGAAAAAGCAGTATTAGGATAATTTTTATCTTATCCTAATATATAATGTCAGCCGATAAGTTAGTGTTCGATATCTCGCAGGAAGTTGAGGGGACGCCCAACGTCTTCGTCAAAAAGGATTGGCTGAATATCATCGATAACCAGTCGGGTCAGTACGCCTCAAATCAGTCCGTTATTGATACGTCCCAACTCAGCAACTCCAACAAGTTTATGTCTTACAGGGAGGGCTACCTCTCAATCCCCCTCCTCCTCACCCTCTCCTCCTCCAAGGCGGAGGGAGCCGTTCTCGCCCCCGATCTCGCCCCCGCCACCGCCGCGACTTCCGCCGACTACTCTGTAGGATTGAAGAATTGGTTCGGTTCTATGATTCACCAGTTCACCCTGGATATGAACGGAACTACCATCTGCCAGCAGACCCCCTACATCAATATGTGGAACAGTTTCAAACTGATGACCTCCCTCTCTTGGGGCGATGTCGCTACTATCGGTTCTACTATCGGTTTCTACCCCGACGACCCCACCAGTTGGACTTACTCCGAATCAGCAACAGCTGACGGGCAGGGTGTTTGTAATAACACCAATATGATGGCATTCACCGACGTATATGGAACGAAGCAGGCCGCCTTCCAGTCTGGAGGCGGAAACGTTGGTTTCCTGAAACGCCAGCAGTTCATCAATTACGATGCTGATGGTATTACAGGAAGTGGTTCTACGCTGGGTTCTCTGCTGTCGTCCGCTCACTGCAAGACCCTTTGGAAGTCGCACGTTGTGACGAAGACGAACGCCGTCGAGGCGACCTCGCAGGGTGTTTTTCAGGTTGCCATTAACGCCACCGTTTATCTTAAGCACCTTCATTCATTCTTCCAGATGGCTCCTCTTATGAAGGGGACATTCTTGAAGATGACGCTCACACTCAACAACACTTCCTGCGTTGTGGCTGTCGATGCTGGTGGTTTTATGTCTGTGACTTCTTCGCAGAACGCTGTTGGTGGTATTTGTCCCATTATGATCGCCTCGAGAGCGGGTGGTAGTGGCGGAACTGCTCTCACCTCCGCTGCCAGTAGCGTGGTTGGTTCTACCTTCATCGCAAATGTATCCGTTGGTTCTACCTGCCTCGATACAACGCTGAAGAGCAACCCCACTCTTTACCCCATAGGAACTGGCGGGTTGTCCCCTAACGTTGTGTTGTATGTTCCCGCCTACACCTTCAACCCCTCATTTGAATCCGCCTACCTTTCCTCCCCCATCAAGACTATCAAATACACCGATGTCTACCAGTACCAGATTCAAAAGGTTTCCGCCAACGGAACGATCAACTCCCTACTCACTAATGGTATCGCTAATATCAAGAGCGTTGTGTGCCTTCCCTTCTTTAGTGAGACACATACGGATAGTGGAATTACGCCCTATGGCAGTCCTTTCGATCCCGCTGGTGCCGGACCGACTTCTCCTCTCTGTATGCTAACCAATTTTAACGTTGTTGTTTCGGGACAGAACACCATCTACAACACCCAGAGGTATGGTTTTGAGAGTTTCAACAACCACCTCAAGGGAGTTGGTGCCGTGAATGGCGGAATGACCGACGGCCTCACGTCGGGTCTTATTGACTCCCAGGCGTTTGAGATGGAATACTGCTACCACTATGTGGATGTGAGTAGGGCGCTCCCCGTTGAGGAGCAGGTCCCCAAGTCAGTCCAGATTGTCGGACAGAACCTTTCGGGCAGGACGATTGACCTTATCTGTTTCATTGAGTACGGCGTTGAGGTGTCAATTGATGCCCTGACCGGAGCGAGGGTTTAAAACTGACTTAGTGATTATTCTCATATAAACATTATATACATACACTATATAATGTCTGGAAAACGTCCAAAGGATATGACCGAAGAGGAACAGCAAGAATACAAGAGGGCGTATATGAGGGAATACAAGAAACGAAAATATGCCGACAATCCCGACGCCATTAAGGAATGTAATAAGAGATCGTACTACAAAAACAAATATAATAGCACGACCGAAGAGGCGAAAAAGTACGGCGATATGTTCCCGGCAGTATCAAAAATAACCTCCCAGTTAGAAGAATTGAGGGAGGGTGACCCAGAGATATTCAAGGAGATTATTCGCAAGTATAGTTTTGAAGAAGATCTTTAGGAGAATGTGTAATTTCAGGTAATATTGATATTCACCTGAAATTACAGGTGGTCTGCAAAATTGATTTGTATAAGGATAAAATCATATAAACAATATATATACCTACACTATATAATGACCCCGAAAATGAAACCCCAAGCCCAGATGTTCGCCAAGGCAGATGAATTGAACCACAACTGCTATATCGCCCGTTGGTTGGCCTGTGGGATTGGGTATGCCTACGAATCGCACAAGCATCTTGATGCCTGGTTAGAGAAGTATAAGGGCGTTCCCAACGAGAAGAGGATGTATGGCGAACTACTTAGAGAGGGAAAGCCAGTATGCGAATACTACGATATTGACGAAAAGCAGAAGGGGCAGGATGTAGGAGAGTGGGTTGATGGGTTTGTTGAGAACCGTAATACGTTCTGCAAGACGATTGGTTTGCCCCCCATTAGGAAATATCAGGTGCTGGTGATGGAGAGTTGTGATGAGGGGAAGTTCAGTCTTCACATACTTGTTCGCAACAAACGCCATTTTGATACTATTCTTTCTCACAAGGTTTTTGCCCGACAATTCCAAAGTTGGTTAGAGGAGAACGACAACGGGTTTAAGATTGACACATCAGTCTATAACAAGAACTCGGTGTTTCGCTGTGTATATTCGCACAAACCAAACCAAACCAGAATCTTCAAACCGATCGAGGCGACGAAGACGAGTAGGTTGAACGATATAAACCTCACATTTTGTAGTTTCATCGAGGAGGGGAGTAGTCCGCACAACATCGCCGAACCCGAGAAGAAAGTGAGGGAGGTTGTTGTCCCGCACACTCATACCGACAACGAGTTAGTAGAGTTGTTCTGGAAACTGGATAAGAAACGGTGGGACGACAGAGAGAGTTGGCGTAATTTGATATGGTTGGGAACAAAGGAAGGAATCAGCAGAGATGACCTTTGCGAATTGTCCGCACAATCGGAGAAGCATACTGACGGGGCAGTGGATGTGGTTATTGACGGGTTTCAGTATGACGAATGCGGGATTACGATGGGGTCGCTCAAGTTCTTCCTGCGAGAGGATTTGGACGACGACGAATATATGAAATTGTTCCCGAAGAAGGAAACCGATAGAATGACCGGCCAAACCCTCAAACTGGGACACCGCGATGTTGCCTGGATTTGCAGTAAGAAGATGAACCGGTTGAAGTATTGTAATGACCGATGGTATTTATGCAGAGAGGCGACGAATTTATGGGCGGTAGTCAAAAAACCACATTCGTACGTCGTCAAGATAATCCAAGATGAGATTAACGATTTGATAGCGGGTGTGAGCGAGGCGATCAAGAAAGCGGGCGACGAAGGGCGGAAGGCGTTGGAAGAAGAGCGCAAGGAATTATTCCGTTGCTATACCATCGTAGCGGGGACGGGATATGCCCCCTGCGTTATGAACTACCTCACAGAGTATTTGTTTCACGATAAGTTCAGTGAGAAGATTGACTATAACATCGGGTTCTTATCGTTCAAGAATGGGATACTGGATTTGAAGACGGGCGTATTCCGCAAGGGGTTATTACCAGAGGATTACATCAGTTTTACGCTGGATTTTGACTACAAGAAGAACACCGTTGATAGGAACTCATTTGTCTGGAAACAGTTCAAGAAAGTTCTCAACAACAACGACGAACATCTGGACTACTTTATGAGTTTGGTGGGGCATTCCTTTACAGGTGAGGGGGCATTAGTCAAGGCGATCTACTTTATGATTGATGGGTTGGGTGACAGTAAGGGTGACAACGGTAAATCATTCCTATTCAATATCTTTGACGATGTGATGGGTGACTATGTGGCGAAACCAACGTCAGCGTTATTGGAGAAGAACAACACCAAAGTTCATAAGCAGATTGCGGGATTGAAGGGCAAACGGTTTATATTTATGGAGGAGTTTCCCGAGAAGAAGATGAATGGGGATTTGCTGAAAGAACTCGCCTCGGGTGGGAAACTGGATAATGAGGTGATGTTTGGGACGATGGAGAAGATTAACATTATCGGGATGTTCTTTGCCTTATCCAATCACAAACCTCAATTGGATGCTGATGAATCGGCGGGATATAACCGCTACAAAGAGGTTTCATTCAAGTCGCATTTTGACCGAACCGGGGATAGGGTGGAAGAGAATGAGGAGGAGTTAGAGTATATCGCCGATGAGAGTTTGGGGGCGAAAATTGTGAATGAATACAGAGATGAGGTTATTGGATTGATACTGCAGTATGCGATGAGGTTCTACACCTCGGGGATTCCATCTGTTCCTGATGCGTTTCTTAAGGCGGCGAGAGAAACCAAGGCAAAGAATGATACATTTCTCGAATGGTTTCAAAACAACTGTGAGGAGGGGGACGATGATGATGGGATAGCGTTGAGGACTATGAAGGAGATGTCGGGTATCGATAAGGATAAGGTGAAAAGGGCGATGAACCGGATGGGTTATGAATATGACAGGCTGTTGAGTATGGGGCGGGGGTATAAGGGGGGGTATAAGGGGGTGAGGGTCTGTTGATGAGGGGGTTCCTATGTTTCCGATGTTTCCGTTGTTTCCGTTTTTCAAAGAGATTTCTTATAATCTGATTTTTATGAGAGACTCTTTAAAAAACGGAAACATCGGAAACATCGGAAACATAGCCCAGCCTCACCTATAATCTGCAAAATTGATTCGCGAATCACCTCATCTTACACAGGCACCAAACAAGAAATGACCCCCGTCCAACTTCACCAGAAGGAACTCGCGAACCTCGCGTGGTGGGGCATCAGCACAGAAAAGATTAACGAAGAACAGCAGAGTCTGTGGGAAACCGACTTCAAAGTCTGGGATCACGAGTACACCCGTTTCAGCCCCTCCAGCGACGTATGCCCCGAACCCCCCCACTTTAGGTGCGAATACCGCAGTTTGGAATGGTTCCAGGTGGCCGAGGAAAACCCGTATTCGCCCCAACTCAAACAGTTGCGGCGATACCTTTACACCCCCAACATTAATTGGCGTCCGTCCCATCGTTAAGCGATTTCTTAAGGAAAGAATTATATATGTAATATGTAAATGAGGACATTCAAGCAAGATATGGCGTATGGAATGAACGGGGAGGGGACGATTCACACGAAAATCCAAGCCCATTTTTGTGATCTGGGGAAGATAACCAATACGAAAGAGTTGTATAACAACCCGTATTGTAAGTACGACTACGAGGCGGAAGATGGAACGAGATTTGAACTCAAGACCCGCAGGTGCAAAATGAGCCAATACCCGACTACCATCGTCCCAGCCACGAAAATCACCAAGGACGCCCGTCAGTTCTTCATCTTCTCATTCACCGATGGTTGTTATAAGATTGAGTACGACAAAGACCTGTTTGCCCGTTTCACAACCACGGATATTCAAGTGTTTAGGTATGGGAGAAACGACCGCCCCACGCCCCACATCCACATCCCCGTCGAGTATTTACAAGAAATGAAATAGATTTTTATATCAACATAGAGTACAATGCCAAAGTTCGAGAAAGGCAGCCAGGAAGCGAAAGATTATATGGCGTCAATACGGGCAAAACGGGGTAAAGGCAAGGCATCAGGTAAGGGGGTGAATGATCCCCCTCCACCCCCCACTCCTGCATTCCCCCCTTCAACCAGGCAGGAACGCCCCCGCCGCCCCCCTCCGTTGGACTTAACGGAGGCACAGCGTATCCAACGCGAGGAGGCAGTACAAGCAGTCGCCCGTGAAATTGTGAGGGCAGAGGCACAGCAAATGGAAGGGCAGGGCGCCGTTGAAGGGCTGGAGGAACGGGTCTATGACGAAGACGAGCGAGCGAGGAACAGGTTCGATCCCCGTCTTGAATCATCTGCCGACCGGGGCGAATTAGACCGCCAAGCCGAAATCCAGAGACGGGGAGAAGTTGAGAGACAGAGAGAAGTTGAGAGACGGAGACAGGAGATGGCAGAGCTAATACGCAGTATTGTCCGCGAGGCAGATGCTATGACGAACCCCTACGAGCAAATGTTCTTCGTCCGGAGTCAACAGATGTTTGAGGACATCCCCGAACCCCTAATGCGCCGCCTCCTCCAGCGGTACGACGACCCGCGGGGGCTGGTGGGTGCTGGAATATTTGACGAGATCACAAAAAAACTGAAGCGAACTGTAAATAAGGCCGGTCGTCGCGTCGTCAATAAAGCTGTCACCCGCGTTAAAAACGCAACCGAACGCACCTCCTACCCGCCGAAAGTTAGAAAACTCATCGCCAGCCACGGCAAGAAAGTGATAGCCAGCGCCGTCATCAACCGCAAGCCTGTAGAGAAGAAAATAACGGGTTTGTTGAATGTCCTATCCCTCGGCCAATTCAAGAAGAACATCGACGCCCAACCTTACGACGATTTGTTCCACTTATCAATTGTGTTGAATACCACTGACGGCAAGCGGATAATGATTGAGAAAAATGAAGTCATCAATATGGCTATGACCCCTAACAAAGGTGGCGAAACCTACCCAATCACCCCCTTCTCCACCGGCAAAACCCTCGGCGAAGTTATGGAAAATACGAGGAAGAAGATGGGCGATACCAAGTTTTTTTCGTATTCGGCAAAAAACAACAACTGCCAGGACTTCATAATGGCCTTGCTCCAAGCAAACGGAATGGGGGATGCCGATGAGTTCGCCTTTGTGAAGCAGGATACGAAGAAGATGTTTAAGGGGCTGAAGACGCTCTCCAAGGTCGCTGATTTTGTCACGGATATGGCGGGTACAGCCGACGGGGTAATCAAGGGACGGGGCGCCGCATCAAGTTGTCGTAAGAACCCTTCTTCGGCGGTGGGATGCGATCCTGAGGAGATCGATATAGGCCTTGACGACTCGTCAGACGAGGAGGTGGTGCCGGTCGTCATTAAACAAAAGCCGGTCGCCGCCCAAACCAAAATCCTCCCCTCAGCCCAGCCAATAATATTAATAAACCCTGGGGACGATGCATCCGCGTGGCGCCGTAGATTAATGAATCTTAAGGCTGAACTGGAAGAATCGGGGAGAGAACTACGAATGCACGGCAACAGCAAAAGCCAAGTCGAAATGGCTAAGATGATAATTACAGATATTAACGCATACGCCGCCGCAATCGCAGACTATGACACGAAGAAATACGAACAAATCCAGCGGGATGCAGAGAAGAAATACGAACAAACCAAGCGGGAAGCAAAGGAGGCGTTGAAAAGAATCAAGGAGCAGAAGGCGCAGCTCAAGAGGGAGAGGAAAGAAACCGTCAAAATCCGCTACGACGGCGCGCCACCCCCACCCCAGGCCTACTTCGGCGACGAGCCCGGTTTCGCGTCGGCGGCACCCGTCTCAGAGCGTCCCTTGCGTCCCTCTGATTTCTCATCGTCGCACCCGTTGGAGAGGATGGACGAAGAGGACGAAGAGTACGACTCAGACGACGACGGGGGTGGAAAAATGGGTGGAACCGGGGTGTCAGACCGCAGAGCGCGACGCACGCTGTTCGGGCGCGGGGCAGGAGCGAGCGCACCAACGGGGGAGGAATCACCCCCCTTCCACCTCCGCCCTCCTCCGCCTCCCGCCCATCCCCCCCTCGCGGGGGGGGAAATGGTGCAGTTGATGGGTGTGCGAACGTGGGCGGAGGACGGCGAACAACCGCGAGGCTACAATAGTTATAGATCCCACGTGTATCAAATCCGGGGGAGATTTTACGACCAAGAGGGGGATCAGGTTTTCCCCCGTAATTTTATTCCCACGAACCCGACCGAGGACGGAGAAGAACCAAACCAAACGTACTTTCCTCCTATGGGTGGGAGGGGATTCGATGGAGGGGGTGAGCGGGGCATTTCCGCCCGCAAACGGCAGATAAGAAAACTCATTCAGCAGAATAGAGATGCAAGGAGGTTGATTAAATAAAGATACGTATTTTTTTATCTATAGGATATGTAATGACGAAGGAAATTAAAGACTTAATTAAGTCAAAGCGCCCCAACCTCTCCTCCTCCTCTCTCACAACATACGCCAGTATATTGAAATCGCTGTATCGCAAAGTATTCGGCGATACCGACTACGATTTAGGAAAGTTTGACGAGCCGACCAAGACACTTTCCGTCCTGGAAGACACCCCCTTCAATAAACGCAAGACGATTCTCTCTGCCCTCGTCATTCTAACGGACAAGAAGGCGTACCGCGATCTAATGAGTGAGGATATTAAGGAATACAACGCCGATATGGCGAAACAGGAAAAGAGTGCATCGCAAGAAGCGAACTGGATAGAACCTGAGGAAGTCTCCTCGGTATTCGCCGACCTCAAGAAGAACGCCCAACTCCTGTATAAGAAGACTCATAAAACCCCGAGTGATATCCAGCAGATCCAGAACTATATCATTATCGCCTTGCTGGGCGGTACCTTCATCAGTCCCCGCCGAGCGAAGGATTTCTGTGATTTCAAAATCAAGAATGTCGACCGGGATAAAGACAATTACCTCGATAAAAAGAAGATGGTATTCAACTCTTACAAGACGGCAAAGACATATGGCCGACAGGAGATTGACCTCCCTCCCGCCCTCAAGACCATCATTACAAAGTGGCTGTCGATCAACCCCACCGACTACCTCCTGTTTGATAGTAATGGAAATCCTATGACCTCTGTGAAGTTGAACCAACGCATCAATCACATTTTTAATAAGAAGGTCGGCGTCAATCTCCTCCGTCATTCCTACCTCACAGAGAAGTTTGGAGAGACGATTAAGCAGAAGAAGAAGATCGCCGATACGATGGAGGATATGGGAAGTTCGGCGAATATGCTGACAACATATGTTAAGAACGAATAGTTTAATTATATATACAAATTAATATCTGTATATATGATACAATGGGAATAGTTTGTGAGACAAAAGAAGAATATACTGCACTCAAGGAAAAGGCGATGATGGTGAAAGTCATTCTGTTGGATAAGGCCGACCTCCCCCCCCTCACAAACCCCTCTCTGTTTAGCAAGAAGAGGAAGAAGCAGTTTGTAGAGGATATGACGGAGTATATGGAACACCCTATAGAAGAAATCACCGCCAAGTTCAACGATGTCGTCAATGAGACAATACTCGCGGGCGGGGCAGATGTGAGCGAATACCCCGTTTATGAAACCCCCGTTAAATGAAAACCACGGCAAAAATAATGTAATAGGAATTAGTTTATTCCATTATTTTCTCTCAGTAGTGTATAAAATGAGTGGTATGCCGTTGAGATCCCCGTTAGATGCCGACAAGTTCAGGCGCGAGTACCTCAATATCCTGAGCCTGCAAACCAAGAACGACGATAAGAACTACGCCGCCAACCGTCTGTTTAAACAAACCGGTGTCCCGCAACAGCCCACTGACACGAGAACCTTTGATGAGAAGATGAGGGATATTGAGGGATTGAAGCAGTCCATTAGGGGCGATTTGACCGCCGTTATGGATTCCACGCAAGCGAATAAAGTCGTCCAGTCGTTGGCGAATGACGATATCGTTTATTTGGGGTCGCGGATAGACGTTATCATCGGTCACACCCAACGTAAATGGACGAAGGGAGTGAATGCCGACATATTCATTAACCTTCTCCGCGAATACGCCCGGGCAGAGAGCGATGTATTTGGTATCTCCGAGGGCGTCCAGAATACAAGCAGACTCCTAACGTCCACCGAGAGCATCCTCTCAACTATGGTAAGTAAAGAGGATTTGGATGAATTGAAGCAAGATATCGGGCTTCTCAGAACGGGCGATGCCCGAACCCGAAGGCTATTGATTGATAACATCTCCGCTCTGGCAGATTTGATACCAAGTCCCAAAGTTCTGGAAGGGTTGATGTCTGTCAGGGATGCGAAAACCCGCCTCGATATCCAGCAACTCCTTAGCGATGCTCTACAGGATATTCCCAAGAGGTTGGATTTGGAGACCATTATGAAGGCGGTTGAGACTGCCTCCTCCGCCCAGCAACTGGATGTCGCTTTGAGAAGATTGAACGATATTGTCGCAACCAGCGGTGGAATCTCCGGCGAACTGGAGAACATCAAACTACTGATCGCCGACAATCAGTCCCAAATCCAGACGGGTGGTGGTGGGTATATTCCCCCCGGGGTCTGGGGGGGACTGAATAAGGTTCAACTGTCCGCCTATATCGACACCATCAGTACTTTTCCTCGCGGAAAGGAATTGTTGAGGGCGATTGGCGGAAAGTCAACCGTAATGACAACTCGAGCCCGTATGATTTCGTTTCTCACTGAAAAGGACGACGAGATTAGAACCGCCTTCTCAAGCGCGGGAACTGTAGCCATTCCCGTTATAGCGACCCCGGTCAAAAGTGATGGGGGCGGGGAAACCCTGTTTGAGTGTGTCGCAGAGGAGGAGGACGACGGGGATGAAAAAGTGGCGGGATCGGGCATCAGGGGTCGCGGTGTCGGTCGCCCGCGCACCCGCAATTACGTTGGTTCTACTCGCCCGAAAAGGAGCGACAACCTCACCAAGGAGGATATTGACTATACGGCGGGTGTCTCGTACGTATCGCCCCGGTTCGTTCCTCTCGGCAGATATGTAATCAACAAGGGACAACTCGATAAAAACATCGTCAGCATCAAAACCAAATCGGGGGGTTGTATTTGCGGGTTCAAATCACAGCGGACTTCGGCGAAAATGGGGAGTGTTATCCGTAAAATCATCGGCGGGGGTGTCCCTACGTTTGACGAGATCGCCGAGTTGGATACCAACGAGAAAACCTATCTCCATAAAGTCGCCTCTGCATCGGGCATTATTGATAAGTTGAATATCCCCGCACCCGATAAGTCCGCTGAGGATAAGGAAATAGACCAGTTTGAGTTGATGAAGGGGCAGATCCTCTCAGGCAATGATAACCGGGAATACATCAAGAAGTTCAAACTGTTGGTGATGAAACTGAGTAAGGGGGGAATGCTCCCTATGAGGCAGGCGAAAGAGGTTCTCTATGAACTCGCTATGTTGGGATACTAATAGCGAACTTGGTAGAATATATAATGCTTGTGTATTATATATGACAGTCCCTTCAATATTGACGAGGGTTGGTAGTAAGATCCCAATTCGGGATTTAGTGAAAAAAAATGCGCCCGACGATTTCAACGTGTATATCGAACCGTTTGTTGGATCCGGGGTTGTCTATTTGCATATGGATTTAGACCCTGCGGTAAAGGCGGTGATTAGTGATTTAGACCCTGCTCTGGTTGAGGCGCATAAGATAATAAAAAGTAATCCCCCCCTCACCGGGATTTCAAAATATGAGAATCTGACGCCCGAACAAACGGAACGACTTGTAAATGGGGGGCGTCCTATTGGCTCGCTCGGGAAACTCGCCCGTTATACCGCCTACTCGTCGGGTGGATTTAGTGGGAAAATCGCGATGAGAAAAGACGGGACTTACCCGTTATATAAGTTTGCAGATATCGCTAAAAAATTGAGGCGAATACCCGAGACTGCAGAGTATATGAAAAACACAACCGTATTGAATCAGGATTATAAGACCGTCATTAGAAAATATGACCGCCCCGGTGCATTCATCTATTTAGACCCCCCGTATGAGAATAGTGATGGGTTGTATGAGTTTCCCGATATGGACTATGATGAAATGGCGAGAGTGTTGTCGCGGGTAAAGGGAAAGTTTTTGATGAGTATCAACGATAGTCCCAATATCCGCAAAATATTCAAAAACTTCTTTATTCACAAAGTCGTTGTGAGGGGGGGAGGCAACGACTCGCGTCTGGGGGGGGGGAAATAGGAAAGAGTTGTTTGTAAGTAATTATTGAGGGGGGTGGTGTTATACACTAACAACGTCATATAAAGGGGTTAAAGACACCCCCATATATATAACAATTATGGAAGAGCAACTGGAATACAAAAACATCTCAATTCTCTTCGTGGTTCTCAACGGATTTCTGCGACTTAGTGCAATGGTAAAGGAAGACATACGAGACACCAACCTATCAGACGATGAGAAGGCGAGGGTTGTGAAATATATTGAACTGATGCAGAACCCCGATTTCAATAAGAAGTGGAACACAAAGGACAAGTATCTGGTGTATTCAGTGGTGTCATACGCCATCCACAAGGCATACAAACACCGCGATTTGCTCCTTCATACGATGGGGGTGGTTGAACGGATGATGAAACGGGAACTGAAACAAAAACTCATCACCAAGAGTGAATATATGTTTTACCGAAAGACCAGTTTCGTTCTTCGGCGGATGTGTAATAAACTGGGGGAGAGAGACCAGTACAATATGGATCTGTCTGATTGGGACGGGGGGGCAATTCGCCTCACGTATGCGAAATCATAATATAATCTATCTCTATATTATATATAGAGATGGATTGGAGCGACGATATTGAGCGGGTGTTGGAGGGCATAAGACTAAACGCCCTTAAAATGCGGAAACAGCATACAAAAAATTTTTTGGTATATAAATCTACTTTGAAATACTATAAAATACCGGTGATTGTAATCTCCGCTATAAACTCAGTGTTGTCGGTGGGAGCCGATAAATATATCGCCCAGCAATACATCAGTGGTATAACCTGCCTCCTCGCCCTTATCTGCGGTATCATCGGGTCAATTGAATTGTATTTGAAACTGCAGGAGAATTGTGAGAATGAACTGATCGCCTCAAAAGATTTCTACTCGTTGGCGATTGGGATTTATAAGATGCTGACCCTTGAACGACCCCACCGCGATGTGGAAGGTAGAGTGTTCCTCGATGATTGTTATAAACAATACGTGGCCATCTATGAAAAGGCAAATGTGATGAAACGGAAATATGATGATGCTCTTTTCCATACACCATCGTTGAATGAGACATTCCGCCTCTCACTCCCAGAGAGTAGTGTGAATGGGGGGGTAAGTGATACGAGTAGTGATGATAATATCTAATACTGAATAAAATATGCAAAGAAGTCTTAAAGCGATTTTGCACTACGCTTGATAGCCATGGAGTACAAATGAAGTCTCATTGGCTGATGAACTGCTGTATTGTGTCCTACAACGGATACTATTGTTGATTCCTACCAATATTGGCGACGAAAACGTGTATGTGGAACATAAATCGCCTGATAGTTTGCTTCCCAGGTTATAAACACCATAGAGTGGGGTTCCCTGACCCTTTGAATTCAAGTTGGTCGCCAAATACAATGATACTCCGTTAGTTGAGTTGTCATCGTCGTACATTATGCTAACAGAATGGATATACCATGCCGTGGGGTGCTTGTATGCTCGTAATTTGTTCTCGTCAAAGGCTCCAGACACAGTTTCGCCCCCTATGCTGTACTTCGTGATGTAATTTGCGTAAAAGTGAGCGTCTGTGATTGTTGTACTGTTCGCAACTGAGGCACGGAAGGGTACGGCGATGTGGAGGAGCGGAGTTGTCCCTATTTTGAAGTTATCGGCCTCTAAATCGCCATCAACGTTTAAATTTCCAAACACCTTAACACCATTTGTATAATGACCTAACCTATTCAACGCGATAAACGAAGAATATCCGTCCATCGCATTCCTTGACGTACCATTAAAACTGCTGTAGTCAAATTCAAAGTTAGAACCGAGTTTGAGGTTAGAATTAGCATTCAATGTGCTGGTAATTGTTGTTGAACCATCAACGTTTAAATTTCCAAACACTTTGACACCATTTGTATAATGACCTGACCTATTCAACGCGATAAACGAAGAATATCCGTCCATCGCATTCCTTGACGTACCATTGAAACTGCTGTAGTCAAATTCAAAGTTAGAACCGAGTTTGAGGTTAGAATTAGCATTCAATGTGCTGGTAATTGTTGTTGAACCATCAACGTTTAAATTTCCAAACACTTTGACACCATTTGTATAAT
>Ga0222711_1000129_pt1 | contig 24986 bp, 23 predicted proteins | sample AntAcemetage1699_FD_179814 | JGI IMG/M metagenome (GOLD analysis project Ga0222711, IMG submission 179814) | Saline water microbial communities from Ace Lake, Antarctica - #1699 | ecosystem: Environmental > Aquatic > Non-marine Saline and Alkaline > Saline | place: Antarctica: Ace Lake...
AGGGGTGGTAGGGGTGGTAGAGGTGGTAGGGGTGGTCGAGGTGCTGCAGTCGGCGGCAGAAGTGGCAGCGGGGGCGGCAGCGGGGGCGGAGGCAGCGGGGGCGGAAGTGGCGGCGGGGCCGTTCGTGCACCCACATGCAAGGCCATGACACGCCCAGGCGGTCGTGGCGGGGTCCGCATTGGGCCAAAAGGCTGCAAGGTGCGGCGCACCACTGCTCCCTTGCCAGGGGGTGCGGTAAAGGGCATTAAAGTGAAGGAGATAGAAACTGGGCGAAGGTACCATTTGCGCATCGGTCCCGGTCCGGACCATACACCAGCGGGAAATGATAGATATACGGTAGAGATGATGTGGGACACGGGCGCCGAGTTGACGTCATTCGACGTTCCCATAGCACGAATGCTCGGAGTGATCAATGCGGACGGAAGTTTGGGTAATGGAATTACGGAACCAACGAGAGGGGAACGCGCAGAAAATGCGGACGGATCATTCACACCTATTCGAGTGTTTGAAAATGTGCCATTGACATTGGCGGGCACGGGAGAGGTTGTGACGGCAGCAGTTATGGTTGGAGAGGGGAGTAGCATCTTCGGCGCTTCTCACATCCGTAAAGTCCGATCCATGAAAGTCAAGTTCCGGCCTGCGGCGGGCGCGCCTGCCAATGACATAGCCGGCCTCCCAAGCGCAAGGGAGCGTGCGAGGGCGACATGCAAAGTCGTCCTTGACCCCTCAAAGGGAGGTGGGGCGCGCGTGTACCCTAAAGGATGCAAGGTGCGCTGGAGCGGGCCGCCAAGAGAGGGACCTGCGGTTCACAAGTATGCAAAAGCAACTGGGCAACCTAAGGCGCGGAAGACTCGATACATCGAAAGGGGTGAAGTGTCTTATGTGTGGCTTTCAGGCACATACAACAATGCGAAAACCCCTCGGGTACAATTCTTGTGGGACACAGGTGCGATGGCTACCACCATGAGCAAGGAAGATGCAAAGATGCTGGGCATTTTGACACCAGAAACAGGGAAAGTCTCCTCCCGCTTCCAAAGCAACCCCGTTTACCAGCGAACGGCACTCAATCAACGAATCGATGGCGGACTAATAGTCCGCGCAGTGCCACTGCGAGTGCAGTTCAGTACACCTGACGGTGATGTGGATGAAGAAGTAGTTGGCGACGTTGTAGTATCTCCCGGTGAACAGGTCAGTGCTATGGGAGTGAGCCACATGAGAAACATAAAGACATTCAAGATCAAGTTCCGTTAGTTCGTAACACGTCTTATAACTTAAGTTAAGTTGGGCTTACTCCACCCACTCTGACCACGATGTGGCGCACGGTGCGATGATCACATTCCCATAGCACTGCACGAACCAACGAAAACCATCGTTGGTGGTATCGGTGGCGACGTCTGCACTTCCGTGCACCACGTCTAAGTCTGCCACTTTGCTGCCGCCGCTGCATTCGTGCCCGCCGCCTTCACCTCCACCACCGTCGCACCGTAGACAGGCCGATGCGGTGAAACGTGGTGGCGTGCACGTTGTGTCGAGGGTGCACACCACGCGGACGACAGGCCTGCACATTTCTGCACTGGGGGGGCTACTGCCATACATGTTGGACGCATCGCCGTAGGACGGTGAGTCGCCAAAGAGGGGCGACGTGCAACCCACCGTCAGCGGGGTATTCACATGCGACCCATCGGCCAGGCAGACTCCGACAGAAACGGACTCTCCCGCACTTGGTGGAGACGCGAAGTATGGGTCGGCGTGCAAATTTATGTCGAAATGGACGCAGTGCACACCGACCAGCAGCGGCTCCCTGCATTGAAACTGAACCGCATCGTAAGGTTTATACACACACCCCCGTCGTAGCAGTACGTGGTCCGCATAGGACATCATCATCCCCTGCAGCTTACATTTGTATTCGCCGGAACGAACGCCATCCTCGAATTTTTGATAGTAGTCCGCCCCCTCTGGGTCCACGTCGTCGTCCGAGTACTCTTCGTCACGTACGCCGAAGACGACGTGCCGTGTCAGCGGGTCGATGTAGTGGTCGAATGCTATCTTGTGTAGTTCGTATGGGTTGTCCGTTCGTAGCGACGTGTACACGCATGAGAAGTCAACCTCCGACTTGGAAGGCGCCATCCTCTCATCCACAAACAAGCGACACCCCCTAAATGTCCCAGTCATCACCTCCAAAGCATCACCAATGTCCTGCACTGTACTTCTATTTAACAACTCGACCGTGTAGTGGTCACAGTCATGCAACACTGTCACTTGCACGCGTGGGCGAGAAAGCATGGGTGGTGTGATTGTGAAGGGTGTTGGGGAAGACTCCTTTTTTTAGGCGCATATTTTCCCCTCATTTTTGTTCATTTTTTTATTTTTGACATATTTTGGAAATTTTTTTTGATATATATTTTTTCCCCACACTCCACGTCGTCCACGTGAGTCATTAATTTTGAAGGCGCAATGACAACACAAAAGTACATTAAAGGGTGGCGCACAGTCCACCCAAGGCCAAGGCCAAGGCCAAGGCAACCCACACGAGTGCAGAAGCGAAAGAGTGAAGATGACGAGATTTACGAAAGGGTTGTACGATTTCAAACAATCCTTGTTGAGGGAAGAAGAATGAAACGAACGGGTCGTCGTGTGTCATTTAAGCCAGTGCAAAAGGAAGAAATCAAAGAAGAAGAAGAAGAAAAAGAAGAAGAAGAAGAAGAAGAAGAAGAAGAAGATGAGGAAGAGGAAGAAGAGGACGACGACGATAATATGCGGATGAAGGACCTAGCCGAAAAAGTCAACTTGCATACAAGAGTGATTGATGCCTTAATTGCAGTTGTGCAGAGGACACACCTAGATGTCCGCGGCGAGTGAAAATGACAGTGAAAGTGGACGTATTTTCTAGCGCGCATACCTTTTTGTTGCAATAGCACACTCATTTACGTTATACTTGTAATACAAACAAGAGATTAGTCACCTCCATTCACTGCACTGCAGCTAGCTAGCTATACTCGTCGTAGACTCTTGCATTCTTATCTAAAAAAGTGGAGGTGTTCATTTTCCTTGTGTTTTTTCCAACATTGCTTGTGCATGGTGCGGCCGTCCCAGTCACGGTGAGGTGCCCCGTTTTTGCGGCAACTGCCAATCACAACAAGATGGCGGTCACAGTACTCGCACATGGTTGGCGTGTCGTCCTCTTTCTCTCTTTCCGCTGCTGCAGCGGCTTTTGTGATAGATCGGCGTTTGCGGCTCGGCTGGCCCGCAGGCCGGTCGTGGTGTGCCCAGCTGTTGAGACATATCGTTTGATGCCAGTCGGCGGCGCCCCACGCGGAGAATGCAAAATCAAAAATATTACCAACCCACACCTTTGATCGTGGGACCCACACCGCGCCGCATTCTTTTGCGTCATTCTTCTCGTTGTAGGGGACATCCAACCAAGCGGGGTATGTGCGAAGACACTTCATCTGTTCAAGCGATAGCAGCAGTTCCCGGTCACTGCTGGCGGCCTCGACAGGAACGTACCACGCTCGCTTTTTGCCGTCCCAGCGGCACGAGAGTGCTTTCGCGTGGTCGCGATTTTCAAACTCGACGTGTATATATATCCTACGATCGCTTAAGGGCATTGTGCGTTGTGTTTACGTGTGGTGGGGAGTGAGATGAGGTGAGATGGGTTCCTTTTGTTGTGTTATTGCATATTGCTTTTTATGAATAGAGCGATGCATTAAAAGGGTTGGAGTAAGGCTCCGATGTGACGATAGCGTGTCCAGCAATCGCCATGACAAAGGACAACTTGGGAATGAAAGAGCGGAAGACGGTCCAGTGGCGAGTCCTGTCCGTGCTCGTTTTTGCCAGGCAGCAGTATGCGACATCCCACAGTCCGCCGTCCGCGGCGAAGGGCGCGTTGGAGCGTATTGGGAAGAGCTCGACGAAGAATTCATAGGTCTCGTCACACTTGAAGAGGGACTTGTCAACGGCGGGGAACATGTGCCTGCGTGCTTGTTCAAACGGGTCCACGTTGGTGTCGTCGGGCGCCCAGCAGATGCCAAGCATCACAAAAGCGGGCCTGCCGATAATGCCGCCCTCGTCGGATGGAAACATGATTGTAAACTTAGTACACACCGCGGCGTATTTCACGTCTTCCGCCAAGTTGTCTATCCTGTGTGAAACAGTCCCAACCGCCATGCTTGTGGACCGATTTTCGAAGGTTGTGGTGACGACTGTTGAGAACATCGTGTTCAGCCTCATTCTTGTCGATGTGCGTCTTTCCATCAAGTCGGCGGGGTCGACGCAGGTTCCCTCATGACAATCTTCCTTCTTGTATGTGCTCATTACGCGCGAACCATCGAAGACGAGGTGTGTTTCTCCTTCGCTGAACCCTTCGAAGTTCTTGAACATATTTGCCACGCTCGTGTCCGCGTGTACGAAAAGAGTGAAGCTCATCTCGTCACATAGTTTCACGTCAGTCTCAAGTTCTTCACTCACTTCGCAGCATTCGTTAGCTGCGTCCGCTTCGTCGAACAGCATCTGAACATGCGAAGGAAACCCAACCTCCCTCTCGTACATTAACATCAAATGAATGATGCTGGATCCCCGTAAAAGCTTAAAAGAACTCGACACTCCACTATACGTCACCGTCACCGTCACCTCAACTGCCTTGTCCACCTTCACTCTTTTTGCGCCACTTCTCAACATTGTTTCTTGGTTGCTTAAGTGTGGTGTCGGATGGCGACCGATGCTAAAATGAAAATGACATCATGGAGGCATCCACCCCAGCCACCAGTAAAAAAAATAACAAAATGGGTTAGTTATCGGTGAAAAAAAAGGAAGGGGGAAAAAATGGATTTTGGCGGAAAAAAAAAGGTCAAAAAAAAATAGATTTCCGTGCAATTATTTTTTTTAATTTTTTTTGAAGGATGACATGGCACCGTTCATTTCTTCTATCTTCTATCACATCATTCGTATTAACGATGCCTCCTCTCAGACGAACCAAAAGTGTGCGCACCGCAAGGAAAGTGGGTGGGGGTGGGGTAAAGAAAGAAGTGGATGAAGAAGTGGTAAAAGAGGTGACAACACCAAAGGAGAGACCTACACTTGTTACTCCAACTCCATATCAGTCACAACGGCCCTCTCTTCTGTCTCCTCTGCCTTCGCAACAAGATTTTGTGTAAAAGCTCAAACATAAACCTTAACCTTAATCTATAAAGCATCAAAAAAACGTACAAGACAAGAGCAGGGAGGGCACTAGGCATGTTTGTTTTTTTTCCGCGAAAATCTCATATTTTTTTTTCAAATTGGTGGAGAAAGGACATTGCGTGGAGTGGTTCATATATCAATAAATTACTCCAAACCATCATGGAGTTGGAGTTAGCTACGATTAGTGTGCTGCACGACGGCAAGCTATATGAATTGAGGTTGGCAAAGGCCGCAACGGCGGGTGAAATTGGTGCCGAACTGATGAAGACAACGGGCACCTTTGTAGGGTGTAGACTGTTTCAAAACAATGAGATGGTGGCATCCAATTCAAAGTGTGTGAGTGACGGTGACATTATATCTGTACGTGTGGGGAAGAACCCATACCCCTTGCATGAGCTTGCGTTTGACGCCCAGAGATTCAACGAAGAGGATGGCGTGTGCTGCAGCAACGTGAACGTGGTGGACGATGAAGACGAAGGGTGTGAAAGAGCATGGAAGGATGGGGAATACGTGTGTCCATTGCACGCCATGATCTTTTCGTACCCAAACCACCACAAAGGGAAAGGTGCAATGGCGGCAATGTGCTTCCAAAGTCGAGATGTGTATTACGTGGACAACTTGGGTGTGCACCACATCCATTTCGACGTCGAACTCGACGCAGACCCACACAACAACAGGGATTGGCAGGACGACGATGACGATGAAGATGACGAAGAAGAAGACGACGGCAGCAACGATGACGTTGCGTCCTTCGGGGTGTGTCGCGCCGATGGTTCGGGTGCAGTTACCCCGCTCACTCTGACGGCCGACTCCGCCGTTTTCCGCGGCACGCTGCAAAGTCATATTGTTCGTGTGCACTGCAGCATGGACATCGCGTCGTCCACCGTGTCGGCAACGGCCCGCCTTCGGTGCGATACCGCTGTCAAGCACGTCCGCGCGTCCGGTCAAGTCGGCGGAGAAGCAAGTGGAAGTGGGTCGTGTGTGCTGCGCCCACCACATTATAACAACGGTGTTGGATTTCGGTGGTTTGTGCGATGCCAAGGGTCCCTTGTCATATCGCCTTGCGCCATGAGCTGGTCGAAATGGGTTGCCTAGTTTCGTTGTGTGTGTAAAGGTTCCTTTTGTTTCGCATGCAGCATCATTTGTGCTTGTGCTTAACCCCTCTTATCTTAACTTAGCTTACCTCATACACCCTATACGGACAACGGTTGCCTTTACATATTCCCGTAAAAGATGTGCATGTGTTTTTGCGTTATTCATTTATTGTGGTATGCCTTGCATTGCTGCCTGTGATCAATGCCGAAACTGCAAAAACAAGCCCCGAAACCCAAACCCGCACTGGGGTGCAACAGCCACATGTGGTGGAAAGTCCCATTTAAACAACTCGTGATGCACAATATAGACGACGAGGTTCGAAACAGTTACATAGAGGGCGAGCTTTATCATCCAAGATGGGGGGATATACTAATTAACCTTGGCAGGTGCATACGCGTCTATGGGGGGATGGACGTACTGATGCGGTGGTACGACTTTAGTGTGCCTTATGTGCTAGTTGGTAAAGGGTGGGGAGATTACGAAACATCCGTCGTGTTTTTAATGCCCTCCCCACCCCCACCCCCACTGCCGGCGGCGACGGTGGTGACAGTGCATACGGGTGTCACATACTTGAAGGTTCCCTTAGAGCAAAAGGAGAATGCGAAACAACTGGGGGCGATGTGGGACTGGAATTTGCGGCTGTGGTTCACATTGCCAACAAACGCCAACCACGGCGTGCTGCAGTCGTACTACCCTTTGGGTGCCACTACTCCACACCCTCATCCTCTCATCGTCCCTACATTGGATTTGGAGTTGCCTGTGGCACCGCCATCGCCATCGCTGCCTCCGCCTCAGTCGCGGCCTCCTTCGCGCGGGTGCGTCGTTGTCTTGCCCACAGCGCCTTCTGTGATTGCCGTTCCTCGCACGAGCCTGCACTTGGCGAGCTAAAAAATGCGATGTGCTCGAATCGGCTGCAACCATGACAATATTTGAACACCCATCGTGTGGGGAGATGGAGAAAGGCCTGCTTATGTGAGCGGCAGTTGTTGCAGATATTTTTCTTCTTATACGCGGCCTGCCTCGTAGGAGTTGTTGTGTCCAGTGTGCCGTTACACATTTGGCACGTCTCGAACCCCGTGTAGTTCTTTTGTGGGTAGTTGGTGCTTATTATGCTTGGGCCTGCGCACTTCCTCCTATCCGCTTCCATCATCTCATCGTCGTCCACGTCGTCCACGTCGTCGCCCTCGCCCACACTCCGATCACCCAACAACAGGGGCGAGTATCGCATTCGCTTACACTCAAAGCGGGGGCCTTCTTGCTCTCCTTCTCCTTCTGGTCCACTGCTGCCAGCACTTGACCTTGTCCTTGATAGCGCCCACCCTTGTTTTGCATTCATAGCCGTAATTGCTATACTTGACGGCAGCGACGCAGTCGACATCGACATGGAAATGGATGGAGGGAAGTAGTGCCGCGTGGTACTGTAAAGTAATAATCGAATGAAAAAAAAAATGAGAAATCCGTCCAAAAAAATAGATCGAAGGGATCCGATTTTTTTTTGAAATAAAAAATAAAAATCTCATCAGTACATTATAGTTGAAACATTACGCCTATTAATAGATAGAACCCCAAGGACATTATGACGCATCATGGAAATACTAGGAAATTTGGGACGCGCCGACAGGTCATGAGTGGAACAGCAATGATGACGAAAGGAAAGTTGACAAAATCTGATCTTACGGTCAAGAAGAAGAAGGACGGCACAACCCGTAGAATTGTGAGCAATAAGAAATCCGCTTTGGGAAAGGGAAATGCAAACTCACACATTACGTTTATGAATGAGGCAAGGATCCTTGCCAGCAAAGGAAAGACAAAGCTACAACTGCGTGGGCTTTTTGAAAAAGGCTCGGCCATCAACAGAGAGAGGTCCAAAATCTACCGTGAGTTGGTAGCGGAGAGAGACCAAGACGCATTTGGCATGGTGTAAGTAAGTGCCAAAATGTAAAAACGGAAAAGCCTTTCACTTGGATGGGTCGGGGTCCGGGTGCCGCACCCACTGCTTCGCGACAATGGATGCACTTGCGTCCACGAGCAATATTGCGGATGCGAAGCCAAGTGACCGCCTGCGCAGATGACGGCCCGTCTCCTTCTCCTTCTCCTTCTTCTCGTTCTTCTTCTCGTCGACCCAGGGCGGCCACGCAGCGATTGCCGCCGCCGCCCACAGTGTCGCGTGCACCCACCGCCACTTCCTCCACCACCTTGTGGCCCTATCCGAAAACCGGCTCATCACGCTTTTCTGGCCTTGCACTATCGTCGCGCTGTACGTAACTCCCATAGCGAGCGCCGCTAACGCCGTCGCGGCGAACGGCGCAGCCCACAGAGGGATGTGACCAAGGCCGTATGCCAGCGCGATGCGCAACGGGATGCACACCCAATCGTGTTGCATTGCCTGCTTGTCGGTGGGTACGCTCATTGCCATTGGTCTTTTTTAATTTCTATTCCCTATTCGCCGCTGCTTCCCTCTTTCTTCCCTCTGCCGTTGCACACAAAGAAAAAATGCGCCATATTATATTAACCTCCGTACAGTATAATCATAAATAGCTAGCGCATTCCACAATGTTCTCGAGGGGCCCTTCTGCTCAAACTAAAAAAAGGATAACGGAAGAATGGCTCATGGACAGTCGACATAACCATGGAAGTCAAAATAACACAGAGGAAAGTTTAAAAACAATAGGCGTAGTAACAAGATTACGGCAAATAATGCGCAGTTGCACCATTCCAATCAACACAATCAACACACAATGGAGGGCGCGCGAAAATGACAAGAGGGATGTACAAACAGTTCAAACGTTGCAAACGTACAAACGCGAAGGTGTCGGGATTAACACGTTTCGATCTGAGTCGTTTACCATGTTTGTAATCCTTGGCACTCATGGCAGCTATGAGCTTGGTGCGGCACACGGGGAACCCCACATCACGTTACCCCCCAACGAGTCTATGATGACGACAGAAATAGACAAGGCAATAGTCCCATCTAACATCACGTGGTTCAGCACGCCATCTGGCGGTGACCCTGTGGATCTCCGAAGCACCGGCAGCAGCACGCTTGTCGTGTACACAGAAAAGGCTGGGTACGCATGCGATGAAAGCGATTATTTAAACGAAGATTTCCGATTCACAAACGACATTCCTCTACAGCGGCGCGAACAGCTACCTGACGCAATCGGCATCCCCTCAGACACAACACGACCTGATGCCCTCGAGCTGATCTATCAAAGATTAGATTCCAGTGATGGGCAATATGACACAGTGGACATTGCACTTTTTGCAAAAAAAGATGACACCGTCATAAAGGGAGCTTACACTGATTATAATCTAATCTCACCACAACCGAATGCTGCTTCTGGTGGTACTGCAGGTGCAGGTGCACCGGTGGTGTACCAATTATGGGACGCCGAACATCAATGTCACTTTTATACTATTGCCGACTGTCAATGGCTCGTGGCGAGGCTGATTTGGGAAAGACGTGGGTTCACAGGAGTTAGCGTTCCCGATTTGCCGGACAACGATGCAAACGATCTGCGCTGTAAGCTTTTCGTCCATGAAAGGTTCGCCAGCCTAGTTGGTGACGCACTGGAGTTCTCCAAGCACCCTGTCATGAAGGCGATCAGGGACCTTCGTTTTACTACTGGCAATGGACAAGAACCATTCCAAGCTGTGGAGGAGGAGAGACAACACACCACCCTGTTGAATGAGGTGATGGGTGATGTGATGCGCGCGACATGGACCGCCGTGCACAACAAAGAAGCCTCCATCTTGCATGCGCTCTTCCACTGCGCTGCGGATAAGACCACGTGGAGCTCCATAGAGGAGCGCGTCATGTCGGCGGTTTCATTATTGGCGAACATATGGGAGCGGCTAATAGGTGACCCGGACCGCGTTTTAGGAGAGGACTTAGCTGCAGTTTCCAAGCCCATCGTCTACGCCTTTCGAAAGCTGTTTGCATGGATGACCGAATCTCAAGGTGAGGGTTATGACACGTTTCATGCCGATGCCAGTATATTTTCTGCAAGGGGCGCATGGGGCAGAGTCCTCGACGACGATGTTGCCACGCCTTCTGTTTACTACATGCCGGCTGAAAATACTTACCTCTCTTCCATGCGTGGATTTGACAACTTTTGTATGCGCGCAGTTTACAGCGTATCATATCGTCCCTATCGTAACGTTGACGGTAATGGAATGCCGTTTGCCAGATTTGAGGTGCCATTATACCCAAAGGGCTTTGTTCGCGACATACAGGAGTCGCTTCGTATCCTTGTGCTCAACTCCACCCCAGTGGCGTTTCGCAGATATAGAGAATATGCCGTTACGACGGCGCGACTCAGCTTGCAGGATTTTGTGGACGCCGCAGAAGACTATCAAGTGAATCAAAATTTAAAGCCTGCTCCTAAATATGATACGGCCATTGAGGAGGGAGATGAAGAACGCGTAACCTCCGAAGCAAAAAGATTTGCCGAAAGAACCGAAAGAACCAAAAGAAAACACAGACGTGATCACAGACTTGATGGTATTAAGCATTTGGAGAAGAAGGCGGCGAAGGCGGCGAAGGCGGCGAAGGCGGCGAAGGCGGCCTTCGCAGGCTCGTATCTGCCGCCGCAGTATCAAGGCTCGTATCTGCCGGCGGCGGCGGAAGCGAAGGCACAGCCGGATGCAGCACGGGAGCTTTTTTTTGGCGACTGGGATTCGGAAGAAGGATTTTGGGGGGAAGAGGTAAAAGATAGTTCTGATGCCGCGGAAGCACAGAAAGTCTATGAAGGTGACAACGAAACAGAATACGAGACATCGATTGAACAGGCCAAGAAAAAAGAAAAACCTGCACCTCCTGCACCTCCTGCACCTCCGAATTATGACGATCTGTGACGACGACGCGATGCAAATTAAGCTATTGTTAGCCTGCAGCAGCTTGGTAGTGGGATCCATTCCATGAGATGGTCAGTCTGGGTCGACTAGACAGTGACGGCGGAGCCAAGAATTCCGCCACAACACGCCGCCCCCCTCCTCCTACTTCGCTGACCACGATGATGTCGCATGCGTAGATGCGAGTGGCGGCCGCGATTTCCATGGCACCACCCCATGTGTTGCTCCCTCGCATGTGTGCGACGTAAGCTTCTGCGCGTTCGACGTTCCAAGGAACAGAATTACTCTCGCCCTCGCCCACGGCAGGCGCATTGTCCTGCTCCTGCTCCTGCTCCTGCTCCTGCTGCCAGCCCATCCAAGCCCCAAACGGAAGCCCCATATGGTCCGTCGTCATGTGTTGCTGCATGTAGTCACAGACGTCCGCACGGACCCGAGCATGTGAGCGACCAACGAGCGTTCCGATCGACACAAACAGGCAGCTCATCTCTATCGGGCTGAAGGCTTTTAATAGAAAGAAAAAATGCAAAATGACGTGCACGTGTCCCTTGTCAAATAAATGCGGTTTTTATTTTTTTCAAACGTATAATTAAAGAAGATAGCACACACAAAAAAAAAGGAAAAAGGGAACATGCCACGGCCGCTTTTGCCGATGGGGAGCAAGCGCAAACATGACGAAATCTTATATGCGCTGAACCGGAAAAGGCGGGTGCGTGCGAGGAGAGATACCGCTGCTCCTGCTGCTGCTACTGCTGAATCGCATGTGCATACGCATACACCTGCGCCAGTCCCACCGGCGGCTGTGAAACAAAACACTGCTGCTGCTGTGCCGCCTGACGTGCATGAGCATGAGCGTGAGGCTGGCTCCGATCATGTAGAAGCGCCGCACGTGCAATTCCGTGGGATCGCACGCCCATTCTTCGCGCAACAGCGTGCATGCAACCGCAAAAGGTTCGAGTACAAAAGTGCCGGGCGCCGTGCTCGCGCCACGAACTTGGAAGCACGGCGTGAGCGGCGTCAGCGCTTCGGCGGCACGACGAAAGATCCGTTGTCTTGCAACCCTACCTCGTTCCGGGACACCGCGCTGTGTGACGTGATGCACTACTTCGACACGCGCCTGAGCCGTTGGGACAAGCGCCAAGCTGCAGTGGCATCCACCACAACAACAGCTGACCGCGGCGAGCTACTGGCCCGGTGGGGGATGTTTTGTTGTGCGCACACGGATGACATCCAATCTTCGCCAACGACTTCGATGACAGAGAGCGGTGTTGGCGGAGGTGCAGGAGGTGGAGGTTATGCTGCACGTTGTGTCGTCACCGACTATTTTGCACCCCAGCCGACAGGCCACGAGGTACATCGTCGCCTCATCCGGCAATGCCGCCAGGAAGTGTGGGGGGAGATCGTGCATGAACCCGTGAGCGCACTGACGGCAGAGGTGGTCGGATTGCACGGAGGCCATGTGCTCACATTCACTGACGGCACCTGCCGATCCTGCAACAAGCCGGGTATGACACGCACACGCTTTGAGTGGGTGTGTGGCCACTGTGGAGACACAACCGCGTACGCCGACGCCAAGGACCGGCACTTCAAGGAAACGGAGCAGTGCAACCCCCCATCCACTGGGTACGAGCGAAAAAACCACCTCAATGAGTGGCTTGCAAGGATTCAAGCGTCAGAACGTAAAATGATTCCAACGTCCGTCATCCAAGGCGTGCAGCAGAAGTTCGACCGCTGGGGCGTATCGCCCTCGTGCGCCACGTATAGAACAGTCCGCCAGTTCCTCAAGGACGACGGCGAGCAGCGGTTCTTCGAGCACATCCCCCAAATAATTGGGTTTCTGACCCAGAAGCGGCCTGCTCCAATCCCAGAGACCAAGCTCAAGCGCATTCGCGGCATATTCAAGGAGCTGCAGTCGCCGTTCGACGAGCACAAGCCGAAGGGGCGGAAGAACTTTCTTTCGTACAGCTTCGTGCTGTACAAGATCTTTGAGCTGCTTGACCTGGACGAGTACCTGCCCTACTTCCCCATGCTCAAATCGCGCAGCAACCTCATCAAAGCAGACATCTTGTGGCGGCGGCTTTGTGGGGATTGCAACTACGAGTTCATCCCCACCGTGTGATATGATATGAGTATGAGTGGGAGGAGTTACGACCGTCGATCGGGCGGAGTAGCATTTTTTATTATTATTTTTTAATTGTACATAGTCATGAGGCACATGGTGAAGTGTGAGACGATCGCTGTCACAGACAAGCAGGCTGAAGACTTGCGCGCCGCCGCAAGAGTGCGGTTGAAGTGCGCACGGTCTCGAGGTGCGAAACACCTGACGTTTGGTGACTACTTCAAAGGCGTTCGGGGCAAAGTACCCAATAGGACGGACGCCGACACCACCTGCGCCGAGCACCGACTCGTTCGTGTCGCGTGCGGTCTGCGGCAGAAAGCACACATCACACACAAGGCGAAGGGGAACGTGCATTTTAAGAAAGGGACGGCCCTTGCAAAGGCGTATCCGATCGGGGTCAGGTGCTATGCGCCACCGACCACGACCATGACCATAGAGCCTGCGGGGACTCGCATGCCAGGTTTTGGGACACACAGACAAATCGTACGTGATCTTTATAGAGAGGTTGTCATGTATGAAACGGAGTATAACGCGATGAACGCGAAATCGCGGGTAGAATTTGAAGAAATCTCGAAGGCAAGAGATTCGATCCCGTGGCCAGAGTATTTTGCGAGGTACCGCGAATGGGGGGAGGGCAAAAAAAGAGTGGCTGCCTATGGAGAACAAGTGCAAGAAGCAATGGCTAAATATGATGCTGCGGTGGCTTCGCGCGAAGCGTACACGAGTAACGTTTTCAGCATTAGCAATCGATTCGAATAGCCTTGGCAAACATCAGGCGACCTACATACCCCCATGGCCGTCATACACCATGGGACCGTCGACTTATGCTGCATTTATTCATTTAAAATGTGAGCAGTGGTATATAACAATTAGGCACATGGTCCGACGCAAGAAGATCAAGGTTGGGGTTCCACAGACGATGGAACCTTCGGTGTTCAGCGACCACAAGGTCTCTCTCAGAGCCGCACGCAACGCACTCCAAACAAAAAAACAGGCCGCACACGCACGTTCATTGCAGGCCACTCAAGCATATACACAGGCCATAAATGAAGCGGCCCCTCACCCGGCTCTTTTGTCTCTTTGGCGCAAAGCACAGGACGATTACGACGACTATACGCGAGTAGCTCAGAAACGCAAAGCCGCACACGAAAATTACCGAAAGCGTGTTCGGGTAACTCGAAGGGCGACAAAAACCTTGTTCCCCATTCCCTAGTTAAGTTAAGCTAGTGAGTTAGTTGCGCATGCGCGGCTCAGTGCTCTTGTAGAAGCCAAGCGTCAGCGACCACGGCATGATGCCCACCTCGTCCTGTGTGGCGGTGTCTACCTTCATGACGCCTGCTACCCCCCTGGTATGCATGCGCTCCCATGTGGCGACGCCATTAGGAACCCACGAATGCGGCTTCCTGCTCATTCGGAGGGCATCGTTGGGGGTGTCACCGCCAACAACCGTGGTCGTGTCCAATGCCTCGATCCGCTGCGTGGTGGGTCGCGCCTCCCTCTTGTTGACAATGTCCACGTCGACGATCGACAACAGTCCGCTTCCGCTCCCTCCTCCTCCCGCCACCCCCACCGTACGCGGAGGCGCGGGCCCCGCAAAGCCCGGCTGTCGCTTTCGAGGGGGCAGGGCAGCAGTGTACAGCTCCTCGACCGCCGCGGCTGTCACCTGTGAGGCATCGCGGCTTCTGCTACGATCCACGGTCGCTTCGGCTTTCGGGTTGCGGTTGACACGTGCCAGGTGCATGACAGGCCGCGCGGTGTGTGCGTACGGCGACGTCATCAGCGCGAGTGTGTCGCGGACGGTGCCGTTGGGGAACGCGCCACCGCCTCCTATTTGCAGCCTTGTTGCTATCGGCCGCAGCAGCGCGGGTCGGTTACCCTGCAACGACCCATCCGCCTGCTGTCGCGATGCGTACACGTCGACGAATGCTTGGCTCCCCGTGGTGGTGTCACCGAATACGGCACTCGGCGACGCAGTGGGCACCCACGTGTTGCGCTCGTACGTGAAGTAACTCAACTCAACGAGTGCCGCCTTAACGGCGGGGTTGCCGTCGCTTGTGGTCGGACCAAGGGCCTGGCGGTAATGTTTCGCGTTACCTGCCACATAGTACGCCGTGAGATCCGGCACACGGTACGTGCCACCGTGCAGCTGGCCGCGCTCGACCGGAATCCGCGTCGTCATAAATCGGGTCGAGTCCTGGTCCATGCCGCTGGTAGAAAGCGGTACCAGGATGGTGAACCTCGTCGCAGTGCCTACTTGAGCGATCTTGTAGATGGTGTTGTACTGAGCTGGGTTCGTTGCGACGGAGAGTTGTCCTAAGCTGTCTTGTAGCTCGATGCACTCTGTGGTGCACTGGTCGCTGAAGCTTTGCACCAGTATCATATCGCCGACGGCAAAGGTGGACAAGGCCACGCCATCTACGAGGACATCCCCCAAGGTCGAGCACCGCAGCTCGCCACCTTCACCTTCAACCTCTAACGGGTTGGATCTTATCCATTTGTAGTCCATCACGAATGCAGGTGTTGTCGCCAGCTTCACTGGTGGTCGAGTTGTGGTCAAAAGGTTGATCGCCTCTATTTTCCACATCAAGTTTACGGTGGTAGGATCACGATGGTCCTTCCGCATGAAAAAGCCCGCATCCACGTGAATGTAGTTGCCTGACTCGTACCCACCGCCCATGCTGGTAATGACAACGGTAGCATCTCCATGTCCATCGACATGGATGTCAAATGTGAGAGGGAAATCGGGGTGTGCCGACGCGTTCCGCTGTTTCGCGACCCCCGTTTCGGTCGCATATCGCACATACGGATCCCCAACGGACACGCCAGTGTAGACGTGCTTGCGGCGGAAACTGTCAGTGCCACCGACAATATCTACTACATCACCATCCATGGTCGTGATAGTGGATGGTGGTTGGCCATCTCCATCACGTGCGATCTGAGCGAATATGTCGTGCTTAGGAGGCGTATACGCCACCACGCCTGCGAACATCCGCACCGGGCTCTTGGCGGACACGCCCCCCACTGTCAAAACCAAGTCCTCCACACCGCGCAGGTCGCTGAGGTACCCAAGCGTGGTGCTCGAGTAGATGGTGATCTGGTCTCCACTGGCAAACCCCAGCCCCGGCGAGACGATCGACACTGTCGCCGTCCCGTTCTCGGAAATGGCCACTTTTAACACCAGCCCTCGGCCGTTTTGCGACGGGTTGCCCGTATGCGGCCCTCCGCCATCACCCGGAACGGTAACTGTGAACCCCACGACGTTGGGGGCACCACGGTCCGCCTCCCTCTCGCCCGACGTCACGGATAGACTATACACAGCACCGCCAGCATGTGGGGTGATGTACATGCCGGAGAGGTTCGCCGGCACCGCGTCGCCGGGGCCTTCCTCCGCCTTCATCAACATGACCTTCGGCGGCATGCACAAGCGCAGTGTGCGGTAGGCCTCTGCCTTCCGCACACGCGGAATCGTGTCACCGACTGCGTCCAGCCATCGAAGCGATAGCGTGCTGATGTTGCGCCCATACTGCCCCCCGGCGGAAAGGAACAACGGCGGTATGTCGCTGGGCAGCACCGACCGGTTGTATGACGAGGGGCTGGCACCTTCCTCGAGCCTGCCAGTTGAGGCGTTGACAGGATATCGCACAGTGGACCCCGACGCTAGCGGGAACTCAAACGAGCTCAAGGCGTCTTTTGTCGTTATGAACTGCTCCGCCGAAGTGCCATCACCAGACGAAGCGAGCACCTCTGTGACTGTATGCCGCAATGAACTTCCTAGCAGCCCCGTACTGTCCACGCGAAGAGCCAGCCTTGCCGCAGTTTGTGGGAGGCTGGCGTGGAGCAACCTAACGGCAACAATCCCTCGCATTTCCTCATCAAATCTGACGTTGTGCTCACCCGCACCTGTACGAAATACTGCAGTCAGGCCATCGTCCGTGGTGCTTTGTATGTCTGTTTCGCGGTCGCTTGTCAGAGTGATGGCATGATCGGGAGGGCGGTCAAGGGGCAGCCTGAGTGCATCCTCACTCACAGCGTTTGTGCGCTCAGTGTGTATGGGCTGCATCCTACTCACTGACGATGTGTCGTGCGTGCAAGAAGATAGCGAAGTCGATGAGGATGATGTTCTACTGCTCCACATTATGATTATTTGACGTACACGTACACGTATAATCAATAAACCTATAATTTAATTTTTTCGTTGAAGCAAAAGGTAGCGATTGCCCTACTCAAGCTTGACACTCTATTCCTCCACTCCTTTCTCTTTCCTATTGCCATCACTACATTGACATGATCGGGGTATTGATTCCGTCCTTGTAAGCCCCTTCTATGAGCGCTCCTTACACACGTATCCCCAGTCGAGGCGAGAAACGCGGTTGCGTACACTAACAATGGCAGTGCAAAAAAAAAGAAGGACGCGTAGTTCCCTTCCGACCACTCTCCGCTAAAAAGAGAGAACGTGACCCCCATTATATATATTCACCCTATCCCTCTACAAGATAAAAATGTGCCCCATGTTATGACCCGTTTGCATCGTTGGCCGGTTCCGGCAGCAGTTCCAGTTCCTCCTTCGTTTCGCCTTTAGCTAAAACCCTATGGACCACATAGCCATGCAAACAAAGTACAATCAACTGAACAACGACAACAAATTTGTTGGCGGAGTCGGTTGGGGTGTCACTCACCGACACGTTGTCCTCCATGTACTGAGGTGAGGTGAGGTGGGGTTTGGTTTGGGTTGTCCTTATTTACGTAGCATATATATTATTTTGGCACTACTATGTAACACGGTCCGCTACACTTGTCAGGTATTGACCCTTATGGCTTATGGTCTCCGGCAGGAGGGCGAGCATCTGAGAAAGACTCATCGCGGTAAGGTACGCACGGCCGCTCACGAGCATCGCACCGAGGGCTACTGCAATGGTAAACCCATTTGAGAAGGCACGCGTGTCCATTACAGTACTCAGTAGAAAAAAGGATGTCAATGCCATGGCGGTCACTGTGAGAATAAATATCATGTTTAGAAACGCCAACGACGCCGTTTTTTGCAGTCCATAGCGCTGTGATTCAATATGTGCGAGAACGAGGCCTGCCGTCGTTACCAGCGTGCAAACACCTAACACGGCGACCCCATACGGGTTTTCGTTATGCACGTATGCATGGACGAGTGCCACGAGCAGAAGTACAGTCGATGCCAGTGCCGTCTTGGACTGAATGTGCATAAGATCTCTGTGGGACGTGGGCATTTTCACGGAGGGTTTTGTTATTTGTTGAAAAAAAAACGCTCCTCTCTTTTCTTGTCCCCTTTCTCTTTGGTGCAGATATTATGGATGTGAATCATTATTCTATATTTTATAATTTTACTGCATGTACGCAGATTTGGGGCGTGTATCGAGGATCACCCACTGCAGGTGCGCGTCAAGGTCAAAGTCGTGATGGTGGTGACCTTTACGGACATTGCGGGCAAACGTTGACTTATGACCATTCATTTTTGCGTCGTGGTCGATAACTCGTTCGTCGTTCCTTTTTCCCGCATGAGGAGAGCAACGATGCGATACAATGGGCAGCGTGGGGTCGTTTGTCGTCTGTCCAAAACGCACGTATCCGTCGTAGCAGTACGCCATGCCGTCCTGACGTGCAACCCAGATCACCACTTTCCCATGGGGGACACCATCCATGAATTCGCCGTGTACTGTTGTATGCACCGTCCTTGGCGGGTCTGTCTCGAGGCTACCAACCATTTTCCACTCACTTGTGATGTGCATCCTCCCGGATGCGCCGTCATAGAGGAGCGCATTTTGTTTGGTGATTTTGAGGGTCCCTTCATACGACTCAAACATCCTCACATTGATCCCATCGTGCACGATTGCATGTTCGTGGTAACATCTGCCTTGGCCATATGCTCCATGGATGTTGTCTGGGTATGGTGGGGAACCATTCATTTTCAACGAGAGCCGTGCCACTGTTGTGCTCAGTGGCTGATGATGGAATGAAAACAAAGACACATCTTCCGGCGTGAAAGGACGTCGAAAGATGACAGTCGTTTTGTCCGGGCCCATGAATGTCCACACCCGCTTTTTTCTGTTCTGTGAAAGAAACGCTTGGCCATCCTCGCATTCATAACGATTGCCGTGTGGCACAAGAAAGGCTTTTGCAGTCGCCAACTCGCACGTGTAGTGCTGCCACATCACCCTTGCGCGGACAACCAGCTGCGCTGGGTTAAGATTGTCCTCTTCCTGTACCACACACGCATAGTGGTGCCCATGATGAAGTGCATCATGTGCACCAAGAGACTTCGAAGCTGACGCATCCCAAACTGACTTTAGCGTCCAATGCGCAGCGCGAGGCAGCGTGTCCTCCGTCAGAAGCAGCAAGTTGTGCTTGTATCTTATCGCCATCTTAAACTCGATTGTGCTTGTGCAATTCCCTCCAAGTGTGAAGGCACTAACCACCATTGTTGCAGGCATCGGGGAACAGAAGTACGAAAGATAATGACGATGAGAAATACAACAAGGAAAACAAAATAATTAAAAAAATTAAACAAAAATGAGGATGGAAAATAAGAAGGGGGAAAAACGTTAAAAAAATATAAGAGAATATTAAAAAAAAAATGGAACAAAAAAAAAATGTTTATCTCGCAAAAAAAAAAAAACTTTCCATTTGTGTTTTAGGCCATTTTTTTGGGGGGTTCAGTCGGCGCACGGTGATGCAGGTTATGACGCCTACCCCTCCGCTCGCGGTGACAGCGTCACTTGCCTCACGAAGTGCAAATATCCCAACAATGCCTTTCTGGGTATCGGGTTCAATCAGTGATGAAGAGAGGAACATACTTTCTACATTTGACGCGATGCCAATGGAGGTATGCTGTGCATTTACAATGTCAGATGAGGGATACCACCCTGCTTGCAAAGTTGGAATGGACGCGTACAGCAACATCGCTTCCGCATTCCTTTTAGTACGATTACACAAGAGCTTCGAACATGGCAATAGGGCTGTCATCAAGAGGGTCTTCGATGTGATGCCTGACGTACGTGTGTTCTATGGCGACGTATACGATGGCAGGCGAATGGAATCACGGCAAATGCTACTTCGTGGAGATGAGACAACTGTTATGCTTGGAGGTGACGCCACGTTTAGTATTGAGGGCTCGTTTTTTAAGCCGTGTCTGCTGAGGATGAGATTTTCGAGAATCCCCCAGAAAAGGCACACCGGCTCGATGAACGTGGATATCAAGATCGCAGATCCACTACGTTCCCCAGCGTTGAGGATGGGCGATTTGCAACACTTTGCAATCCAAAGGTCAAGAGCAACATTGGATGCCGCTGATGTCATCAAACTTGAAAAATCCTTGGTAGAGTACACCAATGCCACATCAACGCACTGTGCGCCCTATGGTATGCCGAATAATGTCCTGGCATCCCAGCTGGGTGTTCGTTATTTTATGGAGGGACGTGCGTGCACAATGTACAGTGGCGAAGTGCACCTACAGTCGGCTGACTTGCAGTCCGTCTACTCCGCTATTCTCCGCAGCTTCTGCACATCACCACCACCGCACGAGATGATGGTCGAATCAGTTGAGACTGCACTGTCCCATGCGATGGATATCGTGCACTGCCCTTCTAGATGGACATCCGCCATTCCATGGGATGTCCTTGACATACACAAGGCGGCGCTAGAACGCGACGCCTGTGCGGGGTCACTTGCATCCGTTGGACTTCTGCTTTCGATGCACGTAAAGAGACCGCTTCGATGCTTTCCGCATGGTATTGTGTACCACCACACACAAAACTCCGTGGACCACAAGCTTGAGTCGATGGTTGCATTAATGCTACAGATGTCGATGCACGCACGGGGACTCTGGGTCCTTCCATTACAGATGCAGTATGAACGTCGGCCACTACCCGTCAAACGGCCGCGTTACTCGCACGTCCATGGAAATGCAGCAGTCGCGGACATTTTGATTTGCCCTCCAGGTGGTGTGCATGGTGATCCGTGGTCGGACTTGCAGCAGGACTGCACACGATCACGGATGGACGTTGAGATGTTTTCCCCTGTTCCTCTGTCGATGAAGGCTCACCTGATTGCGCTCCTCGCCGCAACTCCGCCAACAACTGTCACCGACGACGCGTGCGTTGATGAACGTATTGCAGGTATGGTGGTCCCCAACGACCCCGACGATCCTGGTTATGTTAGCATACATGTACAGCTGATTGACGCGGAGACGCCTGATCAAGTGATCGCGTCCAATCACATTAGAGCACACCGCGACTGGCTCAACCTTTTGTCATCACCAATGAATGGCTGGGAGCGTGGCATGACCGATCTTCTACTTGTGTCGGTGGGATGCCTTGCTACATTCCCGTGCGAAGAACGCGTCACGATGGTTGATATGTTGCAATCCTCCGCGCTGACTCTACGCCGAGTCGACCCCCAGCACTATGTATTTGAGCGCACATCAGGGGGTGAATACCCCCCCACCTCAGATGAGGAAAACAGCCATCTGTATCCATGGATTTTCCGTGGAATGATGCATGTCACCCCATGCCGTGCCTTAACGCTAACAGATGGTGAGCCTCCTGAAGACAACTCGGATGCCCAGATACAGCTTTTTGACGCCCTCATAAAGATCATAGGCGACACCCACGAAACTATCCGCATGATACGACTGGACGTTCCTATCACTTTGCACAAAGAGGCATTACCTGTACTATGCCATCTGCTCTGTCATCCACAGCTTGTTGTATTCCAAGCGCGATGTCTCTCGTTCGACACAACCATCCCGGCGTGCGATCTCTACGCCACCTTTTCAGCCTCATGCAACCATCTATTGTACGTTGAATTCGGGGTCGCAACGGTTACTGTCAATGTTAGAGCTCAACTCTGCCCGCGAGAGCATCGTCTAGAAGGCATATACGGACAAATCCTGCAAGTGCGTGACGCCGCCGTATTATTCGCCCATCTCACCGATCAGCAGCGGAATCATGCCATCCTTCGCGACTTTCTTAAATGCGAGGAATCAGGCGTTGAACCTGGGCTACCATCCTTTGCACGCCTATGGAAGAATGCCCCAAAATATAGTAGTTAGGATAATCTACATATGCACAGCTTTTGCAGCTTTCTCATTTGTTTTTGGTAAAATTATGTATGCTATCATGTAATAGACAAGACAAAATGGTGCGGTGTGAAACAATCGCCGTCACTAAAGATCAGGCAAAACGCTTGCACTCCGCCGCGAAAGTGAAGCGCGCGATGACACGAACAAAGCCCAAGCCAAAGATGGAAGAGTACTTCAAGTTTGTGAAGGGTAAAGTACCCGCCATGACAGACTCCAAAACCAGCTGCGCCGATCACCGGCTCGTTCGGGTTGCATGCGGCCTGCGTGAGAAGGCAGACATCACGCACAAGTCGAGGGGGAACGTGCGCTTCAAGCAGGGAACGGCCCTTGCGAAGAAGCACCCGATGGGGGTCCGCTGCTACGCGCCGCCGATGACAATGGCACCAGCGGCGTACAGAATGGACCTCGGAGACATGAGAGCGGTAGCACGGAGAACCGGTGACGCAATGCGAGCAATTCAGCCACAAGTGGCAGCCGCCAAAGCGAAATTCGATGCTCATCCGCATGGTGCGCAAGCACAGTCCGCTAGGCTGCAGTCGATGCACTTGATTCGCAAACGCAAACTGGCGGACCTACAAGACGCCGAGCGGCAAATTAATGAGACGGGTTTTGATCTGGCCATGAAGGCTGTTCACCACGAGCAGAAGCAAGATAGAGTACGAAGGGCGATGATGTTCCCAGTGCCACCAGCAATCAACCTACATCCAAATGCGGTCTAATTTATACATAATAAGTAATAATCTACTTATAATACTATATACTTGACGATGCCGATGCCAACCCCACCACCGATTCCGCCCGACCGAAAGAAACATCACATGCGACTAGTTTTAGTACCCGCACACATGTTCGAAAAGATGCGTATCGTGGCGCAAGAGATGGTGCCAGCAGGAGGTACACTTGATATGGTGCTTAAATTGCGATGCAGAAACGCGCGTCGGTACGGCGCGCCAAGTCGCCGAAGCACATGTTATGACCACCTTTTAATGGAAGTCCAGCCCGCTGTCCTTTCTCGTATATTTCCTCGTCAGCGGGGGTTGGCTGTGAAACTCGGTAGAGACACTGTCGCACGAAGGTACATCGACACAAGTGCCGAATCGCCATGCATCGATGAGGATCAGGCAACCCCACAAGCGCTCTCTTCCATCCCGGAATTGAAAAGTGTTTCATCTGACGGCAGTGGTATAGTTTATATTTAGCATTCCGCAGTTTATAAATATCCCGTATATGCGAGTACACGGCGAATGTAAGTATTTGCACATCAAACACAAAATGGCTGACGATAGCGATATGGGCGACATGGCGCGTTTCGTCTTGTACCCGATTGAGGAAAATGAAATGTTTGCACTGTACAAAAAGGCACTAGCATGCTTCTGGGTGGCCGAGGAAGTCGATTTACAACAGGATAGAGATGATTTCGAGAACAAACTGTCAGACAATGAGCGTCACTTTATCACAACAGTATTGTCCTTCTTTGCCGCAAGTGACGGGATCGTTAATGAGAACTTGGCGATTAACATGTACGGAGAGGTACCATGGCCGGAAGCAAAGTGCTTCTATGGACTCCAGATCGCCATGGAAAATATTCACAGTGAGGTATACTCTTTACTCATTGATACCTACATAAGAGACAAGAAGACCAAGCACAATCTACTAAATGCAGCAATCACCTCGCCGTCAGTGGCCAAGAAGGCTGCATGGGCAATGCGATGGTGCAATGATACAAGCACGAGTTTTGCACAACGACTTGTTGCGTTCGCATGTGTAGAAGGCATCTTCTTCTCGTCTTCTTTCTGTGCGATATTTTGGCTAAAAAAACGCGGTCTTCTGCCAGGCCTATGCTTTTCGAATGAATTGATCAGCCGCGATGAAGGTATGCACTGCGAATTTGCATGTCTCCTTCACCGGAAGATGCGAGCGTCAACGCCGCTCTTAACAGAGGATATCGTTGTAGACATTGTTCGCGACGCAGTTGATGTTGAGCTTCATTTCGTGGAGGACGCACTTAAGGTGGCGGTGATTGGTATGAATGCACCCGCAATGTGCCAGTACGTTCGGTTTTGTGCCAATCACCTGTTGGAAAGCCTTGGTTATCGTAAAGCATACACCGAAAATGCGGAGAACCCCTTTGAGTGGATGAATATGATTTCATTGCAAGGCAAAACAAACTTCTTCGAGAAGCGGGTTGGTGAGTATTCTAGATCTGGGGTTGGTAGTGCCCAGCACGAGCGCACCCCGGACCTTTGTGCGGCAATTGACGACATGGACTTTTAGAGTTGGAGAAATGCCGGGGTGGGTGTGGTAGGTGCGTGCGTGTGCAGGATGCGCGCATGCCTACGACAGACCGCCACGTGTTCACGGCAAACCCCTTCAAGATACCAAGCTCGGAATGGTTGGCATGAAGCATTGATTGTCTGATAATCCCACACTCGCCCTCCCATCTTACCCTACGAAGGAGGCGGACAGAGTGCATTGAGCCAACGTCACAATGGCTCCCTTGGAGGACCGCACTGTAGATCGTAACGGCAAGTACGTGCAACGGTCGGACGTGCGGCGGCTAAGCAGTGCCATCTGATGAGGTTGAGTGGGCCTTGCAGACACGTGCAGTTGGCCGCCAATTAACACCTAGTTGCCATT
>Ga0222711_1000133_pt1 | contig 24805 bp, 46 predicted proteins | sample AntAcemetage1699_FD_179814 | JGI IMG/M metagenome (GOLD analysis project Ga0222711, IMG submission 179814) | Saline water microbial communities from Ace Lake, Antarctica - #1699 | ecosystem: Environmental > Aquatic > Non-marine Saline and Alkaline > Saline | place: Antarctica: Ace Lake...
TCGCTAGAAAAATATCGAGAATCAAAAAAAAACCAATAAAAAAGTAAAATACAATGGCAATAACTTATAGCCCAATAGCAATCCGAGGTGAAGCAGTTTCACCAATTATTCAAGAAATCTTTTTCTTAAACAAAACAGTAGAAAGAGGTTTGGTAAATTTCGCAGACGATGTGAAAGCGTCTACAATCATTACGGAAACAGCCGTTAACGTTGTTGGTCAAGCTTACACAGGCGAAAGATTAAATTCACAAGGCGGCCCCGTTTTAAAAGACCGTGTAGCAAATCCTAAAAAGATTGAGTACAAATATACTTTTAAAATGGAAGCTTTAAGACAATCTCGTTTTAATCGTAATATGGCACAAGGAGCGTTAAATATTGATAGTTCAGAGTTCAATACTCAAGTACTACAATTAACCGCACCAAAGACTTCGCAGGATGCGCAATTAAAGTTTTGGGCTGGATTTTCAACAGGTGCTCAAGCATCAATTGCGGGATTAACAGCTAATGCTGCACAAGGTAGTATTTCTGCATCTGCAAAAGCAGCAGTAGCATCTTACACGGCTGATTTAGCAGGTGTTGACGGTGTTTTGTCAAGAGTTTTATTTGATGAAACAGCTTTAGGAGCCTACATTAAAGTAGCAGGTACAACCGTAACAGCCGCAAATATTGCCGCTGAATATGCTAAAATCTTTGCGGCAGTAAAGCCAGAAAGCTTTGAAGCAGCTGAATTGCCTGTTATGTATGCACCTTATGCCCACCGACAATTAATATTAATTGCAAACAATGCAGTCGGAGCAGCACAACAAGTAAACTTCTTGGTAACAGGAACGGGAACTAATGAAGTAATTTCATACAACGGAGTAGTAATTGAATTTGTACCATTCCCTACTGGATTCGTTTACGTTCAAAGACCATCAGTAATTTACCTTTCGACTGATTCAACGGCTGATATTGCTAGTTTTGAAACTGGAAAAGTTGATAATGATAGTGATGTAATGTTCGTACGAACTATTTACACTTTAGATGCGACAGTTATGGCACAAGGTGACGGAGTTCTTTACGGAGGATAAAAAATAATAAGGGCGTTGAAAATACGCCCTTTTTAAAACAAAAAATATATGTGTGTTACATTAGGAGGATCGCGTAAATTAGCGTGTATAAGCGGACAAGCAGGAATAGACGCCGTATCAATTGGAGTTTTCAATTCGCTTACAAAAGTAGTTACAACCGCAACAGGCGTACTTGAGATTGCGACATCGTTTGCTTCAACAACTTTAGCGAGATTTGAAGTAAAAGCAACAACAGCTAATTACGTAGAAAATGGAATTTCGGGGGGCGACAATAGAAGTAAAGGAGTTACGGGAAATTTACCTATTATATTGAACGTGCCAAAATCTGATGGTGTTAAAACCGTTAGTGATGTTAAGAAATTACTTGACGGAGAAGTTGTTTTATTTCTTGAGAGAAAAGACGGTACAGTTACGGTTGCAGGTTCACAGAATGGCGCAATGGCAATTACAATTGACGACCAAACAGGTGGCACAATCGGAGATTTAAACGGGTTTACAGTTACATTCCAAACAATGGAGCCTGACTTTTCAAGAGAATATTTACTTACAGCACCAGCATTAGTAGAATATGCAGCGGCATTAAAAGCGGTTGTTTAATTCTAAAATACTAAACTAAAAGCCGTATTATTTACGGCTTTTTTTATACCAAAAAATAAAATGAAAGTACTTTTTTTAAATACACCCTTAGTTTTTTCATTAATTCCTAGAATTTACCCACTTCAAAGTGATATTTTAACTTTGACCTTGCGAAAAGAAACGGGAAGTACAACTATTACTCCAGCGTTTACTTTTATCGTTTGTCAAAAATTACAAATTACAATCACAACGCAACCCACTCAATTTAAGATTTTAGATAAATTTGAATTTGAATTAAAAAAAGGTAACGAGATATTATATTTGGGAAAAATACAAATTTTAAAAGAAGGTACGAACATTCAAAATTTTAATTATGCCGAACAAAATGAAAGATTTACCTACAAATAAAGGGCTGCAAACTTTTACTTTTGAGAGTAAAGTTGAAAAGTTTAGCGTTTACCAGCCGATTGACATAAAGCCAAGAGTTGGCATTGACTATATTTTAAATAGCAAAAACAACGTAAATAACGCAAATTATATAACTTATAAAGATGCTTACGAGGATAGTCCTACAAATAGTTCAATCTTAAACGACATACGTACATATATGTACGGTGAAGGACTAATTGACGAGGGCGTTGGTAAGGTTAACTTAAGACAGTATATGTCATCAGAGGACGTATTATTGACGTGCAAAGATGATGGAATTTATGGAGGCTTTTCGGTTCAAGTTATTTGGAACGAGCAAACAAAAACGCCAATAAAAATAAAATACATTCCTATTTATAAGTTAGGAATTAAATACAATCAATTGACTTTGGACGTAGAAGGGTATTGGTTTAGTTATGATTGGGACAATAAACAACGTTACCGTCCAGAGCTTTATCCAAGATTTACGGGTCAATATACCGAGGGTCAAAATTTGGAAATACTTTTAGTCCGACAACCAACGTCTGAACCGTTTTTTGCGGTGCCAGATTATTTTAGTTGTATTCCTTTTGCAAAGTTTGAGGGTGGAGTTGGCAACTATGCTTCAAATTATATTGAGAATGGCGTACATGATGTAGTTATTGTAAATTACAACCAAGGAAGACAAAGCACACCAGAACTTGCAAGGTCAGAAGCAGAAAAGGTAAGGGATAGAGTTTCAGGTACAAAGAACACCGCAAAGGTAATTGTTTCTTTTAACGACAGCATAGAAGAGGCAGTTACTTACGACAAAATTCCACCTAGTAATTTAAGCGAAAATATTACATTTTTCACAGAGGAAGCCGAACGTAAAATTAAAGTTGCACACGGAATGCCCAACATATTATTTAGTGGTAACAATCAAGGCGGGGGATTTTCTAATAATGCAGACGAATACTCTATGGCATTGAAAATATTTTATCGTAAAAAGATTAATCCAAGGCGGCAAAATTGGGTCGACGGAATAAAGCAAATAACCGATTTAATAGATGGCGAAATTATGCCTTGGTTTAAGGATTTTCAAGAAGAAACGCAACTAGATAAAACAGTATAGATATGAAAATTTGGCTAACAGAAAACGACATTCCAGCATTAACAAGTTTTGCGGGTAATATTGATACCGATGCATTGAAACCTTTTATAGTTATCGCACAAACAAACGATATTTTACCAATTTTAGGCGTAGATTTGTACAACAGAATCAATACGGATATTGAAAACGATACTTTATCGGGGGTTTATTTAGAATTTTATGATAAATACATAATATTTATGCTTGCTTATTTTTCTTGCAGCCATTATATCGCAATTAATACAAGTCAGATAAGCCAAAACGGAATTATAAAACCCGAGCAAAGGACTGATTTAAACGAAATAAACAGGCTTTCGGCGCTTTATAACCAATTAGGCAACAATGTATTTATGCAGTTCAAGGATTTTTTACTTTTGAACCCCGTGCCAGAGTACAAAATAGAACAAGTGACAAGAGAAACAAACGTAATTCAATTTTATTAATATGGCACAAGAAAATTTTAATGTATCACAGCCTAACGATGGATTAGGCGACAAATTAAGAGCCGCTTTTATAAAAGCACAATCTAATTTTACCGATTTATACACAAATAAAGTAGATAAAGAAGCGGGTAAAGGATTGAGTACTAACGACTACACAACAGTTGAAAAAGATAAACTTGCTAATATTGAGAATTTTGCAGAAGTAAACGTACAAGCTGACTTTTTGCAACAAGACAATACAGCGGACGATTTCATTAAAAACAAGCCTACAATACCAGTTGTTGCCGACTATCTTTTAAACGGTGGTTATACGGGTACGGCACAAGATTTAGAAGATGCAATAGAAGCGGGCGGTCAACTTATAAAACTTACGGAAAACGGTCAAACAGGTTACAGAATTAAAGATGCAAACCCTGCAAATTATGGAAATATTGGACAGGATGCAGTAGATTTAAGTATTTCAGATAGCGCAAGTACAACAAAGGGTGCAACAGGTCAATTTTCACACGCAGAAGGACTTGCCACAACGGCTAGCAATGATGCATCACACGCAGAAGGAGATAGCACACAAGCAAACGGTTATGCATCCCACGCACAAGGGGATAGCACAACGGCTAGCGGCGATGCATCACACGCACAAGGAAATAGCACAACGGCTAGCGGTTATGCATCACACGCACAAGGAAATAACACAACGGCTAGCGGTTATGCATCACACGCACAAGGAAACAATAACTTTGCGCGGTCTTCAAATGAGCACTCAGGCGGAATTTTTGGAACTGATTACACGCCACAAAGTGCAACCCAATTCAATCTTATAGACCGATTAGTAAACTATGGTAACGGTGCATCTAATAGCATCCGTTCAGACGCTTACACGCTTTTCAAAAATGGGATGCAAAAGTTCTTTACCGCTGCATTATCTACAATTACAAACGCTACAAAAGGCTCCGTAATGCTAGACGAAAATGCACGAATGAATATTCACGATGGAACAGCTTTCAAAGCCGTTGCTTTTATACAAGACATCGGTGTATCAAATTCTAAAAATTTAGGGCCAACAGGATTAAACCAAGGCGGGATTTTGACAATAAACACCGATGCTGCAAAGTTTAATCTTTCAGCGGGATTTGGCTACGTTGTTAATGGTCATTCTGATGCTGACAATCCATCATATACAAAAGTTACTTGGGTAGCTAAGATTGCAAATACAATACCAAACCTTGCAACTCAAAAACAAACATATGTAGCTGTTGACATTAACGGAGATTTGTATTTCACTAACGTACCACTAACAGCTACACAAAGACGTAATTTTATAAGAATTGGGGTCTTAATCCATTTAAACAATGCCGAAGTAACTTACATTGACAACCAGCCAACTATTAATATTGAAATTGGTGGTCAGGTGCAAGATATTTTGGAAGCTTTAGGGTTTAGGTCTTTAAGCGGTAACCGTATTTTTCCCGTTTCTACAAATTTAAAAATAAAAAAGGAATTAGGGCGAGTTTTTAAGCCTGGTGCAAATTTTAATAACTTAACAACGCAGCCCCATTCGTTTACTTTGGCAGCTCAAGAGCCTATAACTTTTAGATATAGAACTCAGACAGGAGCAGAGGGGTCAGACATAACAGACATAACGCCCGCAATTTATGATTTAAACGGGACAATTACACCCGTAGCTGCTACGGCCACGCTAGCAACTATTCAAAGAGTTTACATCTTTCAAGACGGAGTAATTAGAATACAACCAGGACAAAGAGTATTCACAACTCTTAACGCCGCAATTACAGCGTTAAACTCAGATGTTTTTGTAACTGATTTGGATATAGCTGAAAATGGTCTTTATCTTGGCGCGATTGTTTTGACTAGAAATACAGTTGATTTAAGTAATATTTCACAAGCTATTTTTGCCCCTTCAATAGGTACAACGGCCAACGGTTCAGTTGCCTCCCCCGCTTTAGGATACACAGCAGAAGACGTAGCTAATAAACAAAATAGTTTAGCTGTTGATGGAACGGGTGCAAAATATCCAACAGTCGATGCAGTTAAGGCGGGATTAAACGCATTACTACCAACTCCTTTGTTAGGCAACGTTTTGCGAGGTAACGGCACGGCTTATGTGGCAATTACAGAGGTTGAGTTTATGCGGGTTAAAAATCCGTTTTTAAAATCTCATTTGGCGACTGATATTAATTTTGATAAATTAATTTATTGGGATAATTTTATACGACCAGACGCTGCTAGTCTAGGTACAGCCGACAGCGGTCAGGTTTATCAAAATTTAAACGGGGCAGGTTGGTCAATAGTTGGAAACGAGGCAAATAGTTCGGAATTTTCAATAACTGCAATTCCTATAACTTCAGCAGGAGATAGAGCCTCTTATATATCTAAAAATTTACTTAGAAATACCCCCCCGAATAGCGCTAGAAGAGCGGGGGTTGCATTTTTAAAAGACAAAGATAATAATATTTCATTAACCCTCAATCGGAATGGCGTATTTATAAACAAAAAAACAAATGGGGTAGATACTATTTTACTAAGTATAAGTATAGCAATTGATGGTTTTAATGGTGTGGACTTCACAAATACTGAAATAGATTTCGAGTTTAGAATATATTCAAATGTCTCAAAAACCATTGTTTTGATATTTTCAAATTTTTTAAACATTAACCGAATAGTAGATATTCAAGATACAAGTTATTTTAATAACATAAATTTCTTTGGATTTTTGGGATTTGAAAACGCAAATTCCGTGGTAATTTCATCAAAATTAATAAAAGACTTATAAAATGATAGTAAATAAATTAAACGGACAGCCCGATTTAACAGGTTTAGAACATTGGGATATTCAAAGTTACAGCCTTAACAATGATAACGAAACATACACCGTTCAAGCCGTACACAAGCTCATTCCTCTCATCAGAAAGCGATACTCGATGGACGATGAAATAGCAATCCAGCGGCAAAAGGAAACAAAACCAGAGGAATTTCAAGCGTATTTTAATTATGTTGAACTTTGTAAAACTTCCCTAAAATGATAGATAAATTACTAGATAGTTCGGGCGTAATTGCCACTATTTTGACGGGAATAATTGCTTTTTTTGGAGGCAAAAAAATGCGAAGTATTGACGAAAAGAAAGCCAACAGCGACGCCACGGAAGGAATAGGGCGAGTGTATGAGAAATTTGCCGAGCAAACCGAGCGAAAATTTGACCAAATGGACAGCGAGTTAAAAGAGGTGAAAATGTTGTTAAAACAATACATTGATCAATGCCGTAAATGTGAAAATAATAAAATAAGATGACAAAACTAACAGAAAATTTCAGACTTCAAGAGTTTCAATCAGGAGATGGTGCGGGATTCCCTGCCGCTGTTTTAATTAACCTATCAAAACTAGCGAAAAACCTGCAAGTTTTAAGAAATGAATTAAAACAATCAATTACAATTACTAGCGGGTACCGTTCTCCAAAGCATAACAGGGCAGTTGGTGGAGTTGCAAATAGTCAGCATGTACTAGGTAAAGCCTCTGATTTACAAGCTCAAAATACAACGCCAAAACAACTAGCTGCTTTAATTGAAAAGCTTATTTTAGAGCGTAAAATGGATCAGGGAGGTGTTGGGATATATCCTGATTTCTTGCATTATGATATTCGTGGAACAAAAGCAAGGTGGTCAAAATGAAAAATATACTAATAATTACGCTATCACTTTTGCTGTTTAGTTGTGGTGCCAGAAAGTCCAATAAGTCTAAAATTGAAACGTCCAAACAGTCAGAAGCTACAATCTCAGCCGTTTTAAAATCGGAAACGATAAAAGATGTTGTTACAGTAAAAGAAGCCCTTACAGAGGTTAGTTTTAGCAATGAAAAGCTAGAGCCTATTGACGTTTTGAAACCGATAATTAAAACCCAAAACACAAAGGACGGGACTACTATTACAACTTGGCAAAACGCAAAAGTTGACCGCTCTATCACTTCAAAAAAAGAGGTGTTAAAAGAAATTAAGAGAGATTTAAGTAAAGAAATTAAGAGAGATAAAAGTAACTCCTTGTTAAAAATTAAAGAAAATAACGAAAATATTAAAAAAGAAACCGAGCGGGAAAACTATTCGATGTGGTGGATTTTACTTTTAATTATTTTAATTTTATACTTTTACCTAAAACACAAAAGCCACTCGAATTGAGTGGCTTTTTTTTGGTTAAATGTTTTTTATCTGTTAAAAACGCATAAACCTGCGTATATCTTATAGTTATGAGTTATTTACGACAGAAACTCGTAATTGAAGCCAACCAATCATAAAATTATAGTTTGTTTCTCTCGCATCTGTGTATGTCATTTTATCTTTTGAGTATTTGAATAAACAAAAAGGTGTTATTCCGTACCACCAATATTTTATTATTTCTATTTTCCTGTTATTTTTTTCCATTTTTCTAAATGTTCATCTAATTTTAAATAACTATATTCGATATTTAATAATGCATTTCGGCACCAATCAGCAAAAGATTTCATATCTTCTTTAGTGTATTCTATTTTATTATTTTTTATTTCTGATTTCATATTGCTCGCTATAATGTTTAGTATGTATTTTACTTATTTGTTCTTAAATTTCAGGATATTTTTTGGTTATAAATCAGATTCTTTTTTAAAAAACAATAAACTTACATATATCTTGTAGTTATGTTTAATGGCTACATTATTTTTTAATAATTACACTTTTGGAGCTAACATTTCCACTTTTATTTCATCGTCACAAGTATATCCACTAAGTTTGAAATCTGATATTTTGTAGCTGTTGAAAATAACATCAATGTCAGTTTCTAAAATATCGTTTAACTCAGGCAACAACACCTCACAATTTGAATGTGTATTTGGATCTCTTTTTAAAAGTTCTTTCACGGCATCGTATTGATTATCATAAAAATGAACACATTTAAGAGTTCCCTCTATAGCTATTGCCTTAAAACCTGTTACTTTTTCTAAAATTTTAGCTAACAAAGCGTAAGAAGCGATATTAAAAGGCAAGCCTAAAAAAGTGTCGACAGATCTTTGATTCCAATGCAATTCAAATCCAAAATGTCCCCACTCCAATGGTACGCCAATAATCTGAAATTCTGAATGGCACGGAGGCAAAGCTGTTAGTTCAGTTTCAGAAGGATTCCAAGCATTTACTTTTAATCTGCTTGACATTATATCTAATGCCATATTTTTTACAAGGTCTTTAATTTGGTCTGTGTTGCCGTTAAAATTTCTCCATTGTACAGAGTAATTTTGTCCGACAGAGCCAATTCCTTTTTTTTCAAAATCTTCAAAAGTTAAAACTCCACCGTGTTTTTTATACCAATTAAAAGCATCTTTGTTCCAGATTTTAATCCCATTTTCATTTAAATACTTTACATCGTTATCTCCACGAAGAAACCAAATCAATTCTCCAACGATTCCCTTCCAGTATAATTTTTTGTTTGTGATTGCGGGAAAACCATCATTGAAATCGTGTCTGAAGGTGTAACTAGGTATCTGAAGCCTTTTTACACCTCTATTTTTGTTTTCATACTCTTTGCCTTCATTGACAATTTTTTTACATAATTTTTGAAATTCTTGATCTACTTTTGACATAATTTATTTATAATTTTATTTAAAATTTAAAGTTACTTTCGTTTTTTTGTAATCAAATTTTAGTTCCTCTATACCGAGTATTTCAGCATATTCAAAAAACATTTTTGTATGCATTCCTCCACCGCTTTTAATTTGGCGGCTAATATGTTGAGGTTTTCTACCTACTTTTTCAGCAAATTTTTTCTGATTTAATCCAGAAGTTTCAATCAATAATTTTAGTAAATTCATAATTGTTTTTTTTTCAAAGGTACAACCGAATTCAATATTAAAATGTTAAAGTATGTTAAAAAATAACCTACAAGGGTTATTAGTTATATCTTTGCTGAAACAAATAAATATAAAAATTATGGACTCACATCACTTAGACTTTATGTCACCAGCAAACGAAACGCCCAGAGAAAAGAATTTCGATGACGTTTATTTACAATTAGATAGGGAAGATGCGCTAATTGTAGAAGAGCACATTGACAACATCCCCCGGGTAAATTTTAACTTTAAAAAATGTTTAGATTTTGTAAAAACTAAAATATCTAACGATTTAACATCAGGGAATTACACGGTTGAAAATAATAGTGGATCATCTGTAATGTTAAATTTTGAAGGCATTAATTTGTATTTTTTCACGTTTGCAGGATCACTTTGCAATTCAGATTTTGGAATAGAAGGTACAGAAACTCAAAAAGCTGTTTTCAAATCTAAAACTTTTGCAGACGAAAAATCAGAAATTCAAAAACAAATTGATTTATTAAACGCTAAAATGAACGCTTTATGATAGAAGTAATAGAGTACCAGACCGAAAGAATTAAAGCTTTAGAAGCGGAATTAAAGCGATTAAACGAGTTGCTAAACGCAACCGCAAAAGAAATAGAGGTTATAATATTAGACCCGAACTTTGACAAGCCATTATCTGAATTAAATAAAACTTATTAATTATGAGTAAATTACAATTTTTTGAAATGAGGGCCGAAGAGATGGCCACATTATACGATAGTACTTTTACAAAAAAAGAAGCGGTAAAAACAGGCGAAAATTTAGTGCAAAACGTATTAGATAACGGACAAGTTGGGATTTTAGAATTGACTTGTAGTCTAGTAAGATTGCAAGAAGTAATAAGTACGGCAGTTTCTCAATTACGAAATCATTTGCCAACTGAAAAAACCGAATTAATGGGGGTTACTTTCACGCCTACAAATGGGGGAAACACGGTAAATTATTCAGACGATGAAATTTATCGAACTATAAAAGCCGACTTAGATGCACGCACCGAGCAGCTTAAATTAGCGCAAAAGCAAGAAGTTTTCGATGCTTACGGAAATCAGGTGCCAAAAGTTTCTACAACTCCACGAAAGGATTCAATCACAATTAAATTTTAGAAATTATGAAAAATTTAGCAACAGCATTAGTGAAGGCTCAAATGGAAATGGTAACTCCAAAAAAAACAGCGTTAAATCCATTTTTTAAAAATAAATATGCAGACCTTAATAGTATTTTAGAAGTGGTGCTTCCTGCATTCAACAACAACGGGATTGTAGTTTTGCAACCTACCACAACGTTTGAGGGTAAAAACTATGTTAGAACTATTTTAATGCATGAATCAGGCGAACAAATAGAATCGCTAACTGAAATTATCTTTTCTAAACAAAACGATGCACAAAGTCAGGGATCAGGAATAAGTTATGCTAGGCGTTACGGGTTGCAAAGTTTTGTTTCCGTTGGTAGTGCAGACGATGATGGGCAAAAAGCAGTTGAACCACCAAAGGCGTTAAATGCAGAGCAAAAGCAAAACGAAAAGGATTTGCTTAACTCCAAAGACTTTGAATCATTAGGCACAACGTGGAAGGCTTTAAACGCTTACGAGCAAAAAAGAACTGAGCCACTAAAAAACGAATTAAAATTAAAGTTAACCAATAAATAGAATCTTATGAGCGCACTTATCAATTTAGGAATTAAAGGTAAAGACGGGAAGTACAAGCAGTACACAATTTCAATTTCAGACGAGCCAAACGACTACGGTCAAAACGTATCAATGTATTTGAGCCAAACCAAAGAGCAACGGGAAGCTAAAGAAAAACGTACATACGTGGCAAATGGTCAAGTAATTTGGACGGACGGAAATATAGTAGCACCGCCACGAAAAGACCAAATATCACAAGCGGAATCAGATTTGGCAGACGATTTGCCTTTCTAAAACTAATCAAACACCCGCTATTTATTTAGCGGGTTAATTTAAAAACTTAAAAAAATGGAAATTATAAAAGGTAACTGGTATGAGTGTGTAAATGCAGAAGGTTGGAATTTTTTTACAGAAGGAAATAAATACTTTTCAAATGAAAACGGACAATTGATTGGAGAAGATGGTTTTTTTGAATATATTAATTCACACGAAATAGACTTCAAATTAACAACAAACACCCCAGCACACTACGACAACACTAATGGTTCGCTTTACAAATTTTGCGAGGAACAAAAACTAAACAGTTATGAATTTGATTTAATCAAACGCATTATGCGATGCCGAAAAAAAGGGCAGTTTGAAGCGGATTTGCAAAGCACAAAAGTATTAATTGATTTGTATTTAAATGAATATGAAACAGACAAAAAATCAGATTAAAGGGTACAATAGTTTTAAAGAGTACAAAGATTTAATTAGTAAAAAACATCATTTAAAAAACATAAAATTTAAAATAATAGACGAATTCATCGTTATAAACTCAAAAATAAACAAAATTATGAACACAATAAACAACACACAGGTCAACGTAAAGGATCTTACAATTCAAGAAATTCAAGAACTAGCAGAAGGATTGCCAATTTGGAAAAATCAAAGATCATTGGTTAAAAGTGATTTGGAATGCTATTTTACAAAGTTCGAAAGTGATAACGAATTTTATGTTCGTGTTTTTTCCAAAACAAAGTTAACCGTAACCTTTGATGAATTTTTAAAATTAAAAGCCTTATGAATCCAAAGAAAAAACACCAACTAATGCATCAGCTAGTTTGCATTAAAATGATTGAATTAGAGATTTACGACCAGTTAAAACCTACTTCAAAGGAGATGCTGCAACAAATAAAGTTTTGCGAGGATTTTATAAACTCAATTTCTTCTACATCAACGGTTCAAAAAACAACGTATTTTAACGATATGGTTAAAAAAATAGAGACAATAATTAGGAAGGATTTTGACGAAACAATGTAATAATTCACTATCTTTGTTGTTTCATAGTTTAATTTTTTTGTTTTTAAAGTTAGAAAGCCAGTCAGAAATGATTGGCTTTTTTTGTTTAAATTTGCAAATGAAAGTTCGTTGATTTATTTTTGAATGTAATAAGACCCGAGTTCGACTCTCGGCATCTCCACAAATAGACCGTGTATCTGTTGGTTTGGTAAGCCGATATATAAATTACCAATTTGGGGATGACTGGTTTTGATTAGTGCAATAGTAGGATTTAATGAGAGCAATCAAAAAATAACCGACAAAGTTATTAATCTTTTTGCACAGCCGTTAAGAATGGCATCGTAAAACGTTCAAAGTACGAAAACTTAAAACCACCATTGATCTGGTGGTTTTTTTATTTTAAACTTTAACACTGAATTAACATTTTGGAACATTTTTGTTCCTTATATTTGTACCAGAGTTAAGGAAGTGATTTACACGGCAAACTTAAACAAATAGAAATTATGACAATTCAAGAAAAATTAAACAGAAAAGGATACAATCTGGTAGCAAGTTACAATAACGGTGTTAGAGTAGGGTATTTCGCAAACAGTAGAAATTACAACGAGAAAACAAGAATCTACAAAACACAAACCGAAGTTTTAAACGCAATCAATTAACATGACCCCTAACGAGAAAATAAACAACCTGACCACTACATTAGGAATGTCAGGTAAAAGAGCCGCAGAAGTAATAGGAATGGATTACAGATCATATCGTAAACGAAAATGCAAAACACGAAATGAAGTTTTTAGCGAAGAAAATTATTTAACATTATTAAAATTTACAGAATCATGGAAAAATTAGAATTAAAACATTTAGCAGGTTATTTGCCTTATAAATTAAAAATTAGATTTTTTAAAAACGAAGAAATTTTATTTGTAGAAGATTTGTTTTTAAATGGAGAAGTTTTGGATTATGTGCTAATTCCTAGTAAGTACAATCATTATAAACCAATCCTTCATCCGCTTTCTGACCTTACAAATGAAATTACAATTGATGAAATTACGTTTGTACCTATTGAATACAACGCATTTAAGCACGATATTGAAGCCATTATTGAATTTCAAAACGGATTTATACATTACAAAGGTGTAAAATATGGAATAATTGAAAGATTACTTGAGTGGCATTTTGATGTTTACGGACTTATTAACAAAGGACTAGCAATTGACATTAACACATTGAAATAATGCGAACGATAAAATTTAGAGGATTAAGAGTTGACGGTAAAGGGTGGGTTTATGGGCATTATTATGATGACGAGATTCAATCTTTTATTATTTCTGGAATAAATACTTACGAAGTGATCCCCAAATCAGTAGGTCAATTTACAGGCAAACTTACGAGCAATCATTTGGAAATTTACGCGGGGGATTTCATATTGCCTTACATCGGTTTTATTCCTAAAGAGGTAAATTGGAACGAAAAAGAGTGTAGCTGGTACTTTGGAATTAAACCACTTGAATATTTGCAGTTTTTAGACAAAATAATCGGAAATATTCACGAAAAGTAAAAAGTATTTGTTATATTTGCATCAGTAATAAGCGGTAGATAATTTTACCGCTTTTATTAGAGTTAAAAAATTAACATTATTAACCAATTATGAAAAAAGAAATTAGGCAGGATTTATATACTCAAACGGAATACGCAAAGAAAATTTGCAAGTCCGTTCCTTATGTACATAAATTAATTAAAGAACAAAAAGTAAACACTGTAACGGTAAATGGTGCAATATTAATCAAAGCTTAATTTTTAGCTAAAAAAAGTAAAAAAAGTTAACCAATAAAAAAATAATATGACAAAGTTTTTAAAATTAAAGAAAAACAAAGGCTTTCAGTTTAGTGAAGATCAAAGTATGGAATTTAAAGAGTTTTTTGATTACGTTTTTGAGCGTAAAAACACTCTATTTTTTGTTTACTGTGATAATTTTACTGTAAAGCAAAAAGAAAATATTGAAAAAAATGTACTCAATTACTATGTAGATCAAAAAGGATGGAATAAAGTAATATTTTTAAAACAATTGTAATGCAAAAAACAAAAATTAATCTTAATCCAGAACAGCTTAAACTAAAATCAATATTATTTAAATGGGTTACTTATAATAAAAATGGTTATTTTGGTGTTTTAGGCGCTGGAGGAACTGGTAAAACTACTGTAATATGTTCAGCATTAAAAAACTATAAAGATTCAATAGTTTATTTAGGTGCAACTAATAAAGTTATCGGAGTTTTAAAAAATGGTCTTGAAAATAACGGAATTAAAAATGCTAAAATAAAAACTATTGATTCTTTTTTAGGATTTAAAATTACAAAAGATTTTGAAAATAAAAGTAAAATTTCTTTTAGGCTTCCAAGTCCAAAAAATACTCCTTCACTTTTAGTAATTGATGAAGTTTCTATGATTACTAAACAAAAATTTGAGCAATTAAAACTTTTGGAAAAATATTGCAAAATTATTTTGATTGGAGATAATATGCAATTACCACCTATTGAAGACATTAATTTAAACGAAATTAGAGACGTAAACGGATTTAAAGTCAGCAGCATCTTTACAAAAATTAATGAAAAAAATAGTTTTACCTTAACAATTCAAAACAGGCAAAATGTTGATTCAGAAATGGGAAAATTAGTTTCAGATTTTAGAAATCACATGGATAAATTTATTAGTCCAAAACTAATGGCTACCAAAAAAAATAACGGAGTAGATGTTTTTTTTTACAAAACAAATGACGTCTCTTTAAAAGAAATAATTAAAAAAGAAAACCCAGTTGCCGTTTGTTTTAAAAATTTAACGGTACTTTCTTTAAATTGGCTAATTGGTTCTACAAAATCAATGCGTAAAGATTACCGATTGAATGAAATAAATGTAGGAGATAGCTTAATGTTTGACCAATTTTATGTAGACAAAAACAAAACAACCTTTTACACTTCTAACATTGTTGAAGTGGTAAAAATTTCAAAAGAAATTGAAGAACTTTTTTTTATAAAAGAAAAAATAATAAAAAAAATAATTTATAAAGAATTGCAAGTTTTAACGGACGAAGACGAATATAAAAGTATTCGCATAATTTTTGGCGGACTTTACGGCAAAAATGGTGGCGGGGTGTCATCTAGTGTTTACGGTCAAAGAACTACTTATAAAAAACATATTTTGGAAAATAAAAACGTAATTGAAAATAAAATTTATTTATCCGACTTAAATACTAGATTTTCAGATTATCAAAACTCATTTGCTAAATTAAAACGCCCTTACGCTATTACGTGCCACAAGGCGCAAGGTTCAACTTATAAGAATGTAATTATACCCGTTTATGATTTTTACGCCTTAAATCACAAGGATGCAAACCAGTTACTTTATGTAGCAATGTCCAGAGCTAAAAGCAAAATAATATTTATTGATAAATCAGAACAGTTTGACGAAACAAGCAAAAGGCACTCATTTAGTGAATTTGAAAAAAACGCAATTTGTTCTATTTTTGATTATAAATGTGCTAAATGTGAAATTGATTTAGTTGAGCGAGATTATAATATTGATCACATTTTACCTATTGCAAACGGAGGTAAAAATTCAGTAGAAAATTTGCAATCTCTTTGCGTAAAATGCCACAAAAATAAAACAGGATTTGAAGTTTATAAATCAAAAAAAAATTAAAATGAAATTAAAAGAAGCAATTAAAAGAATAGGGTTTACAATTTCAAATACAAATAAACCAAACGAAAACGATGCAGAAGCTTACAATATTATTTTAGAGCATTTGCAAAAATCAGAAAAAGAAACAATAAATAAAAATTTACTTTTTGCAAAACTTTATACTTTTTTGCTAGAAAATTTAGTTACAAATTACAATGATGTTACTTTTGCAAATAAAGAGCTTAATAAAATTTTATCAGAACCGATAAATTTAAGAGTTGAATTTTTACTTATGCGTTTAAAGCATTCGGAACTTACAAAAATAGTGTCGGACCCGATATTGTTGAGCAAAAGTCCAGAAGATGTTTTGCAGAAATTAAAAGAATATCCAAAATTAGCAAAAGAATTTATACATCTTTGGGATTATTGGGATAAAGACAATGTTGTTTCGCATTTAAACACAAATATAAATTTATCAATTCAAAACTTTAAAAACAATGTATGAACCAATTAAAATCGAAAATAGAAGATTAGAAATTGTTGAAGTTGATAAAAAAATTACAATTGAGGAAATTAATAAGTTTAAAATTGATATCAATGAGGAAATCCCACTACCTGAAATTATACTTTCTGTTTGCGACCCAAACGGTCAGAACAAAAGGATGGTAATGACAAGGCAAAACATTAGTTGCATAACGGCTCAAGCAAAGGTTGGTAAATCTTTTTTAACAAAGCTAATAATTTCGGCTTGTTTACAAAAGCAAACCTTTCAAAATAGGTTGCATTCAGAAATGCCAGATGGTAAAGATAAAATTTTATACATTGACACAGAACAATCAAAATTTCACGTTCAATTAGGACTTAAACAAATTAGATCGCTAGTCCCTAACTTTGAGAATGAAAGCCACAGAATAGATGTTTATCAGTTTGATGCAGTAAGTACCGCTACACGTTACGAATTTGTAAAAGAACTAATTTATTCAAAAAAATATTCATTAGTAATTTTAGATGGTATTTCTGATTTAAGCATTGATACAAACGATTTAAAACTTGCTGATAAATTAGTAACCGACTTGAGAATATGGGCGACTGAATGCGATTTGCACATTATAAACATCATCCACTTAAACCCTGGAGATTTATCACACAAAATGAAAGGTCATTTAGGGACGAAATTAGCCGATAAAAGCGAAACCGTACTTGGTATATCAATTGACAAAGATAATCCCGCAAATCGCATTGTACAGTCTTTAGCGAGCCGAAACAGAAAGTCGGACCCGTTTGTTTTTGAAATAACAGAAGAAGGCAACCCTAATATAGTAGATTGTGAATTTGATATGGTCTATAATTCAAGACCAGTTACAAAATCTGAAACTTTAAAAAGAAAGGCAGTAGAAATATTATCAGAAGCGTTTTTAAATTCAGAAAGTATAGGAATTGGGTACACTGAATTAGTAGATAGACTTAAAAGAGCTTATTTGAAAATTAATACTGAAACAATAGGGGATGGATTAATAAAGAAATTCATTGTAGAACAAAAGGAATTATCTAAAATTGAACTAAATGTAACCTCAAATAAGTATATTCAATGTTAAAAAATTATGTTAAAAAGTGGTTCGGTCTATATCGAACCATTAGACCAAACTACCAAACTGGTTCGGTGGTTCGGTTCGCCTATATATAAGGCGAACGAACCAACTAAACGAACCAACTAAACGAACTACTTTTTAACATTTAATAAAAAAACAAAAAAATTGAAAACAAAACATATTTAAAAGAATATTATGAACGAAATAAAAACAAATAGCGGGGGTACTTTCAAGAAGTTAAAAGTCTTGAATTTGTACTCCTGCCTATGATAGGCGGAAACAGATTATTATGGGATAATTGCGAGGTAACAGCCGTTGAACTTGACCCCGAATTAGCAAGGCTTTACCAAGAACGTTTTCCAAATGACAATGTAATTGTGGCAGATGCACATCAATATCTTTTAGACCACTACAAAGAATTTGATTTTATATGGAGCAGTCCACCTTGTCCATCACATAGTAAGGTAAGATTTACGCAAAAAAACAAAGATTTTTACGTTCCTATTTACCCCGAAATGAGCTTATATCAAGAAATAATATTTTTAGAAAATCACTTTAACGGTAAATATTGTGTTGAAAATGTTACTCCATATTATGATCCGTTAATACCCGCTAAAAAAAGAGGTCGCCATTTATACTGGACAAACTTTAATTTACCAATAAATGTTGGGGAAAGAGATTTTACAGGGATAATGTGTGGACAAAGCAATGACGAATTAGAAAAGCTTTGTGAGTTTCATAAAATTGATATTTCAAGCTACAAAGGCAACCAAAGAAAAGATAAAATTGCTCGTAATCTTGTAGATTACGAAGTAGGTAAAACCATTTTTGATACGGCACGTGGAATAATGCAAGAAAACAAAACTAATCAAATGCAAATGTTTTAAGATGAAATTAGAAAATATTAAAAAAAAGACCACAGCACAGCTAAAAAATCTAGGTAAAAAGTCAGAAGCAACAATCCAAAAAGAGATTGTTAATTTTTGCGAATTGAATAAAATATTAATTTTTTGCGTGCCAAACGAGGCAACTTATAATAATTCAAAATTTAAAAAAATGGGAGTTTTAGGGGGAGTGTCTGATTTGATTTTAGTTTTACAAAATAGAGTTATATTTGTAGAATTGAAAAATTATGAAGGAACCCAAGAAACAAATCAAAAAGAGTTTGAAAGTAGAGTTTTAAAATTGGGGCATCAGTATGTTATAATTAGATCACTAGATGAATTTAAAAAATTAATATGAAAACAGTAAACAGTATATCAGGAGGTAAAACTTCATCTTATTTAGCAAAACACTTTCCAGCGGATTATAATTTATTTTCATTAGTTAGAATTGAAGACGCAAAATGCACGCCAAAAGATAAAAAATTAGTGCAATTAATTTCTGATAAAATAGGAATGGAATTTATCGCAACAGCAGAAGACGACCGAACTTTGAAGGTCGTTTTGGATTTAGAACAATACATAGGAAGTAAAATAAAATGGGTAACAGGCGAAACATTTGAGCAAATTATTAGAAATGGAAGCGGATATTTACCTAACAAGACAAAAAGATTTTGCACTACTCAAATGAAAATAAAGCCAATTGCAGAATATTGTAGAAACGTTTTAGGGGAAATTGTAGAAACTCGTTTAGGAATTAGATATGACGAAAAAAACAGAGTAGATTATACAAATACAGACTTTAAATTTCACATTGCAAATAATTCATTTGGTCAAAAAAGAAGGGTGTTTAGTATTGAAAAATATCGAGAACTAAACTATCCGTTAGTTGATGAAAAAATAATGCATCACAGGATTTATTTGTGGAGCTTGTCAACTCCTATTATTTTTCCAGAAGATAGTAATTGTGTAGGTTGTTTTCACAAGCCAGTTATGCAATTGCGTAAAAATTGGGATGACAACCCGCAAAAAATGCAATGGTTTGCAGACCAAGAAAAAGGGCGTAAAAAATTTAAAGAAGAAATGAAATACGAAACTATCAAAAAACAAGGTCTGCAAATGGATTTTATTTTTGGTGGCGGTTCAGGATGCAGTTCAGGAGGCTGTCACGACTAAAACAAAAAAGGCAACCATTGAAAAGCTTGAAAAGGAAAAGCAATCCACAACTGCCGAACGGCGAAAAGAAATACAGGCTTATTTAGATTTTATTTATTACGGAATTAAACTTTAACAAACTTTAACACTTGAAAAGTATTAAAAATGTAAATACATATTGTATATTTGTATCAGCAATAACGCTAAAACAAAAATATAGGAATTATGACTACTACATTTAACACTTACTCAGCAAAAGATCAAGGAAGCTTTAAAAAAGGAGATTTAATAGTTTCTCAATCATTACAAGATTTTGAAAAATACAATGGTAAATATCTTGTGAAGATATACGATAAAATATCTAATTTAGGAGATAACAGAGTATATGTTGAGAAAGTAATAGCTTAATCATAAAAAACCGCAAAGCTCGGTAATAACTAAATATTATCGAGCTTTTAAATTAATAATCATATTTTGGAAAAATTAACAAAACAAAGATCATGAAAAAATACAGAATTGAACAACTAGAAAAAAATGCTTTTTATATTGAAGAGTATAAAGAAACAAGTATTGCAAAGCCTAATAATTCTTTTTGGAAATGGAAAAAAATTTATACAAAAGAATGGCGTTGGTCTCTTGTTAATGGTGTAAAACACCAAAATTTAGTTGATGCAATTGATGCGTTATTTCAAATTGATAAATATCCAATTTTGCATGAAATTAACTATAAAGAAAACATAAATCAAGAAAGTTATTTAGATAAATTAAGATCGTTGCTTGAAGGTTTGAGATGCGATAACATAACAACGCTTTTAAAAAACGGCAATATAGAAGATTTTAGAAGATACGGAAATGCTTATTTTAATTCAAAATTTAGATAAATGAAAATAGAAACTCAAGTTAAAATAGAAAAACTTAACAAAAAGTTGATAAAAGTAAATAAAAATCTTGATAAATGCAGAACTTCTGTAATTCAAGACGGATGGCAAACGCAAAGGCACGCAAAGAAATCCAGAAAATGGGATTTTTTGGCACAAGAAAAAATTAAGTTAATTCAAGAAATAGACGAAATTGAGCAAACAACAACCCAATGACCAAACAACCAACAGAAAAGCATTTAGCCACATTCCGACTTTCAAAAGATTGTCGGGATAAGCTAAAGCAATTAGCAGAAGATCAAAACACATCACAGGCATCTATCATTGAAAATTTAGTAAAAAATGAAAATATCAAAACTACCTAAAAACTAAAATCCAACAGTAAATTTATTAATTCACAGAGGGACACCAATATACCTCTGTAAAAAAATAATTCACTATATTTGCTTAAATTAAAAACTTTATATTATGAAAAAACTATTATTAATTTGTGCTATCGCTTTAAGTAGTTGCACAGCAGAAGATTCAAAGACGGAATGTGATTGTAGGGCAATTACAACGGTTAACGATGTACCTAACGGGGAAACTTACTATTACGGCGATGATTGCAGCGAAGATGGCAAATTGTTATTTGAATTTTTCGAGCCTGGATATGTAAGTAGAACAATTGTAAAATGTGATTAACTAACATAGAGTAACATGGCTTTTAAAGAAGGAGAAAACAGACCAGAAAAGGCAGGAAGAAAAGCGGGCGTGCCAAATAAAAATACTCACGCAATACGTGATTCTTTTCAATTGCTTGTAGAACATAATTTAGAAAAGCTACAATCTGATTTTGATTCGTTAAAAGAAGTCGAAAGAATTAAATACACTATTGAACTTGCTAAATTTTGCCTACCAACTTTAAAGGCAATTGAAATGCAGGGCGAAATTAAAACAACAGTAAGGCAACCTATTGTCTTTGTAAAAAAATGATAACATTTTCAGAAAAATATCATCCCTTATTTGAACTTTTAAACGGTATCTATCCAGAAGTAGATACCGTTCTTATTTCAGGGGGCAGAGACAGCGGAAAAACGTTTGCCGTTACTTGCTTTGTTCCTTTGGCCGCGGCCGATTATAACCACCGTATTCTATTTACTAGACAAACAATGTCTTCAACTGACCGTTCAATTACTTTAGCACTAGATAACCGTATGGAATTGCTAGGGGTTGAAGATGAATTTACTTTTGCAAATAACGATTACAAAACCAAACACAACAAAGGCTTAATTTCTATCACAGGACAAAAGACAAGCGTAGGAACTCAAACTGCAAAGCTAAAATCCCTTGAGGATTACTCAATGTTTATAACAGAGGAAGGCGAAGAACTTACTAATTATGAAGAATGGAAAAAGGTTAAACGTTCAGTCCGTGCAACAGATGTACAAGCGTTATCTATGATTGTATTCAACCCCCCTACAAAAGCGCACTGGATGTATGAGCAATGGTATAAATCAATTCCAGAAGGCTTTAACGGGGTTGTAGGTAAAATAATGTATATTCACACAAATTACCTAGACAACGGTAAGGAAAATATGTCGCCATCAAATTGGGAGGATTACGAAAGTTTACGTTTGCTTTATGAATTATATTTATCAACTGCAAAAGACAAAAGAGCCGATTTAAGCAAGAAAATAATCAAAGGGTACAAAGAGTACAAGAATATTGTTTTAGGAGCGTTCAGGGACACAGCAGAAGGCGTAGTATTTGATTATGAAATTGGGGAATTTATTTCAACGGAGTATGAAGATACATTTGGTATGGACGTGGGTTATAATGATAGTACGGCAGTTGTCAAGGTATCAGTTGACAAAAAGCAAAAGAAAATATACTTGCAAGAGGTTTTTTATAAATCAAATCAAATACCAGATACCATTGTAGATGCGATAAAGCCAATTGTAGGCACCAGCCGTATATGGTGCGACAGTCAGGCAAAAATGTTTATAAAAGATTTAGCAAACAGAGGATTGAATATTAAGCCGTGCGAAAAGCCAAAAATCAGGGATTCGATTATGAGTATTTTAAATTATGAGTTAATTGTAACAGCGTGTTCAAAAAATCTTATCTTTGAACTAAATAATTATAAATGGTTGGACAATAAAAAGGACGAACCAATAGACCAATTCAACCACGCAATAGACGCTTTTAGATATGCAGCTATTATAAAAATATCACGCAAAACACCAATGCCATTATGAGTTATGCAAAACAACCAAACAGTGACTTTAATTTTTTATACATTATTGGGGGCTTAATATTTTATTATTTTTTATTTAAATATCTTTTATCATGACAGCAAATAAAACAAAAAAAATGCATTTACGTAGATTTTTTCCGTATTTAAAAACCGAATACCGAAAACTAGAAAAAAAGGAACTGAAGAAAAAAGAAACTTTAAAAGAACTATTTGGCGATGACGAAACAAACATTGAAAAGCTTAAAGTTATTTTTGATTATCAAAATCTTTTATAAAATTGACGTAACATTTAAAAATGTGGGCAGGTTTATCGATCTTGAAACATTTATAAAAGATGAGGATGACAAAGCATTCATAAAGGCGACCGTAACGCCTCGACTTTGGTTTTTGACGATTCCAGAGTTCGTGCAGCGTTACACGGTTGCTTTGTACATTCAAGAAGCCGATGAAGTCAAAGCTAGTTTTCCTTGGATCTACAGCCCCCCACAGTTTCCAAATACAAACGAAATAACGCAAGGGTCTATGGAGCGTGAAAACTTTTCTTTAACATACGGCGGGTACACCGAAATGGTGTATCTTTGTGCTATATTTGAGGCGGTTAGTCCGCAAGTTATTTTTACATACGATACGAAATACTTTTTATTTTGGAGCGAATATTTATTGCGTAAGAAAACAGTTGAAAATTTAAAATAAAATAATTATGAAAGCAAAACCAATATTTTTAATCGGAATTCCTTGCAATGAGCCTACTATTGAATTTAAAGAGGCTTATAAAATATGGCAGGAGCGAATGCCAGACTATTATGTTTTCATTTATCAAAGTAATTCTGATGCAGTAGAATTAAAAGTTTTGAATGGAATTTTTCCAGATAATAAAATTTAAAATAATATGAACGAACTATTTTTATTAACGCAGTTTTTGGTAAATATATTTGGCGACAATGATTTGGTTAACACGATTACTTTGGTTGAAAGCAAGCATATTGATAACAACAAAGAAAATATCTATTGTTTAGTCAATATAGACTATTTAGAAAGCGAAACTTTGCCAGACGCGATAATTGCTAGTTATTTAATTACAGTGGTTCAGCAGCGAGATATAAGACCGAAAAAGACCGACAATAAATTAAGACTAGATACAAATCTAGTTGATAATTGGGCAGAAACTTTGGCGGTTATTTCTAAGTTTTTAAATAAAATGCAAAGTAATAATTTCGAAAATCACATTGAATTATTTAGCAATACGGAATCCAGAAAGCTAGAAAATTTTAATAAAAACGGACTTGATGGTCACCAAATTACGATAGAATTAGCAATGCCAAATCTAGGTTCAGGATGCTAGATGAAGCAGGCATTCGAGCCGTTGCACAAAGCATAGTTGACCAATCAAAGTCTAGTGCAAGAGTAGACACTGGAGCGTTAAAACGGTCTATATCGTTTACTTATGTAAAAGAGCAGGTTATTTTTAGAATGCTTTATTACGGGCAGTTTGGAAAAAATTCAAAGCTAGAAGCAAATGCAAGGCGTTTAATGCCGTCGGGGGTAAAGTGGAAAATTATCTACACTGAATTTGGCGGTGGTACTTTTGAAGTTGGCGTAACTCAAACAGGTAGAAATTCAACTAGAAAAATAATAGATTCCATAACCAGAAGTAGCACAACAGCAGTTACCTCATTATTAAACAGAATCCGTGGCAAAAAGAAGGACTAGACAGCAGATTGATGCCGACAAAATAATTAAGGCGCAATTAAACGAATTGGGCGAAAAGGTCTATCAACAAGCTAGAAATAACTCCAGAGTAGATACGGGGCGTTTAAGGGATTCCGTAAATTATATGGTTAAGCCTGATACCGTTTTGACGGTTGCACAAGTCTTTTATGGTAGATTTCAGAACCCAAACGAGTTGGAAGTTGCAATAAATAATAATGTAGACGAAACAATAAATTTAGTAGTCAAAGAAATAGTAGACCAAA